>Ga0180435_10003288_pt1 | contig 16282 bp, 11 predicted proteins | sample SS_ome_3_FD_132467 | JGI IMG/M metagenome (GOLD analysis project Ga0180435, IMG submission 132467) | Hypersaline lake sediment archaeal communities from the Salton Sea, California, USA - SS_3_S_1 metaG | ecosystem: Environmental > Aquatic > Non-marine Saline and Alkaline > Hypersaline >...
CATACGGCCCTCGATTTTTAGAGATGTGATCCCGGATCGGATCATTTCGGGAAGATGTTCGATCATGCACAGATCTTTGGCGTTAAAGATATAGGTGCCCCGTTGATCCTCATGCAGATGGTAATATTGACCCGGTCTTTTTTCTTCTACCACCGCATATTGAAAGCGGCAAGGATGGCAGCACATGCCCCGATTGCTATCGCGACCGGCCATAAAGTTGCTCAAAAGGCATCGTCCCGAATAGGACATGCACATGGCACCGTGCACAAATGCTTCAATTTCCAGGTTGGTTTCTTGGGCCATGGCTGCTATTTCCGGCAGCGACAGTTCCCGGGCCACATTTATGCGTTGGACACCTTGGGCTTGCCAGAAGCGAGCCGCGTTTATGCTGGTGGTATTGGCCTGGGTACTCAGGTGGATGGGCACCTGTGGCACCTGTTCGCGGGCTAGCATGAGGATCCCGGGATCTGAGATGATGATACCATCCGGCTCCATATGGGCTACTGAAGCTAAAAATTTCCGGATACCCTCAGACTCGTGGCTGCGCGGGTAGATATTACAGGCCACATATACTTTGACACCGCGTTGGTGGGCCAAGGCGATGGCACGCTGCATCTCATCTAAACTGAAATTCCCAGAAAAATTGCGCAAGCTGAAGTCTTTACCGGCCAAGTAGACCGCATCAGCGCCGTAGTGGATGGCAATTTCGAGTTTTTCGAAATTGCCGACCGGTGCCAACAACTCTGGTTTTAAAGACGTGGGTAACACCATGGCAACACTGTATGCATCGCATCTGGAAGATACAAGTAAAATCTCAATTGCGTCTGGTTGCTTTATGTATTAAAAAGCGTTGCATTATCTAATAGGGTTTACCAGGATATAACAGTTTATGGTTTAAGATGTTTCCCTGTAATTTTTGACCAAAGATAGCTGTGTTGGAAAAAATAACGAATACCAAAAAATTGTTAATTTCTACACTGATCCTCCTACAGGCTATTGTGACAGTGACACCTGTTTGGGCACAACAGCATCAGGTTATAGATCTTTTGGGACGGAGTATGTCGGTACCAGTGAATCCACGTCGCGTGGTAGCCTTGGCGCCCAATATTACTGAGATCGTTTACGCACTGGGGCAGGCGCAAAGGTTGGTGGGTGCAACCACCTATAGTGATTTTCCGCAAGCCGCAGCTGCACTTCCCAAAGTGGGATCCTATGTGCATCTGGATTTAGAACGTATTGTTGCCCTGAACCCTGATTTATGTATAGCCATCAAAGATGGCAACCCCATAGCAACAGTGACGCGACTGGAATCATTTCGCATACCGGTGTATGCCGTGGATCCCAAAAACCTAAAAAGTGTCATGGATACAATCATGCGGGTTGGAATTCTGTTACAGGCAGAAAATAAAGCTAAACAACTGATAAGCAACATGCAAAACCGTATACAGGTCGTAGCCGAGCGGATTGCGCAAGCTGATCACAGACCCAAAGTTTTTTTTCAGATTGGCATTGCGCCCATTGTCTCAGTCGGCACCAACACCTTTATCCATGAATTGATTGAAATGGCCGGCGCACATAATTTAGCAGCCGGAAACATTGCCTATCCGCGATACAGCAAGGAACAGGTATTGGGTATGTTACCCGATATCATTATTGTCACATCCATGGCTCGCGAAGCGGCTTTTGAACGCATCCGCAATGATTGGTACCAATGGCAAGATTTGCCGGCCGTGAAGCATCAACGTGTATACATTCAGGAATCCAATCTGTTTGATCGGCCATCGCCCCGGCTTGTGGATGCCCTGGAGACACTGGCCCGGCTTATACATCCGGAACTATTTGAGGATTCTTTGTGAGAGCAACTGAGTCGAATATCATCAAGCGCTTGATCAAGGTCACAGGCGTATTGTTGGTGGTCTTGGTTTTAGCATTGCTTATCGGATTATCAATTGGTTCTTCGGGCAGCAGCCTGACGGCATTGTGGAACGGTCTCTCGAGATCGGAGTCTTCAGACTCGGTACTCATGACAATTCTGTGGAAAATACGACTGCCCAGAGTTCTCCTGGCCGCCCTGGTAGGCGGAGCGCTTTCCTTAGGTGGCCTGGTGTTTCAGGCACTTTTAAGAAATCCCCTGGCGGAACCCTATATACTTGGCATATCGGGTGGATCGGCCATCGGTGCGATTGTGGGTATTTTGCTGGGTTTTTCTCAATTTCCGGGGATCACCCTGACGTCTTTTGGTGCTAGCCTGGCAACCCTGATACTGATCCTGGGCATCTCTGCTGGCCAATCGATCCTGAGAAAAAATGCATTGCTGCTGTCCGGTGTTATGGTAAACGCCTTTTGCTCAGCAGTTATCATGTTTCTGGTATCCATGACCCAAGACACGCGGCTCCATAATATCATATTCTGGCTGATGGGTGACCTGTCATTGGGGAATTTGCAACATACAATCATTTTGGCTTTATTTTTGATTCCTTGTTTTGTTGTCATTTTCATGTACGCCAATACAATGAACTTGATGTTGATGGGCAAAGATATGGCTCAAAGCATGGGTGTGAATATTCGTAGAGCCAACCTGGTTTTATTGCTGGTCACTTCACTTATGGTTAGTGCTTGTGTCAGCCAATGCGGTTTGATTGGTTTTGTCGGGCTTGTTATTCCGCACCTATTTCGGTTGTTTTTGGGCCCTGACCATCGCCTGCTTCTGCCGGCATGCATCCTGGGCGGTGGTGCCTATATGGTTTTATGCGACCTTTTGGCGCGCGCGATTCCTCAGCAGGGGGAACTACCGGCAGGTGTGATAACTGCCTTGATTGGCGCACCCTTATTTATCTATCTGCTCAAACGGAGCAACCCATGACATCCGGGATCGAGTTGCAGAACGTTGATTATGCCTATGCGCGAACACAGGTGCTAAGAGGCCTTTCATTTATGATCGAACCAGCTGATTTTTTTATAATTATCGGACCCAACGGCTCGGGTAAGACAACGCTGATGCGGCTGATTTGTGGGCTAGAAAAACCGAGTTCCGGGCGTGTAACCATTCTGGGTCGGTCAATTCAATCCTTCAACAGGAAGCGATTGGCCCAAAAAATTGCGTTTGTTCCCCAGTCCACGCCACTGGATTTTCCATTTACAGTCTTTGATGTGGTCTTAATGGGACGGTCGCCCTACCAGGGGATGCTGGGAATGGAAAACAAAACCGACGTGGAAAAGGCCAGACAAGCGATTGCATTTACAGGGATCACCGGGCTGGCCGATCGTAAAATCAGTCAATTGAGCGGTGGCGAGCGCCAGCTGGCATTTATTGCCAGGGCCATTTGTCAGGAGCCGACGCTATTGTTACTGGATGAACCAACGGCTTCTTTGGATCTGGCCCACCAAATTCACATTATGGATTTGATGGAGAAGCTGCAAAGCGAAAAAAACACCACTATTGTGATGGTTTCGCATGATGTCAACCTGGCGGCCATGTATGCCAGCAGACTGCTCCTGCTCAATAAGGGTGAGGTTGCCTTTATCGGCTCGGCTGAGGATGTCTTGACATATCAGAACCTGGAAGCATCGTACGGTTGCCCTTTGCTCGTGGATCAGAATCCCATGGGGGCGGTACCCCGGGTTACCTTGGTGCCGGGTAAGTATATCCCCAAAAAAAAGACTTGACGAATCGAGCGTAATTATTTATCTGCAGCTCAAGGTTCAGGTGCGATTGTCTAAAATTATCGCTGATATTTTTAGATGCATAATAGGGAACTCCGTTAAAATCGGAGACGGACCCGCCGCTGTGACCCCTCCCTATTGTTAGGGAACTCTTTCAGCTTTTGTGCGCCACTGGCCTGTAATGCAGGCTGGGAAGGCCGCTGAAAGGGAGGGGAAGTCAGAAGACCTGCCTGAATCTCGGATGGTGTCCTCGTGGCTTGGGACCAATCGACTGATCAGTGGATAAAAATGGGGAATCCCGGATCGAATCAATCGATCCGGGTTTTTTTATGGACGAAATAGTGATTCAGAAAGGAAGGATGCAATGCAGAAAATTATCATGATGACACTGGCGATGTTGCTTTTACCGGTCATTCAATCGCATGCGGATTGGGCGACATTTGAGGACTTGACCCTGAATTCAGAATCTTTTTACAACGGTTCTGATGCGGCGGGTGGATTCGAAAGCGGCACAGCTGAATTTAATACCATCTATGATGACACCTTTGGTCCATATTGGGAAGGGTTTGCCTATTCTAACACCACCGACACGACAACGGCCGGTTTCACCAATCAGTACAGCGCCATCACCGGTGGTGGGGAGGATGGATCACAGATATATGCTGTTGGCTATATCGGCTTTCTGGGCACAGTCCCCACAATCACTTTCCCGGATGAAGTCTTTGTGACATCCATGTACATCACCAACACGACCTATGCTTACCTGTCAATGCGTGACGGTGATTTTGTTGCCAAAAAATTTGGAGGTCCGGACGGTAGTGATCCCGACTGGTTTCTGTTAACCATCACCGGCAAGGACGAAGAAGGGGAGGTTGTCGGCACGGTATCGTTCTACCTGGCGGATTTCAGGTCGGAAGATGCGGCTCAGGACTATATCGTCGATCAATGGACGAATGTCGATACGTCATCGTTAGGTAGAGTTAAAACCCTCGAGTTTTCGCTGTCATCCACGGACAATGGTGATTTCGGTATGAATACGCCGGCTTATTTTGCCATCGACAATATTCAATCTAGTGAAGGTTCAGACCAGGATTTTCCATGCTTTATCAGCGTTATAGGTGAATAATCGATGCGTTACAGGCTTCTAGTGGCTTTTCTGATGGCTGCCTCTATTTTGGTGACACCTTTGAGGATCATGGGTGCCGATACCGGCGAAGGTGGTTCCAATGATACGGGAACACCACCGCGACTGGAACTGGGGGAGATCGTCGTAAGCGCCAGCAGAATCGAAGAACCGGTGATGCAGGTGCCACGCAATGTCACCGTTATTACCCGAGCGGACATCCAACAGGCCCCTTCCAAGAATATCGTTGATTTACTGAACCGTGAAGTCGGCATTAATATCCGTAGTCTTTTTGGCAGTGATAAACAGTCGGCAGTCGACATTCGCGGCATGGGGGCTACCGCTGCCAGTAATGTGGTTGTGATGGTGGACGGTGTCAAGATGAATGCGCCGGACCTTTCTGGGGTTGATTTTTCTACAATTCCACTGGAGATGATCGATCGTATCGAGGTTGTCAGGGGGGCCGGATCGGTCCTATATGGCAGCGGATCGGTCGGCGGTGTCATCAATATCGTCACCCGCAAGGGCACACCCAATACCGAGACACGATTATACACGAGTTACGGCAGTTACGAAACGCTCGACACCCGAGCTGGGATCAGCGGGAGCGTAAAGGATTTCGGTTTTCACCTCAATGCCGGATACTATGATTCTGAAGGATACCGCGATAATGGCGAACTAATCAAACGCGGTTTATCCGGTGTTCTCGATTATTTTCTTACTGATCATATTACATTGAACCTATCCGGTGCCTATCATGAGGATGAATATGGACTTCCAGGCCCAGTGCAGAAGAATGATATCGACTCGGCAGCGGACCGTGTCCAAACCGATTATCCCGAAGATGGCGGTGAGACAAATGACAAGCGCATCAGTGGTGGCTTTGAGCTAGAAACTGATCGTTGGGGCTCTTTACAAGTTGTACGTGGTTACCGCTGGCGCGAAAATGAGTATATTATCGGTTACACACCATTGCTAGCCAAGGCCGACCAAACAGATGATATTGAGGAATTTACCAAAACGCTATCCGCTGTGTACGAAAAAGATGGTCTCCTATTTGGTCGGCAACAGTCGTTGCTCATGGGCCTCGATCATCTGTTTACCGATTACATTCGTGAGGAAGTGCCGGGCGGACCCCGGCAAAATGGTCGCCTGGAATCGCTAGGCGGCTTTATCACCGGACGCTTACAACTCAGTGAACGACTTCGAACCCAAGGGGGCTACCGCGTCAACCAGACCGATGGTCGATTCCGTACCGATCAGCTGGTTACCTTCGGAGAAGAACAGCGCTGGGTCAATGGTGACGCTGAGGATTTGGATTGGTGGAATACTGCTTATGATCTGGGTATAAGCTATATTTTATCAGACCAGGCTGTATTTTATACCAGCTATGCGACCCACTTCCGAACACCAAATGTTGATGAGCTGGCTGAATCAGAAGAAGGATTGAAACCCCAAGAGGGATATCAGCTGGAAGGGGGGGGGCGATTTGAAATCGGCAGTCACCTGGAGATGGCAGCTACTATTTTTTATATCGTCATTGAAGACGAAATTTATTACAGCGAGATCAATCGTAATTATGATGAGCGCACCATCCGTGCAGGGATTGAAACCGAGATAAAATGGTATCCTTTGGAGGCACTTTTTATTTGGGGGAATTACAGCTATATCGAGGCTCGCTTTGAAGGCAGCCAAGCCTCTGTACCTTTGGTCCCACACCATAAAGGCTCCCTCGGTATGGAGTGGTATCCAGGCGATGCTTGGACCATTTCACTGACCGGCACCTACGTGGGTTCACGCTATGATGGCAACGATATAGAAAATGATCGTTACCATAGATTGGATGCTTATCAGCTCATCGATACCAAGGTAACGTACGAAATCAATGGTTATAAAATATTTGGGGGCGTAAATAACATTTTGGATGAATTGTATGAAACCGCTTCCTTTAGTGAGCGATATTATCCCATGCCCGGCCGAAATTTGTATGCGGGTATTGAAGCCAGGTTTTAACCGGCGCATATTGGCAATACATGTATAAAATAAATATATTATACGCACTTATGATGCTGGCCCAGTTTGTGTGGCTGCCGGCTGCATGGGGAGGACCCTATCCACCGGCGGCTGATGAAGTCGGATCATATGCGATCGCCAAGGATGCGCCTGTTTTTCAATTCTGGGCCAGTGGATATCGCGATTATATGGTTGGTGATAATGTGGATCTCACCTGGCAGGAACCAGCTAATGCACTTGGTCCAGCAGAGGGAACCTCATTTGACATCGTTTCATTGGGCAGAGCTGGCAGCATTACATTGACATTCGATTTTCCGATCATGAATGGAATCGGCTGGGATTTTGCGATTTTCGAAAATTCGTTTAGTGATCAATACCTGGAGCTGGCCTTTGTAGCGGTGTCTTCCAACGGTATCGATTTTGTCGGTTTCGATGCTATATCCTTAACGCTCAACCCCGTACCCGGGTTTGGCAACATCGATCCCACAGATATCGACGGACTGGCAGGCAAGTATCGCCAGGGTTTTGGGACACCTTTCGATCTTGAAGACCTGGCGAACAAAAGTGACGTATTGTCGGGGGATGTAGACCTCATGCAAATTACACACATTCGAATAACCGATATCGTTGGTGACGGCACCAGCATGGATAGCCGAGGCAAACCTATCTACGACCCTTATCCCACGTTTGGTAGTGCCGGGTTCGACCTGGATGCAATTGGTGTGTCCAATGGGGCCGAATATCCAGCCGGTCAATATATTCCCCCTGAAGCGCCCTTAGACGATGGCGAAGCTGGTTTTGGTGGGGAGCAGGGGTGCTTTATTGGAACAATCGTAAACTAAAATCGTTGCACGATTTTAGTTTACGATTGAAATGGTGAATATGGCCAGGTTTCCAAGCACATGAATTGTGATGGGCACCAACAGGTGTTTTTCTTTTTCGTAAGCCCAGGCAAATAGAACCCCACCCACAAGTTGGGGCAGGGGTACACCACGGCCGGGGGCATGCGCCAGAACAAAGAGAACTGTACTACCGATTACGGCTGTCCATACACCCCAACGTCGCAGAAATCCGAAAATAATACCCCGAAATAATAGCTCCTCAGCCACAGGACTGATGAGCCCCCCCACCAGAAAGAACGTTGCCAACGCCATGGCAGAACGCGGTAATTTCGTTGAAATCAAACCGATTGGGTCTATACCAGCAATATAAAGGACCAGGGCAGCCACAACGACCACCAAACCAAAACCAATAGACCAGATTAAACCCCGTAATAATGGTTGTTGAATTTGAGAGGGTTGGAATCCTAAAGCCTGATATCTTTTTGGCTCAAACAGGTAAACGATGACGAGGAGCAACCCAATTTCAGCACAGCGCGCAATCCCAATCAGCATGATATTGTCCAGCGCTGTTTTGCCGAACAGAATTGCCAGGAATTCAACCATAAAGATGGCAACACCAGCGAATAATAGCGTTTTTAATTGGATACGGTCTGGGTCCACCCCAATTTCCTTAAGGCACCGTAGGCATATAACTGAACATACCAATGATCCGATGCAGTTATGATTTGAAGCAAGGCCGGGATTGCATTTTTAAATTTTCGTTTGCCGAGGCTGTATATGGCCTGGCAGGCGACATTGGGATGGGGATCCTGCATGAGTGCCATCAAATGGGCTTCATCTTGCGGATTGCTGCTGATGCTAAATCCTCGGGCCAGCCAATAGCGAACGGTTATGGCGGGATGCTGAACCAGCTTTTCTACTATTTTATATTGCCGCAGATCCGATTTTTGGGTTTCAACCTGTTTTAAGGCGGCTACAATGGTCTGGGTATCTTGAGAGGCAAGCATATGGGCTATGTGTTCGGCCTCTAGGGGTCCTTGCATGGCCGGGGGCATGACCCAAACCAAACTGATCCCCAACAAACCACAACCAATCGCAGCGGTGATACTTGATGCGTGCCAGTTAAAAAACAAAGAAATGCCAACAGTCAACACGGTATGGAGCACCCAATAGAGCATTAAGGGAAAGCCCAATAGCAATCCAATGGATGTGGCTTTACGAAAGTGCCGATAGGCATCGTTACTCTCTGAAAGAGCGCTCAGACTTTTGCGGGTATGCTCTAAAAACACCTCGGCATCAAATTCAACTGTATTATTTTGGTTACCGCTGAGACGGATGCGGTTTTTTTCTACCAAGACATCTACATCAGTCTTAGCATCATCGTCCAATAAAAGGTAATTGTAGCGATTCAACTTACGTATCAACCTGTTGCGATCCAGATCGCTGTCGGTAATGGAAAGGTGATAGGTCTTAAGTAGCATTTGATCGAGGCTGCGAAATACTTCAGCCGGGTAAAGGGTGTATCGATAGTAGAAATCATTAAAGCTGATGCCGGGTTTATTGGATAAGAGCAGATGATCGCGTATGTTTACAAACAGAGCATCGCTTTTCTGCATCCACCAGACGCCCGCCAGTATGAGGATAATAAGGATGTGCCCAAACAGCTTGATATAGTTGTTTCGATCGAGCTTGTCGGGTCCGAGCCGCCAATAGAGCACACTCACAATCACAGGTACCAGCAATATGTACAGGCTGGGCATCAAGACCAAGCCGCGCCAGTTAAGGGCAATCAGGCTTCCCAACCAGAGAACCAAAAACAGGATGGTCAATGGGGTTTTATTGGGTAGGGTATATTTAACCACCCAAGTACACGCCAAGGACAATAGGGAAATGCCGATTCCGATGCTGAGAGTGAAAAACAGACCGCCGTAGATTGCCGCTAAGACGCTTTTAAGGCTAAGCAAAATGGTAGGACCGGGCACTGTTAGATAGCCAGCCTGGGAGATGGCAGTCATTTTTTGGTACAAAACCAGGTTGCTGATCATCACCTGGACACTTGCAATTAGCTGGGCTACGACAAGACCGCCGCTAAGAGAGATGGATGCTGCCAAACGGGTTTTCAAGAATCAATTTCCTTTATCCGCCAACACAGAAGACCACGGGACTGACCGGTGGATGTATGCTAAAAAATTTAGTTGTCGGCTTTTTGCTTTATCCAAACCAAAGCCGGCTACCAAGATGTCTTGGCCTAATACCATATCGATCCCGATCCCGATAGCGATCCCGATTTGGACAAGGCGTCCACCAACAGTAATACGACAACAAAGTGGAAGATGATCCAAACATCTCCATATCACACAGCTCAACCCTTGAGCAAACATGATTCTCTGCTTGTCTATTGCTATCAATTGGGATATATAACTCTATTTTAATAAAATCGTGTTCCACGATTTTATGATAACGCGTACCTTTCGCCTTAGGGCGAAAGGCCGTCGCTCCCAAAAGAAAAGTCACAATTCAGAAATCTTTATGATTTGGGTGTCAATCTTTCTGATTGAATGGATCTTAATCTATAATTTAAATTCATCCCGTGTTGCGTTCAACGAGGGATGTATTTAAACACAGGATTTCAGCATTGAGCTAAACTGAAAAGAAAGCAGCAAATGAGGTGCATATGAAAATTATCGTAGCGGGTACCGGTTATGTGGGCTTGGTCCATGCGGCCGTATGTTCAGAATTTGGGCATGAGGTAATTGCCTATGATAATGATGTGGATAAGGTGCAGGCATTTTCAAGTGCCGAGCCAGAACGGATTCAACAGTATGTGAATGAGCCCGGCCTGGCTGATATCATCCGTAAAGTTAATGGGAAACACCTGTTTTTTTCCAGTGAATTGGAAGATATTATTGAAGGGACCGATGTTATCTTTCTATGCCTGCCGACACCGCCCAATTTGGATGGTTCGACCAATCTGACCTACTATGATGCGGCGGTAGAGGATATTGCCAAGCAATTGCAGCAACGTCAGGATCCGAGGCGGGTGGTGGTGGTCAATAAAAGTACGGTACCGATTGGTACAGCCGCCCATTTAAAATCGGTTATGGATCAACACCAGGTGAAAAATTTTGGCGTGGCGTCCAATCCTGAGTTTCTCGCCGAGGGTACCGCCGTTCCCGAAGCTAGAAAACCGGACCGTATTGTGGTGGGGTGCAATCATGAACAAGATTTCATCTTGCTGCAACGGGTATACGCTAAATTTGTCCATCACGTTCAGACCAAATATATTGAGACAACACCGGAAACAGCCGAAGCCATTAAGTATGTGGCCAATACCATGTTATTAACCTACATATCGTTTTGGAATGGTGTCGGGGCCAAACTGGGTGAAACGATTCCCAACATTAAGATCGATGACCTGCGTTTGGGTGTGACGGCTGATAAACGCATTAGTACCTGGGGATCATTCGTGAGCAATGGCGCTGGTGGCAGCTGCTTTGGAAAGGATATCGCCTCGCTGATCTACCAGTTGCGACGGGTTAATGTGAACACCAAGATGCTGGAAGCCTCATCCGAGGTAAATGAATATCAAAAAATTTATTTGGTGGATCGCGCTATAACTGAGGCCGGATTTCAGTTCAACAACAAGACCATTGCGGTGTTGGGTTTGGCGTTCAAGAAAAATACCAACGACATGCGCGATGCCTCATCCATTAAGGCGATTGAATCGCTATTGGGCAAAGGGGTCTCCAGCATCAAAGCCTATGATCCTTTGGCCAGCGAGGCTGCCAAACAGGTTTTTGATCCGTCCCGCAATGTGCTGTTTGAAAAGATCACCTACGTGGATTCAGCCAAATCGGCCATTGAAGGCTCGGATGCATTGTTTATTTCTTCAGATTGCGAGGAATTTCGCGGTTTGTCGCGTACCATCGAGGATTCAGCGACACCGCCCTATTTGATTATGGATGGCCGGCGTATGATTCCTGATTTTGAAACCATTGTGGCACAGGGCTATACATATATGGCCGTGGGCTCCATGGTAATGGGTGGGCGCTAAGCGCCACTTTTGGCCTGCAGCTGTTAGCTGATAGCTGGTGGAATGATTGGAGCCCTGATAAAAAAGCTAAAGTTTAACGAAAATAAAAATAACGATACAACCGCATCAAAAAAATCAGGAACTGATTTTTTTGGGAGGATATGAATGGACTACAAAAAGACCTTGAACTTGCCCAAAACCAAATTTCCCATGAAGGCCAACCTGGCCGTCCGCGAACCGGAACAGATAGCGGCGTGGGATAAACATAACCTATATGGACGTATTCGTGAGAAATCCGAAAAGCGGGAGCTGTTTATATTGCATGATGGCCCGCCATACGCCAACGGTAATATTCATATCGGCACTGCACTCAATAAAATTCTAAAGGATATTATCGTGCGTTCACGCCAGATGGCGGGATTTAATGCCATTTATGTCCCTGGCTGGGACTGTCATGGTTTGCCCATCGAGCATAATGTGGATAAGGAAATGGGCAAGCATAAGGCCGAATTGTCCCAGGCGGACTTTCGCCGCAAGTGCCGGACTTATGCCGAGAAATGGATCGATATTCAACGCGAGGAATTCAAGCGCTTGGGGGTTTTAGGCGAATGGGAGAATCCCTACCTGACCATGAAATACCGCTATGAAGCCATCATTGCCACAGAATGCTTGAAGTTTGGACTTAATGGCAGCCTTTTCAGAAGTAAAAAGCCGATCCATTGGTGCTGCAGCTGCCAAACGGCGCTGGCGGAAGCTGAGATTGAGTATCATGACGAAACCTCACCATCGATATTTGTGAAGTTTCCCATGATCGATGATTTGGCCGCAATCATACCGGGCCTCCAAGAAAAAAAAGTCTCCGTCATCATTTGGACGACAACACCCTGGACAATACCGGCCAACTTGGCCATCGCACTGCATCCAAAGTTCGTGTATGCAGCTGTGGATGTGGGCAATGAGGAAGCCTATATTCTGGCCCGAGAATTGGTGGGGCCATGTATGCAAACCTTCGGAATCATTGATTATAAGGTTGTGGCGGAATTCGAGGCTTCGGCGCTTGAACGCAAAAAATGTCGCCATCCCTTATATGATCGAGATTCTCTCCTGATACTCGGAGACCATGTCACTCTGGATGCCGGAACCGGTTGTGTCCACACCGCGCCCGGTCATGGGCGTGAAGATTACGAAGTTGGTTTAACCTATGGGATCGACGCCTATTCTCCGGTGGACGACGATGGGAGGTTTACCGAGGAGGTTGAATATTTCAAAGGCGGATTTGTTTTCGATACCAATGAGGCCATCAATGAAAAGTTAGCTGAAGTAGGCGCTCTGCTGGGACGAGCCGGGCTGGAGCATTCCTACCCGCACTGTTGGCGCTGCAAACAGCCGGTCATCTTTCGGGCAACGCCCCAGTGGTTTATCTCCATGAATGATACCGGTTTGCGGCAAAAAAGTCTCGCAGCCATCGATGAAGTTGAATGGATACCGCATTGGGGCCGGGACCGGATCTATGGCATGATTGAAAACCGACCGGATTGGTGCATTTCACGGCAACGGGCCTGGGGCGTCCCCATCGCTGTTTATTATTGTAACGACTGTGGCCAACCCATCTTGAATCAAGAGATTATCGACAACGTTTTTGAGTTGTTTGAAACATATGGGGCCGATGCGTGGTTTGAAAAGGATACATCCAATATCGTTCCGGCAGATGCCGTTTGTGACAAATGTGGTAGTCAGGAATTTGTCAAAGAGACTGACATTCTGGATGTCTGGTTCGACTCCGGTGTGAGTCATGCCGCTGTACTCGAGGATCGCGATTACCTGCGCTGGCCTGCGGACCTGTATCTGGAAGGCAGTGATCAGCATCGCGGTTGGTTTCATAGTTCATTGCTGACGGCTGTAGGGACCCGGGAGCGTGCGCCCTATCGAAGTGTTCTAACCCACGGATTTGTGGTGGATGCCGATGGACGCAAAATGTCGAAGTCAGTGGGCAACGTCATTGCACCTAGGAAAGTAATCAATAAGTTCGGTGCCGAAATTCTGCGTTTATGGGTGGCCGCTTCCGATTACCGGGACGATATACGCATTTCCGATAATATCTTGAAACAACTGAGCGATGCCTACAGGCGCATACGTAATACCAGTCGGTTTATGCTAGGGAATTTGTATGATTATAATCCGGATCAGGATCGGCTTGCGTATGAAGATCTGCTGGAGATCGATCAGTTCGCACTGCACCAGTTGCAGGCGATAATAACAAAAGCACGCAAGGCCTATGAAACCTACGAGTTTCATGTCATCTATCATGCGTTGTATAATTACTGCACCTTGGACTTGTCCGCTTTTTACCTGGATATTTTAAAGGATCGGCTTTATACCGCACCGCCCACTTCTCAAGCCCGGCGCAGCGCCCAGACGGTCCTCCATCATATTTTGGATGCCATGGCGCGCTTAATGAGTCCGATCCTGCCATTTACGGCTGAAGAAATCTGGAAGTATATGCCCAGCCCGGATGAAAGCAAAGATAGCATCCACCTGCTTTATTTGCCGGAAGTTGGATCGTCTTGGAAAAATGATGAGCTGGGCCGAAAATGGGAGCTACTGCTGGATATCCGTGGCGAAGTGACCAAGGCGCTTGAAGCGGCAAGAGCCAATAAACTGATAGGCCATCCATTGGATGCTGCCGTGACCATCGGTGTTACCGCGGAGATGTATGCGGACTTAAAATCCTATGAACAGGAATTGCGCTATATTTTCATTGTATCGCAGGCAAACCTAGCGCAATCACCCTTGGAAGTACAAGCTTTTCAAAGCGAAGAAGTGCCGGGTCTGCATATAGTGGTAGATCCTTCTCCGGGTGAAAAATGTGAACGATGTTGGACCCACAGTACCAGTGTCGGCTCTGATGATAACCATGCTACGATTTGTGATCGGTGTATTGGTGCTATGCAACAACTTTCATAAAATCGGGGCACACGATTTTATTTGGGATTGAAATTCTTGTTGTCAAACCGTTATGTGAAATTGATGTTTATTGCCGGATCTATCTGTATTTTGGATCAGGTAACCAAAGCTTTAATTGTGGCCACAATTGGTGTTTTCGACACCATTACGATCATACCGGGATTTTTCAATCTAACCCATATCTACAACCCGGGCGGGGCTTTTGGGTTTTTATCGCGCAGTACATCAGAATTGCGACACCTGTTTTTTTTGATCTCGTCCTTTGTTGCCATGGGCTTGATCCTGTTTCTTTACGCCAAAACACCTCCCCAACAGCGACTGTTGGAATTGGCGCTAGCATTGATTTTGGGCGGTGCCTTTGGCAATATTATTGATAGAATTCGAATCGGAAAGGTCATCGACTTCCTTGACGTATATATCAAGAATTTCCACTGGCCGGCATTTAACGTTGCGGATAGCGCCATTACCATCGGTATCTGTCTTTTTATGTATCATCTCCTGTTTATTGAGCTGCGTGGGAAGCAATGATGCGGTGCGATAGGAATTGTTATTAGGGGATCTTAACAGCTATCAGCTATAAGCAGCTGATAGCTTAAGGCGGTCGGCCTAATTTCGTTGTTTTCCCTAAATACCCAAGGGACGAAATCATCCATATGGCCGTTGTAAACTATGATGAAATTGAATCACATCTTAAGGTTCTGACAGAGCAGAAATCGTCTAGACTTTATCCTGCCTATTTGTTGTACGGCGAAGAACTATTGGTGAAAAAGGCTTTGCAGGACATCTTAGCGGTATTGATGCCAGATAGAAGCCACCAACATGGATATGAAGCCTGGGATGGATCATCCGGAAGTGTAATCGAGGCTATGCGACAACTCAACACCTACGCACTACTGGGCGATAGCAAGGTTGTAGCGTTGCTGGATACACCTCTTTTTTCGCAGGGCCAAAAAGCAAAAGCCGCAAAACTCCGTGCAGATCGTTCCGAGCTAGCTGCAGATAGCGTAACGACCATGCTGACCGATGCTTTGGCCCGTGGTTTTCCCGATCGTCATTATTTGATTATCACCACCGATTCAGTGGATAAACGCCGGCGGCTATATAAAATCATGGAAGCAAACGGTCTGGTGGTTGACTGCTCGGTACCCTTAGGTGATCGCCAGGCAGACAAAGTCGCTCAGGATGCGGTTGTTCGGAACATTATGCAAGCGTTATTGTCTCAGAGTGGCAAATCTATCGATGCCGCCGCTTTTGCAGCTATATCCGAAATGACGGGTTTTGATTTACGAACATTTCGAAACAATCTCAATAAACTTATTGATTACGTTGGTGATCGCAATCAGATAAATATCGATGATGTCACCGCAGTTTTGGAGCGCAGCAGAAAGGATCCTATCTATACGTTTACTAATGCCCTGGGGGATAGAAACCTGGCTGATACCATGTTTTACATGAATTCATTATTGTCCGGTGGATATCATGAGCTCCAGCTCATGGCAGCGGCAATCAATTTCATGCGACGTCTGCTGGTCATCAAAGCTTTTGCTGACGAACGTGCGCGCGGCGTTTTACATCCGGACATATCCTACAATTTGTTCAGGGATCGGGTCATGCCATTGATACAAACACATGACGAAGAGCTAA
>Ga0180435_10003290_pt1 | contig 16277 bp, 7 predicted proteins | sample SS_ome_3_FD_132467 | JGI IMG/M metagenome (GOLD analysis project Ga0180435, IMG submission 132467) | Hypersaline lake sediment archaeal communities from the Salton Sea, California, USA - SS_3_S_1 metaG | ecosystem: Environmental > Aquatic > Non-marine Saline and Alkaline > Hypersaline > Sediment...
CCCGGCCAGGTCGTACACCGTTACCGACATCACGCTGGCAACGCCCGAGCCCTCGTACGTGAACTCCGTCTCGCCATCGAACGGATTCGGAGTGGCGATGAAGCTCACCACGTCGAGCGCGCTCTCGATGATCGGGATCGTATCGGAGCTCGTGTCTGTCGGATCGGTCGGGTCTGTGTAGGTCGCCGTGATCGATTCGCCGGCGAGAAGATCGAGCGTGATCCCTCCGGTTGCGTACACGCCGGATTCGGTCGTGACGGCGGCCAGGTCGAACGCTTCGCCCTCGATGGTGAGGGCTCCGACAAGGAGACGGGCAGTGTGCGAAGAGTCCGCGACTCGCACGTAGACCAGATCGGTCTCGGCGTAGCTCGTCACCTCTGCACCTTCGCCGTCGACAAACGTCGTCGTCGAAGCTTGCGTCGGAGGCGTTCCACCACCACCGATTCCAACCTTGATCGAGATCCACGCCGAGTCGGAGTGGTTCGACGGATCCTGGTACACCGCGACGATCGTGTCTCCGGGGAGCGCGCCGAGGGTCGGCACGCAGCCGTGGACATCGATCAGGTTGATGCAGATCACGCTGACGAACGTGCCGGTCGAGATTCCCGTCTCCAGAAGGTCAATCGGCGCCCAGCGCCCGTTGCGCAGATTCGCGACGTAGAGCATGCCCCAGCCTGCATCCGTGAGGCTTGACAGATCCTGGTCCCCCGTCTGGGAGTTCATGACTCTTCCGGCGCCATTGGCCGGAGCATTGTTGAGGATGTTGGTATCCGGGAAGAGAAGGTTCCAGTCATTCACGAGGATGCGCTCCGTACCGCAATCCCAGTCATTCAGCGACATCGCCCCGATCGGCCCGCCTTCGCCTCCGCTCCAAAAGGCATCGATTCTCTCGCGGCGGAGGGTGTCCTCGTTCTGGTCTGGATCGATGACCTCGACGAACACACAGTCGCTGTTGACGTAGTTTGAGACACGGTTGCCCTGGCGATCGAGGAACCACATGTGCGTCGTCCGGCCGTCGAAGACCTGCGTATCCCCAATGGACACCAGATCGAAGCTGACGTCGTTGGCGACCCGCGTCCGAAGGATCCATGGGGGGAAGCTCGTATCCAGGTTGACATCGCCCGCACCGGGAAGCGCAAGGATGTGAGCCTCGGGATCGGGTCCGTAGTACTGATCGTTGTAGCGCGCGTAGACTTCGTCCTCGTTGAAGGTTTCGAAGATCCAGTTGTCGAGTTGAAGCTGGAATCCGCCCGTGTTGGCCGGATCGACCCCTGCGCCGAGGGCATCCCAGACTGGCAGGAGTTGCATCCCCGCATGGCTGAAGAAGACGGGCGAGTTCGACGACGTCTCATCGAGAATCCACCACTCGGCGTCATCCTCGCCGTGCGGATCGCAGAGGTGCACCAGGACCTCCTCTGGACAGCACGGATCGACATTCGCATTGGCGTCGATCACGTGAACGTAGATCGGATCCCGGCCGATCCAGTAGACGCTCTGGTCGTTGTGGTCTTCGTCGGTGAAGCGGGTGATGGAGTGGTGGCGCTCCTCGATGTACGCGGCCGCTAGCTTGAAGTCATCGAAATCGTTCGGGTCCAGGTAGTAGGCGACGAGGACGTCCCGTACGTGGAGGCTGTTGAAGCCAAGGTCCTCGCAGATCGAGTTCAGATTCAGCTGGAAGACCCCTGTGTTGACGCCGGTCTCTTGGGCGTAGAACGAGACCGCCGTCAGGCCGTTGGCGTTCACCGTGTCGAACGACGTAACGTTGCCGTCGCCGACCGTCGGGTACTCGACGTAGTACCGTCCATCTGTGCCACCGCCGAGGACATCCTCAGCATTCGCCTCCGCGTGGTAGATGTTGTACCAACGGATGGCGGCATCCTTGTAGTGCTGCCCGCCTGTGTCTGCGCGTACGCCGCCCGTTCGCTTAAGCGCGCAGAACGTCGTCGGACTGTCATCTCGCACCGGGTTCCAGCTTCCAGGATTCACCAGGATGAAGACGGGCACGTACTCGATCTCGCTCGAACTCAGGTTCTCGTCCCAATCCTCGATGAGGATCGTCGCCGCCCCGTTGCAGTCGGGGTAGATCTCTCGATTCCAGGAGAGCGCGGCTTCCACGTCGGTGATCTTCATCATGGCAATGGCGATGTCGGTGTCGTCGTTCGGGTCCTGGTAGATACCGATGAGCGTATCCATGTTCTCGAATCGGCCGACGAGCCACTTGTCCTGCTGCCCGTTCGGGTCCCTGATCCGACCGTCTGGCAACTGCTCATCCTCGACATCGTCCCAATCGCAGAAGCCGTCCGGCGGCTTGGGCAGGAAGTCGCCCAAAGCCCCCATGAACATCCGAACGCCATCGTGGAAGAAGAACCCACCGAAGACAAAGTCCGAGAGCCAGCGGTCCCCGCCATCATCGATCGTAGAGAGGGAGCTGCAAACGACGTGGGTGTTCATCCGAGGAACGTCATAGTTCTCACGCGTTCCGATCTGGAACGAGCGCTTGGAGACGAACAGGCCCGTATCGGCTCCTGTCTCCTCCAGATAGTCGCCACCCAGCCAGCCCGGATTGCCCGGATCGTGCCCCCGATACTGCTCATAGTCGGGGAAGCCCAGCCAGCCGCCCGGGTCGTGATCATAGGGTCGTCCGTTGGCATCGCCGTTCGCATCCAGGTAGCTGACCCAGGCACTGTGCGCGCCGGTCTTCGGATCGACGAGCTTGACCTCGGTCCAGATTTTGTCGCGAACGTCGCAGTCGAGGTTCTCATCCGGGTCGTAGATGACGAACCACACTGACTCGCCCTCCTGAATCTGAGTCACGCGGTGCTCCCCATTCTTGTCGAGCGAGAAGTACAACTCGGCATCGGTCGCCATCACGATCCCCCCGAGGAGTGCGAGAAAGGCCAAGCTCACACCTACGGCTGCGACGATTCGACGACACATGATCCCTCCCTGCACTTCACCAATCACTTCACTACTACCTATTTCTGATAGCGTAAGCGTAGGACACGACGCGCGAGGCGTCAATGGACGTGGGTCGCAGCTTCAGCTGGGTCAGCTGTGGCGGATCCCAGACTAGGACGTCAGGATCTGCGAAAGGAAGAGCTTCGTTCGCTCGTGCTGTGGGTTGTGGAAGAAGGCCTCCGGTGTGTTCTCCTCAACCAGTTGTCCCTCGTCGAAGAAGATGATCCGATCCGCGACCTCGCGGGCGAATCCCATCTCGTGGGTGACGACGATCATCGTCATCCCCGAGTGCGCCAGCTCGCGCATGACGTCGAGGACCTCCTTGATCATCTCGGGATCCAAGGCCGAGGTCGGCTCGTCGAACAGCATGATCTTGGGACTCATCGCCAGGGCACGGGCGATGACGACCCGCTGCTGCTGGCCGCCGGAGAGCTGGCCGGGGAACTTGTGCGCTTGCTCGGGGATCCCGACGCGCTCGAGAAGCTGCATCGCGATCCCGTCCGCCTCGGTCCGCTTCATCTTGAGGACCCAGACCGGAGCGAGCGTCACGTTCTGGAGGACGGTCAGGTGTGGGAAGAGGTTGAACTGCTGGAAGACCATGCCGATGTCACGCCGGACCGTCTCGATGTTCCGCAGGTCGTTCGTCAGCTCGACGCCGTCGACCAGGATCTCGCCGCGCTGATGCTCCTCCAGCCGGTTGATCGTCCGGATGAAGGTCGACTTCCCGGAGCCGGACGGTCCGCAGATCACGACGACCTCGCCCTTCTCGACGGTCAGGCTGATCCCGCGCAACACGTGGAAGTCGCCGAACCACTTGTGCACGTCTCGGCAGACGATCATCGATTCCCTCTCGGTCACGGCGTCCATCCTCTCTAGCGTTCTCCCACGCCCAGGGACCTCTCGATCCTACGGCTGACGGCCGACATCGCGAAGCAGAGGACCCAGAAGACCACGCCGATGAAGACGTACAGCTCGAAGATCGTCCCCCGCCACTCGAGGTTGCCGAGGACGCTCCGCGAGATGCTCAGGATCTCCAGGATCGCGATGTAGGCAAACAGGGTCGTGTCTTTGAACAGGGCGATGAACTGGCCGACGATCGCGGGGATCACCGCTCGCAGCGCCTGCGGCAGGATGACCAGGAGCGTCGTCAGGAAGCCGTTCAACCCGACGGCGTACGCCGCCTCGTACTGTCCCTTCGGGATCGACTGCAATCCCCCGCGGACGTTCTCCGCCATGTACGCCGCCGAGAAGGCCGTGATCGTCAGCATCGCTCGGACCACCAGGTCCGGCCGGAAGCTGTCCGGGAGCAACAGCTGGAGCATGATGCTCGCCATGAACAGCAGGCTGATCAGAGGGACGCCGCGGATCAGTTCGATGTAGGCGGTGCAAACCCAGCGGATCGCGGGAAGGCGGCTCCGTCGGCCGAGGGCAAGGAGGACGCCGATGGGTAGCGAAAGCCCGATCCCGATGGCGGCTCCCAAGAGATTCAGCACGAACCCCCACTGGTTTCGACCTTCGACCACCGGTAGGGGGCCTCCGACGCCGCCTAAGACGATGAGGGTGATCGGAAACGAGAGGACCCAGACGCCGATCTCCAGGCGTCGGATCCACCGGTGAGCCGGGATGAGCCGCCCGGCCACGAACCCGACCCCGACAGCTTCGGCGTATCCAAGGAGCCAAGCCCGGGTTCCGAAGGGGAAGGGAAGGATCGCCAGGGCGACTGCAGCTCCGGCGACCACGAAGGCAATCCGTTGGATCAGGCCGTTCCGGCGTCCGGCACTGAAGCCAAGAAGCAGGCCGATCATCGCGAGGATCGACCAGACGCGCCAGACCTGATCGACCGGATACGTCCCGACGAGGAGAAGCTTCAGGTTCGCCGGGATCACTTCCCAGCGAGCCTCGGTGATCGCCCATCGCGCGAGGCCGTACAGGACGACGCCGATCAGGGCCGCAGCGGCGAGCGTGAGGAGAGCGTTGAACCCACTGCTGAAGAGGTTCTGCTTCAGCCATCGCAGGACCGGGATCCGCTCGGTCGGAGGTGGAAGTGCGCCCATTCCAGGTTCGCCTCCAGTGTCCAGCGGACGAATTGCCGCTGTCGGCGATTCATCGACGTGCCGATCCACTGGCTTCTCGGATGGTCGGCCCGCCATCAGCGTTCCACCAGCTTGATCCGTCGGTTGTACCAGTTCATCAGGAGCGAAGTGAGGAGGCTCATCGACACGTAGCTCCCCATGATCAGCAGGATCATCTCCACCGCCCGCCCGGTCTGGTTGAAGATCGTCGTTCCGACGTTCAACAGGTCGTAGTACCCGATCAGGATCGCCAGGCTCGAGTTCTTCGTCAGATTGAGGTATTGGCTCGTCAACGGCGGGACGATCACCCGGAGCGCCTGCGGGAGGACGACGAGACGAAGGACAAGGCTTCGCTTCAGGCCCAGAGCCTTCGCTGCCTCGTTCTGGCCCTTGCCGACCGCCTGGATCCCGGCGCGCACGATCTCGGCGATGAACGCTCCGGTGTATGTCGCCAAGCCGATGACCAGAGCCGAGAACGAGCTGGAGAGCCACATGCCGCCCTCGAAGTTGAACTTCTTCAGGACCGGGACGTCCAAGCCGAGTGGACTTCCCGGGGTCAGGAACCACCCTGCGATCGCGACCACGGCGAAGACGGGAAGCGCCCAGACGATCGGTGATCCGGGTCGATCGGCGCGACGTAGATGAAGCCGTCGGAAGACGTACACTCCGATCGCGAGGGCCAGACCTCCGAGCAAGTACCAGGCCCACGTGCCGAAGGTCTGGTTCAGCACCGGCCACGGGAGGTACAGACCGCGTCGACTCAAGTAGATCGATCCGGGAAGGCGGATCGCGTTCTCCACCAACGGAAGGGCCGTCAGCATCACCGCGAAGTACCAGAAGAACAGCTGCACCAGCAGGGGGATGTTCCGGACCGTCTCGACATAGAGGGTCGCCAGCTTCCGGACGAGCCAGTTGCCGGAGAGGCGCGCGATGCCGACCAAGGTGCCGAGGATCGTTGCCAGAACGATGCCTAGAACGGCGACGCGAATCGTGTTGACGATGCCGACCAAGAACGCGTATCCGTTGGCGTCGGTCGGGCTGTAGGCGATTCCCTCCGAGATGGGGAAGCCGGCGGTGTCGCTTAAGAACCGGAATCCGATGTTGAGCCCCGATTGCTCCAGGTTGGTGGTCAGGTTGTTTGCCAGCCACCAGATACCGCCGGCGATCGCAGCGAGGAACACGACCTGCCCGGCGACGCGCAGGACGCGAACGTCTCGCCAGAACGGAATAGGGCCTCGCGATCGGATCAACCGACCTCCTCAGGAAGTCACTTCGGGGTGGGTAGAGCCCTGCTCTACGGCACGGTCATTCCCAAAGCACATTGTGCCACTCAACCCTAGAGAACCACCTGCTCCGAGCAGGTGGTTCTCTCAAGCTGCTTGCCCCACACCACAAGTACGGCAAGCAGCCCCCGCACCCGGACAGAGAACCGCGCGTCAGCACCGGCGGTTCTCCCAAGCTGCTCACGGCTGAAGCCGTGTGCAGCCCCCCGGACCGGGGCAGAGAACCGCCCGTCAGCACCAGCGGTTCTCCCAAGCTGCTCGCGGCTTCTTCCCGTGCGAGCAGCCCCTACCTCCACGCCGGGCAGTAGATCAGACCGCCATTCGTCCAGAGGTCGTTCAGCGAACCGTCCCTCGGGATGTCGAGGCCGGTCGGTCCCAGGTGGCGCTCGTAGATCTCGCTGTAGTTCCCCATTGCAGCGATCACCCGGACCGCCCAGTCCTCGGAGAGGCCGAGCTTGGCACCCATCCCGCCCTCCAAGCCGAGGAAGCGGCGGATCTCCGGGTTGTCGCTCTCGAACGTTGCCACGTTCGCCTGGGTGATCCCGTGTTCCTCGGCGAAGAACGTCGCGAAGACGACCCACTTGACGACATCGAACCACTCGTCATCGCCATGCCGCGTCAGCGGTCCGAGCGGCTCCTTCGAGATCGTGTCGGGGAGGATCGTGTGCGCGCTCGGGTCGGTGGCCGTCGTTCGGAGCGAGGCGAGCTGCGACTTATCGCTCGTGTAGCAGTCACAGGCTCCCGAGTCGTACGCACCGAACGCCGCTTCCGTCTCCGCGAAAACCTGGGTGTTCAGGGTCAATCCGTTCAGTCTGAAAGCGTCGGCCAGGTTTCCCTCGGTCGTCGTTCCGGAGGTGACACAGACCGTCGCCCCGTCGAGATCGAGGATTGATCGAATCCCGTCCGCCTTCCGGACGATGAATCCCTGGCCGTCGTAGAAGGTCGTCGGGCCGAAGTTCGCGGCGACATCCTTCGAGTCGCGTGTAAGCGTCCACGTCGTGTTGCGGATCAGGACGTCGACCTGCCCGGTCTGAAGCGCTGTGAACCGTTCTCCCGCCGTCAGCGGCACGACCTCCATCTCGACGCCGAGCGCGGCCGCCAACGCGTGACCGAAATCGACGTCGAAGCCGGAGAACTCCCCGGTCGATGCGTCGAGCGCTCCGAACCCGGGAAGCGCGGAATGCGCGCCCAGAATCAGCTTCCCTCGCGCAAGGACCGTCTCGAGCGTCGATGCCGCCTCGGTGACTGCCGGCTCCGCTTCGACGACCGGCTCGGTCGCCGCCGGTCCCGGAGTGCCCCCAAGCTCCTCGATCTGCTGACGCAAGTTCTGGTTCTGCACGAGGAAGAGTACGGCCAGGACCACGGCCGCAGCTGCGATCACTAGCCCAAGCCAGTTAGACCCACGTGAACGTTTACTCACCACACCCTCCTTGCCCCGTCAAGCCAACACCGATTGACGCGCTCAGCCTACCGGGTTCGTCGCCGTCTCACAATCCGATCCCGGGGATCGCTCCTTCGCCAACGCCGGCCGCAACTAGTCCTCCGGGAGCGGGATCAGCGGGATGATCACATCCATGATCGTCAGGATGCACCCCGGGCAGCAGCGCATCGGACGGAGCGATCGCCAGACGTGCCCCGGCGTGTCGTGGTCGTTCTCCGGGTCTACTTCGAGGGTTCCGAAGCAGATCTCCGGATCCCCCGTCGGTCGGAAGGCGAGATAGAGATCCCCGCCGGAGACGGTCAGATCCGGGGTGTTCTCCGTCACCGGCCCTCGCACGTAGCCGAGCCGATCCCAGTTCACCCCGTCGGGCGATCGTCGCAGCCAGATGGAATCGTTGTTGTGGCCAACGTAGGCGACGATCAGTGCCCCTTCGTAGGCGACGGCGGCGACGGCACGATCGGTTTCGGACCGTCGGGTGAACGCGCGAGGCAGCCGGGCAATCTCCCACTCCGTGTTCGACGGCGTGTTCACGACCTTGCGCGCGACGTAGAGCCAGTCGTCGCTTCCGTAGCCCCGGTAGAAGACGTAGAGGGTGTCGTCGAACGAGACGATCTCCGGTCCGTTCGAGGTCCGCGCCCCCTCCGGCAACGTGTACTCGGCGCTCCAGCGCGTCCCCTGTTTGACTCGATAGTGGATCCTCCCCGTGGCGGAGTCCGTGTACGCAACGGTCAGCTGAGGACCGGAGGGGCCGATCCAGTTGTGGGCGGTCGCCCCGGGAGCGCGGGTCGTGACTGCGTCGGCGACGGCCTCCGGGGTGTCCCACGTCCAGTTCGTTCCGCCGGCGTAGGTCTTTCGCATCTGCTGGATCGAGTCGTCCGGATCTGCGTAGACGAGCTGGAGGTGCTGTGACCCAACGAGGAGTCCCATGAAGCTGTAGCCGTAGGCGACCGGCTGTCGATCGGAGAAGGCCCACGTTCGTGCGACGTTCTCATCGTGGACGGCGCCGAGGACGGCGAGATCGTCCTCGCCATCGCGGAGCACCGCCTCCCACAGGTTCTCCTCGGGCCGCGGGAGCACGTGGATCAGATACGGTTCTCCGTCGTGCTGTGCGAGACACGGACCGGCATCCGACCGAAGCGTCGCCATCCGCCAAACCTGCGAGCCGTCGGTCCCCTCTTCGCGGCCTGCAGTGGACACGTAGACGTACTCGCCGATTCCGAGGATCGCGCTCGCCATGTACGTGTTCTCCGGGTGATCGTAGATCCCCTCCGGCGTGACTTGCTCCCAAGCCTCTCCGTCGACACTTCGGTAGACGCGGCCATACGTGGCGACGCCACCGGGACCGCCTCCGATTCCGGCGTAGAGGGCCCCGTGGTGCGCGTAGAGCGCGTCGACGTGCAGCGAGTTGCGCATGAACTGCCCAGCCGTGTTGATCTGCTCCCACTCCCTGCCGTCGAACCGCCAGAGCTCCGGGACGACCGTCTCCTCGAGGATCCCGTAGTGGTTCTTCGTCCCAACGTAGAGGTGTCCGTCGAAGACCTCCATCGACTCGACTTCCGACACCGAGAGCGAATAGAGTTCGCCGATGCGCGACCACTCCATCCCGTCCGGACTTCGCCAGACTTCCACGATGTGGTCGCCCGGCGCCGACTCGTTGTGCCCGGAGGCTCCGGCGTATAGGTGTCCGTCGTAGACCTCCAGATCCTCGATCCAGTGGTCTCCCGGACCGAGCGCAATCTCACCCGGCGGAACGGTCTCCCAGTCACGTCCATTCGCGGTCCGGTGAAGGCGCATCTTGTCCGGGTCGCTTCCCCGTAGGTCGCCGACCGAGACGTAGAGACGTCCGTCGAAGACCGTCATCTCCACGGCCGTTCCGTCTGCGCCACAGTCCCAGACCTCGCTGGCGAGCGACCAGGACGCCGTGGTCTGGGCACGGATCACGAAGCTCAGATTGCCCCATTCGATGGCGGCGAAGAGCCACGGAAACCGGTCGCCCTCCGGCGTGAAGACAGCGAGAGCCCAGATCGCCACCGAGGAGGGATCCGCCTCCGCACCGGGGACGATCTCGGGGATCGGAAGGTCGATCTCTGTCCAATGGAACCACGACTCCTCGGACAGATCGCCGAGGCGGAAGAGCCGCCCGGGGATCCGTGTCGAGGCGAAGAGGTAGCCGTTGAACTCGACGAGGTCTGTCGTGATGTCGCAACGGACGCCGAAGCCATCGTCATTGATGTGCTGCCACTGGGCCGCAGCCGGCAGACAGAAGAGCAGAAGGGTGCCAACCAGCACGAACGCAACATAGAAGCGGGACGTTCCAGACATGCTGACCACCTCGGCGGCAGCATGGACCCCGGCGGTGTCCGACGTCAAATCGCGCCCTTCTGTGACGGCTATCGCGCGAGGAGGGAGACCAGGGTGACGCCGGCGGCGACGAGAGGAAAAGGGGGATCCAAGGAGTGGATGTGCGCTACCAGGTATAGGTGAAACCTACGCGAAGCTCGGAAGGCAGGTGTCGCTGCCAAGTCAGTGCAGCATCGACCACGGACTGCCCAAGTGCGAGACCGACGCCCATCGACAACGCGGGACTCGCTCCTCCGCAGGCGCCAGCGCGGACTTCCAAGGAAGGGGTTGTGGACCACTCGACGCCCAGCCTCCAAGTTCCGTCGCTTGAGAAGTCCGAGGCGATCAGAAGGTCGAACGGGAGCCTAGCGCTGATTCCGAACTCTGCAGTCGAGGCCCAGTCCTCGCTGTGGCCCGAATCGAAGGACATCGGGTGCGAGAGGAGGTTCTTGATGCAGAGTCCGACTGCGAGATCCTCTGGGAACGCCAGGGCTCGGGGAAGCTCGCGCGCCCAAATGAGCATCTCGAGGTCAAGCCGGGCTCCGAAACCTGACCCGAAGTCACCGAACGCATCGCGGAGCATCGTGAAGCGAAGGGATGTCGAGAGTGCGCGCAGTCCCTCTGCGTCTGCTAGAACCGGCAACTCCGACCATCTCATCCCGGCCGCGGAGGACAGCGCGCAAGATCGGTACGCGAACTGGCCGGAGATGTTCCCGAACTCGTCCGTGATCGGCACGTCGCCGACCTGCACGTAGTCCAACCACGCGGCGACGTGCGGCAGGGTAACCGCGATTTGCCCCGCGTTGTACGCGCCGAAGCGCGTATAGGCGGACGAGTAGATCGATCGGCCTTCGCAGAACGCGAGGGCGGCGGCGTTGCTCGGCGCCCCACGTCGGGGGGGCGGGAGTCCTACAGAGACTCCGCCCATGGCCACGCTACGGAGGTTTCTACTCATACCGACGGTTGCGCCCGTTCCGACGTACTCCTCGCCGCGGACGACAGCGGAGGCAAGAAGGGCGAGCACGACGAACGTGAAGCATGCTCTGGAGACCATGGGTCCTCCTACGTCTACCGATAGATAACGAGCTTCTTCCAGTCGATGACTCTGTTGTCCGCCACAAGAACGTAGAGATACGCTCCGTTCGCGAGGGCTCTACCGCTCTCGTCCTGGGGCTGCCAAGTGCCGACGGAGGGGTGACGGGTTCCCTCCGGATCGAGTTCAAGCTCGGTGATCAGCCTTCCGTCGATCCCGTAGATGAGGATGCGGGCGTCTCGTGTGTTGGGTGGAGTCTCGTAGAAGAACGCGACGCCCTCGGTCCGAACCGGGTTGGGTGCGCAGATGACTTGGCCCGGGTATTCCACAGCAGACGCCTCGATGACAATCTCAAGGGTGGTTGTCGTCCCCGCCGAGTCCGTCGCTGTAAGGCGCAGTCGAAACGTGCCCGGTACGCGCGCACGGAATCCCGTGCTGCAAGACGTCCCAGAGATGAGATCGTAGCTGTCTGCGCTGGGGGCGAGGACGACCTCCCAGAGGTAGCTGATCGACTGGCCTGGGGCCGCGTCGATGCATCCATCGAGGACGAGCTCTTGTCCCACGTAGGCCGCAATCGCATCCTCGAGTTCAGGGATCGGCAGCGGGGCGCCGCCGCTGGTCGGCTCGAGCGTGACATCGAGTGTGAAGGCTTGCGATGCGGACCCGCCGAAGCCATCTTCGGCGTCGATCTCGAAGCTCTGTGTCCTCTCCCGGAGTCCAGTTGGCGTCCAGGTCAGAAGGCCTGTTTGCTCGTCGAGCGTCGCGTCGGTCGGTCCCTTCACAAGCGAGTAGGTCACCGGATCGCCGTCCGGATCGACGGCAGTCGCAAGGTAGACCATCGGAGTCCCCGCTTGGCAGGCATCGGGAGGCGCCGAATCGAACACCGGCGGCCGATTGGACCACTCATCCCCTCCCCCGATGTAGGCGAAGCTTGAGAGAACGCCGACGTTGTTCTCCTCGTCAACCGCCGCGACGGCGAAGCAGTAGCGATCGGTGGAGGGCAGGCCATCGAGAGTGCAGGTCTCCCCTTCGAGTACAACGAGTTGGCCGGTGAAGATCACGGCGTGTGGCTCATTCGTGTAGTACGCAATGAAGCCCTTGGTCGATCCAGCTGGTCCTGCATAGTCCCATCGCAGTTCGACGGAGTCGTTGTCGATTCGGTTCGCAGCCAGGTTCGTCGGCGCAGGGAGTTGGTCCGGATTCACCACGGACACAGCGTCTCCGGAGCACGCCGTTCGAGGTGCACTCCTCTGATCATCGACGATGGCAGAGATGTAGTACACGCCGGTCGGCGTTCCGGTTGCGTCCCACGTGTAGGTTCCCGAATCACCGGAGACCGTGATCGGATCGCTCGTGATCGCCGATGCTCCGGCGAGGGTCCCGCAAGAAGGCGTGCGGAAGAACCACAGATCCGCTCCATCTGCGTTTCGCGTCTCCCAGTCGATCTCAACCGTATTGCCGACGTGACGGATGCCCGTCACGTCGACAGAGGGAGCCGGATCCGCTCCGTAGACCGCGATGTCGTACGTCTCCACGCCGGAGACGTTGTCTGGGAGGATGGTCCATTCACCGGCCTGCGGGTTGTTGACGACGACAAGCGCGCGCCACTCACCCTGAATGAAGCCCTTCCTGTACTGATACGCAGTCGGGTCCAGGATCATCTGGGCCGAGTTGACGACTTCCCCGCTAGGCAACACAACGGCAAGATCCATGTCTCCGCGATCCCAGGACGCTGCTGCAAGCACAAACGGAGTCTTCTCATCCACACGGAACGATGTTCCTAGGGCCTGGGGTCCGAGTCTCCCTGCCGAGGACACGATCTGGTCCACCGCTTCACGCAGCTTCTGGATGTTGGTTCCGATGTGCAGATCTCCGACAGCGACTCCCTCCGTGTACCCAGGATCCTCCGTATACGTGAGTCCGTGCGTTCCCAGCGGCCCGAGGTTGACCTCCAGGCCGATCTTCGCGTGCTCTTCGGGCTCTCCGAGGAAGACGACGCTCGCCACAGGAACGACGACTTCGTCCTGGCACTGCCAGTTGCACGGGTACTCGAATCCGAACAGCGGATCCCTGCAAGTGGAGGCGAATCCGCAGCAGAAGAGCCCGATGATGGGCCAGTCTCGTTGGATGGCGACCGTTCCGGTGAGGTACCCGCCGAACGCACCATCTGCGCCGACGGCGATGGTCCCGTCGAGTCGCAGGACCGTGATGGTCATGTCGCCCTTCACGTATCCGCCCGAGGAGTTGATCATGAGCTTCCCGTTGGCGAAGGGCTCGTTGTCCGCATCGAAGAGCCGGATCCCTACGGTGGCCTCGAACGTTCCCGCTGCATCGAGCTTGATCTCCCCGTCGACGAAGACGACCTTTGGCCCCGGCGCAACCGGAGCAAAGGACATCCCCGCGGTGAAGTACCACCCCGTCTGCTCGGGAATCTGTAGATCCTCTACGCCGCCGCCGAGCTTCTCCAGCCACATGCCGGGAGGCCCTGTGTAGACGAGGAAGTTGAGATCACTGGCGATGATGATCAGCGTGTTCAGCTTCCCGTTCAGCAGGCCGAACCTGACTTCGACACCGACCTCATACGGCCATGGAAACTGGAATACCGCGAAGATGTCGAGACGGTACCCTTGCCGCGTGCCCTCGAAGTCGATCTCCAGCTGCTCAAGTGGGAATCCGAGCACCTCCGGAGCCTGGAACCCGACCTCGATGTCTGTGATGCCGTCCTTCGTGATCACGATCTTGTCGATGTCGATGCGGATGGCTTCGTTCGGATCCTTCGCCAGCGGGATCTCGAGGTGAGCTTCGATCGTCAGTGAGACGAAGTCGTAGTCCACGAAGACGGCCTCAATCCCTCCGATCCCCGGCAAGATGTCACTCAGGTCGAAGCCGCACGTGAGGTTGCCCGTCCACAGGAACTCGAAATCGCTGGCATCAAACTCGTAGGTTGTCTCGGTGAAGACGACGAGGGTTCCGATCAGCGAGAGGTTGGTTCTCACTTCGACTCGCCCGGTCGCCGTCACCATCGCGGTGTCCTGGTCGAGTTCGATCGAACCGATGAAGTACAGAAGGTCGGAGACGTTGACTTCGCCGTTGGCACTGTAGACCGAACCTGTGACGGTGAAGCCCGTCGGACACTTGAATCGGACGGCACCGATGATGATTTCCGTCACCGGACCGCCGGGGGCACCCCCCGCAGGAGCGATCACGTGGGGGGCATCCGGGTCACCGCAGCTATAGCTTGAGACGCCGTAGTCGTCCGTCGCCTTGACGTAGTACTCGATGTCCTGGCCGGACGCGACGCCTTGAGGGATTTGGGCTTCGTACGAGTTCCCAGCTCCGGGTTGCATAGGGACTTCTTGGTACACCAGTTGCCCGGCGTTTCGGCAGAAGATCGATACGGAGTCGATGAGGTTGGTCTGGTCCACGACGTCGGCAGTCACGTCTACGGGAGCCCCCGGCTGGAATGTCGCAATCGGCACGTGCGTGATCAGCGGGCGCACGTTGGGGAAGATCGCGATCTGATAAGGATTCGCCGCTGCGCCTACCGATGGTGCGGTCACGGTACTCTGACCGTCCGTTGCCGAGATGTAGTACTCGATCCCTGGCTGCTCGACGTCGCCTCCCGGGATGTTGCCGGTGTAGCGCGTGGATCCGGGTGTCATCTCGACGGGTGTGTAGGGGATTTCCCCCCTCGTTCGATAGTGGAGGGTGACGCCTTGCACATCCGGGGCGACGGTGTCTTCAACGTCGGCTTGGATCGTGAACTGCGTTCCTGCTGCCCATGGCTGGAGCCCCAGGTTGACGGTCGCCTGCGTGCGAACGATCGTCGGTGCTGCGCCGGGGATGTACGTTCCCGAGCACGAATCCTGCTGACCTCCCGAGGCGACTTCGATATCCACGGTCCGCTCAATGCCGTCGAGGGTCGGATCGGAGGACTTGTAGGAGATGCGGTACGTGTTGCCTACTGCCCCGGAGATCTCCTGAAGGATGTCGTCGAACTGTGCTTCCACGTCGTAGTGAGCTCCGCCGCTTCCCTGGGCGATCGTCCCGTAGTTGTCGATTGACGTGGCGTCTTGGTCGATCAGCGCGAACAGCAGCATCCCGTTGGCGTCCAGAGCGTCGATGGCCTCTTGCTTCGAGTGGTTCCCTTGGTTGCCGTCTCCGGTCACGTTCTCATCCGTGATCAAGATGAGAACCTTGAGCGCGCCGGGTCGGAAGTTGAATCCGGCAGCGGCGTCGCAGATGGCATCCCACCCCGGCTCGAAGCCTCCGTCAATGGTGTTGCGCGCCCACAGGTCGTCCAGGAAGTAGGTGGGGTCCTCGGTCAGTGCACCGGCGTCCTCGAGAATCGGGAAGCCGTTGTCGTCGCCCGCTCCGAAACGGCAGAGCCCGAGGGCGTAGTCGAAGCCTTGGTCATCGAGCGCATCGACGAACGCGTCCACATTCGCGGCGACGGCAGCTTGCTCGTTGTCCATGCTCCCGCTGTTGTCCATCAGGAAGGCGATATCGACGACCTTGACCCCGCCCCCTTGGCTCGGCGGAACCACCTGGAACTGGTCCGTCTGCTTCGTGCCGTCTTCGTAGACCGTGAAGGCGCTCTCGGGAAGCGAATCATCGCTGGCTGAGACATCCAGGTAGATATATGGGAAGTTCTGCGGATTCAGGCTGACGAGCGTCAAGTCGAAGTCTCCGGCGAGGCAACAGTGGAAGCTGCCGAAGAGCATCGATAGGAGTGCCGTGAGAAGGAGCACGCGGTAGCCGATCCGGTTGCTGACGAGAGAAGACAGCGAACTCACACGAGGCCAGCCTAGAGAGGGCAAGCGACGATGCCCCACCGGCCGCTTCACTGATGCCACCACTAGCACCCACGCTCTCTGCCCTGGCAGCCCAACCGTCCGCAGCCGGACCTGTGGCTTTGCGCCCCCGTCTTGCGACGAGTTTGCCTTGTTTCAGGGCTGATTACTTAATCTAGGGCAGTCTATCGGGAGAACGGGGGACGGTCAACTCCGAGTCTGCCTTGCTCGGGACCCGATCCCACCAACCACGCGGACTCGCGGTGAACGACGTTCCCCAACCTCGCTTGCCGGCCTAGTGTGCGAGGACGGAGACGAGGGTGACACCGGCGGCGACGAGGCCGCCGCCGATCCAGA
>Ga0180435_10003291_pt1 | contig 16276 bp, 16 predicted proteins | sample SS_ome_3_FD_132467 | JGI IMG/M metagenome (GOLD analysis project Ga0180435, IMG submission 132467) | Hypersaline lake sediment archaeal communities from the Salton Sea, California, USA - SS_3_S_1 metaG | ecosystem: Environmental > Aquatic > Non-marine Saline and Alkaline > Hypersaline >...
GAAGCAGGAACTTAGCCAAACGAAGTGATGACTAAGTTCCAAAGGAGAAAAATATGACTGCATTGCGTTTGCCGGAGAAGGTAATAACACCCAAGCTCGAGAAACTAAGAAATGAGATCACCGAAGCACCTCACCGGGCATCCACCTATAAGCAGATGGCCCGGGTCCTGATCGGGATGGAGAAAGAACGGTTGGCGGCCCGGGTCCTGCGGGCCGGGCTGACCGAGGTTCCGGATGATCAGGGTCTATTGGAAAATCTGGCCCGGGCCCAGCAGGCGGGAGGTTTTCTCAAGGCCGCCGCGGCAACCTGGCGGAAGGTAACAAAACTGTTCCCGGAAAGTTTTCTGGCTTATGAAAAATTGGAGCGCCATTATGTCCGTTCCGGATCACCGCGGAAAGCTGTCAGCATGTATAATCGGGTTGAGGAAGATGATCCAATCCAGGAAAAAAGCTTGGAGAGAATTGTCTTTGTCTGCAAGGAGGCTATGGATGTGCCGGGAACGGTAAGAGCCCTTAAAAAGTTGATCAGGAAATACGGGATCACTTATCGGCGGGCCCGGGATCTGGGCCGATTTCATTTCAAGGCTGACCATTATAAAGAGGCCTCCCGATGGCTGGAGAAGGCTTTTACAATGGGAGAGGGAGATAACGATCTCCGGCTCAATCTGGCTCTCGCCTACGCCCGCCAGAAGAGGTACCGGCTCGCCGAGAAGCATATAAATCATATTCTGGCCGACCGCCCGAACTCCTATGCCGCCCTGATAAATCTCTGTGAATTTACTATCGAGGAAGGGAATATCGAGAGGGCGGAGTCGATTCTGGCCCGGATTGAAAAACTATACTCCAACAATTCCCGGGCCACCCTGGCCCGCGGAGAGATATGTCTCATTAAAGAGGATTTTTCATCCGCGGAGAAAGCCCTCCGTTCCGGTATTCGCGGCACAGCGTACTTCTATCGCTGGGAGCTGGAACGTGGTTATCGCCTGCTGGGAGATACCCTGGAAGCTCAGGGAAATACGGAAGAGGCTGACTTTTATCGCCTCCTGGCCGATTCCCTCTCCACCGCGCCCGATGCCTATCAGGCCTTTATTAATCTGGCGGAAGAGAAACTGGAAGAACAGGAGGTAATGCTGGCCGGGGAGATATTCAAAGAACTCTCCCGGATGTTTCCCAACAACGCCCGGATTGTCACCGGCGAGGCGCAAGTTGAGATCTTCAAAGGCTATCCCCTTAAAGCGATCGATATGCTGAACCGGGTGATTGAGAAGACCCCGGAAAAATTTATCCAGGATAAGATCAAAGGTTACCGGGTTCTGAGTCATGCGTATAAGAACCTGGGAGACTGGGAAGGCGCCCGAAACAGTATCCACCACGCCGAATTGATAGAATCATCCCTCTCTTGAGAGAATCGATGAACGGTTGTCCCGATTTTTTCGCGTGAGGCCGCGGCTCGAAACATTGAATGGTAAAAGGTTTCGTTAGGTGCGCCCGCAAACCGTCCACCACAACCGCAAGAAATTAACCAATTTAATACTTAGCTCCGTTGGCTGGGCGATTCTTTTAACTTTAGGCACTTAAGAGCACTTTAGGCACTTAAGGCACTTTAGAATGTCGCGCCGAAGGCGCTAACGTTCCTGTATCGGAATTTCCCCGAAAGCCTTCGGGATCCCGGTTGTCTTAATTGATATTACCGGGACAATAAATGTAGTTAAAAAGGTAGCCGCCCCGCCGACGGCGGGGCGTTTATTGCGCACCCTAAAGGGTGCGGCTACCAAAAGTTAGCGCGAAGCGCTAAGTTCTAGTCATGCCGGAACTGCCGGAAGTAGAGACGATCAAAAGAGGACTTTCTCCCCGCCTCCGGGGGAAGGTCATCAGCCGGATACTTATTCCTCCCGATCCGAAAGGCAGCCGCGTGCTGCGTCGATATCCTTCCCGCCGGCGATTTGTCCGGAAAGTGACTGGCCGGAAGATCGTATCCCTGAAGAGAAGGGCTAAATATCTCCTCTTTGAGCTGGATTCCGGTGAGACCATGATCATCCATCTGGGGATGAGCGGGCAGCTCCTTCTTCGTCCTCTCCACAGTCCCCCTTCTTCACATTCCCGGATTATCTTCACGATCGCCGGAGCGGGAGAGCTTTTCTTCGTTGACCCCCGCAAGTTCGGTGAAGTTTATCTCTACTCCGAAGCGGATGGAAATACGGTGATTAACCCATTTGCCCTTGGGCCCGAGCCCCTTGGTAAGAATTTCACTCCCGAGGTACTGGAAAGAAAACTCCGAGATCGCCGTTCGCCAATCAAGGTTGCCCTCCTCGATCAGAAACTCATCGCCGGACTGGGCAATATCTATACAGATGAAGCGCTCTTCCGGGCCGGAATCCATCCGGAAAAAACGGCATCCGATCTGGCCGCACAGAAGATGGAACTGCTTCATAAGTCGATTCAGGAGGTTCTCCGGGAAGCGATCAAGCTGCATGGGACCAGCGCCGCCGATCGGCAGTATGTTGACAGTGAAGGGGCGCTGGGGAGGTTTCAGACCCGTCTCAATGTTTATCAGCGTAAAGGAGAGGAGTGCCCCCGCTGCAAAACACTGATCGAGACGACGAAACTCGGCGGCCGGACCACTCATTTCTGTCCCCGGTGCCAGAAGTAGAATTAAGAATTCCCGGCTCTAATCTCTTCTATGGCAGGTTATCAATTAATGCCCTCCGCCGGCGATCATCTTGATTGCGTGGATAAGAATCCCGGAGATGGCCTCCATCGATTCACTGACACCCTTTGGTGAGCCGGGGAGATTGACGATCAGGGTTTTTCCCCTTATACCGGCGATTCCCCGGGATAGATACGCTCGCCTGGTCTGCTTTCCCCCTTCCGCTCTCATCAATTCCCCGATGCCGGGCATAATTCTTTCGCAGACCCCGGATGTTGCCTCGGGAGTTATATCGTATGGCCCGGGGCCTGTGCCGCCGGTGGTGAGGACGATATCCACTTTCTGATTATCGGAGAAGAAGATCAGCCTCTCTATAATCAACTCCTGGTCATCGGGAACAATCGCTGTCTCCGCGACTTCCAGGCCGGCTTTCTCACAGAGTTTTTCCAGGGTCCTTCCGCTGACATCATCTCTCTCCCCCCGGGCGCCGCTGGTGGAGATGGTAAGGATGGCCGCGCGATAGCTATTTTTTCCAGTGTCCACTCTTACCTCCTTCTTTCTCCAGTAACTCGATATCGGATATAACCATTGTCTTATCGATAGGCTTGAGCATGTCATAGATCATCAGTAAGGCCATTGAAGTTCCAACCAGAGCTTCCATCTCGACACCGGTCCGATTCCAGGTCTTGACGGTTGTCATGGCGGATATCGAGGTCTCTTCGACCGTGAACCGGATATCACAGTGGGTGATATACAGAGGATGGCACATCGGGATCAGGGCCGGGGTCTGCTTGGCCGCCTGCATCCCGGCAATTTTGGCGATGGTAAAGATATCTCCCTTGGGCGTATCACCGGATTTAATCCGGGCAATGGTCTTTTCTTTGATCAGAATTTTACCGGTTGCTGTCGCTACCCTCTGGGTGGGAGTCTTCTCCGAAACATCGATCATTCTCAGGTTCCCATCTTCCGACCAGTGGGATAATGTTGTATTCTTTTCCATCTTATTCTCCAGGTAAGTGTACATTTAGTATTATAGAGATTCGGAATGGCGCGGCGAATCTTTTAACTTTAGGCACTTAAGCGCACTTTAGGCACTTAAGGCACTTTAGAACGTTAGCGCCGAAGGCGCTAACGTTCTAATCATCCCCCGATCTCCGCCATGGTCTCCAGGTTCATCCTGACAACCGGTTCAAATGGTTTGAGCTGGACAACATCGGTTAACCATTTTTTCACAACTTCATCATCCGGTTCCGATCTCAGAATCTCCCGTAGGTTATAGTTATCTCCATCAAAGACACAGAGCTTTAATTCTCCATTGGCTTTGAGCCTGATTTTGCTGCAGGTATCGCAGAAGTGCCGGGAGATAGGCGTAATAAATCCAACTCTGCCTCCGTTGTTAGTCAGGGAATGGTATTCGGAGACGGAGTTGTTAATCCGGAAACCGCCCGGTTCGATAACCCCGCTTTCAATTAGGTCTCTCTTTATCTCAGTCAGAGAAGAGAACTTCAATTCCCCGTCTACGAAGTCCATTTTTTCTATAAACCGGACAGTAGCCTGATATCTATCGGCGAACTCAATAAAATCTACTATCTCATCTTCGTTAAATCCCTTGATTACTACCACATTGATCTTCAGGTTATCGACTTTCACCCGCTTGAGATTAGAGAGAAAGACATTTAAATCCCCCCTTCGGGTAATGTAACGGTATCTCTCCGGCTTCAAAGAGTCACAGCTGATGTTGAACGCTGATAACTTCAGTTGATTGATTCTCTCTATATCCAGTCCGTCGATTGCCAGCGCGGTAGTGATATTATAATCTCCGCCGGGGAGCGTTTCGAAGAACTCCAGGGCTCCTTTTCTTAGTAGTGGTTCTCCTCCGGTAAACCTGAACTTATTGATGCCCAGTTCCCTGGTTATCCGCATTATCCGACTGATCTCTTCGAATCTGAGGATATCACGGTGGTGGAATTTATCCACTCCCTCCTCGGGCATACAGTAACGGCAGCGCAGGTTACACCGGTCGGTGAGTGATATTCGGAGGTAATCGATTTTTCTGTTAAACTTATCTTTCATTATATAACTTCAGCGGAAGAAAATAATATGATATACAGCATCTGGGATTATTTTATGCCACGATATATATTTGTAACATATTACACGATAAATATCATATCGGTTAATTATGGAGTTTGAATACAGGACAGGTTCGATTTTAAAGCAACTGGGGATTCCGTCCGAGGCCGTAACGCCGCTGGCGGGGGATGCTTCCGCCAGGTCTTTCTTCCGGGTGAATCATTCCCGACAGGAAGATAAGCTATCCGCGGTTTTGATCGTATTCCCAGAAGGAGCTGGAGAGGCCCCCGGCGCCCGATATCTCCAGATGGGTGAGGGGCTGGCGTTGGCCGGGATACCGGTCCCGAAGGTTTATCAGGCGAACTCCAGGGATGGATATATTATAGTCGAGGACTGCGGCGATGAATTGCTCCAGGACTTAATCAATCGCGGTGATCCGACCCCATTATACTGCCAGGCGATAGATCTGATAATTGAAATGCAGGATCGAGTTTCCTCCGTCACCGCGAGGTTGAATCCGCCGTTTAATGAAGACAAATTCCTCTGGGAGCTGAATTTTTTTCTGACCCATACACTGATAGGATATTATGGAGCGGATCCCACCTCCGCGGATCGTGCCTCGTTCCGGAGTTTCTTTCTCTCTATCTGCCGGGAGTCGCTGAACCAAACCATGGTCTTCTGTCACCGGGATTTCCATAGCCGGAATCTCATGGTCTTGTCCGGGTGCCTGATGGTAATTGATTTCCAGGACGGCCGCCTTGGCCCGTACCCTTATGACCTCGTCTCATTGATTGAAGATCCGTATGCGGACCTTTCGATGGATCTTCGCGATGAGATGAAACAGTATTATTTCTCCCAACGTCCCTCGAATCTAAAAAATATATTTTTCGATGATTTTATGCGCGATTATGATATGATATCAATTCAAAGACTGATAAAAGCGGCTGGTACTTACGGCTATATGTTCGAAGAGAAGGGCGATCCGGGCTACCTCGCGTATCTACCAAAAGTCTTCCGGAGAGTGAGCTCGATTCTGGAGAAATACCCGGAATTGATGGGGTTGAAGGGGCTTTTTGAGAAGCACCTGAGATTTGAACTTGATAGTCCGGTTTTAAGGGAAGAGAAGATACCTTAAAATGTATGGCTACCAGTTTCCGCGGAGGCTGTAATCAGGTCAGGGGTCAAAGCCTATCTGACCGGAATATTACGGAGAAAAATTTTGAAGGCGATGATATTAACTGCCGGAGAGGGGACCCGACTCTCTCCCCTGACCGACGATTGGCCGAAACCTCTTTTCCCGGTGGGTGATCGCCCGGTTGTTTCATATCTATTCGAGCTGCTGAAATACTACGGGATTAAGGATGTTGTACTGAATATTCATCATCTCGGCGAACAGATCGAGAAGATACTGGGCGATGGGAGCCGTTATTCGGTTCGGATCTCATACTCGCGGGAAGAAGATCTCCTTGGGACCGGCGGTGGCATCAGGAGCGCGTCCCGGTTATGGGGAGATGAAGATATCCTGGTAATTAACGGGGATAATCTTTTGGAGCTTAATCTGGAAAAACTCAACCTCTTCCACCAGGCATCGGGCGGTACCGCTACTATGGTGTTAAAGCCGATGGGGGCCCATCAGGACTACACACCCATATATCTGAATAAAGGATCATACGTTGAAGCAATCGGCGGGAAGCAGAGATCATCAAAGGGTTATGCCTTCATAGGAACTCAGATTCTCTCCCCCGGATTTATTAAACGTCTCCCCGCGAAAAGCCCGGCTTGTCTGATCAAGGATGGGTATCTGAAGGTCCTTCATGCCCGGAAAAATCCCGAAAAGATCGGCGGGTTTATTACGACCGGATACTGGCGGGAGATCAGTACCATGCAAAGTTATTGGGACGCGAATATGGATTTTCTTAAAGGCAAGCTGCCAACGTATTATTATCGAGGCCGAGAAGATTTTACCCGCCGGGGATTATACGTCGGGAAAGAATGCCGGGTCGGCCCTCGGGTTAATTTTTCCGAGCCGGTTTATCTTGGCAAGGAGTGTGAAATCGGTTCCGGGACCACGCTAGGACCCCATACTATGGTCGGTGCCGGAAGTACTGTCGGCGAAAGATGTTCTCTTCAGAATGTCATCATCTGGCCGAATAGTAAGATCCGGAAAGGAAGTCGGCTGCAGGATGTCATTATAACTCCTTTCGGAAAAGTAAAACCAATATAACGCCTGCGGCGCTATCGTTGAAAAATAAGGACGTTGAAGTTAAAAACCGTTAAAGATCGTTGAAGGCCATGAAATCGCCCCGCAAAATGCGGGGCGATTTCCTTGTTAACTCAAATAAATACTATGCTGAATAAAAGAGACCGATGGAACAGTCGAACGGCTTTCGTTATGGCGGCGATTGGCAGCGCCGTCGGCCTGGGCAATGTCTGGCGTTTCCCGGTCACCTGCTATAAGTATGGCGGCGGTGCTTTCTTCATCCCTTATTTCGTGGCGCTTTTAACCGCCGGAATCCCCCTGATGATCCTCGAGTATGGTATCGGGCAGATGATGCAGGGCTCAGCTCCTAAGTCCCTATCCCGGGTCAACAAACATACCGAGTGGGTGGGCTGGTTTGCTCTTCTGATTGGATTGGTAATAGCTATCTATTACGCTATTATCATGGCCTACGCGGTTGAGTATCTGATTTATGCCGCGGAAGGGTTCTTCTCCGGCGGGAAGATGGCCTGGTCCGCCCCGACCTCCGGTATAACCGGGACCTTTGAAGCCTCCTTCTTTACCGGGACCATCCGCTGTCATAGTTCCAATGCTTCCGAGATGTGGCACCTGGTCTGGCCCCTGGTTGGCGGTCTGGCTGTAACCTGGACTGCTGTCTATTTTATTCTCTGCCGTGGAGTTCGCCGGGTTGGAAAAGTGGTCATGCTGACCGTCCCGCTTCCGGTGATTGTTCTGGCTATCCTGGCCGTACGCGGTTTAACTCTCCCGGGTTCCTCCGCCGGTATCGTTTATTATTTGACCCCTAACTTTGAAGCGCTGAAAGATCCGGCTACCTGGTTGGCCGCCTACGGCCAGATATTTTTCTCTCTTACCCTTGGTTTCGGGGTGATGATCGCTTACGCCAGTTATATGCCCCGGGACAGCGATATAACCAATAATGCATTCATCACCTGTTTTGCCAACTGCGCGACCAGTTTCCTGGCCGGGTTCGTGGTCTTTAGTGTTCTGGGATTTCTTGCCTTTCAGAAAGGCGGAATGGATGTGAGCAGTGTTATCGCCGCTGGGCCCGGGCTGGTCTTTGTAACTTATCCAACTGCTGTCTCTCAGATGGGGCAGTTCGGGTGGCTCTGGCCTCCCCTGATCGGTGTCCTATTTTTTGTGATGCTGCTATTTTTGGGGATAGATTCACTTTTCTCTCTGATCGAAGGAATCACGACGGGACTGCGCGACCGCTATAACTTTCTCAGTCAGAAGTTCCTTACGGCCGCGGTCTGTATTTTATCTCTGGCAGTTGGTGTTATCTTTTTCGCTTCACGGGCCGGGATTCACTGGCTCGATATCTTCGACCACTGGGCTAACGATTATGGCCTGGTCGTAGTGGGACTTTTGCAGTGCGTGATCGTCGGGTACTTCTTCAAGACCGATACCCTCCGGGATTACATCAATCAGGTATCTGAGATTAAGCTCTGGGGCTGGTGGGAACTCTGTATCAGGATTATCACCCCGCTGGTTCTCTCCTACTTGATCTTCTCCAATTTGATTAATGAGATAACCGGATCCAATCTATACGGGGAGAGCGGCACTGACTTTGACCGCTACCTCTGGGTCGCACCGGTCAGCTTCGCTGCCCTCTTTGTTATCGCCTTCAGTCTGGCCCGTCTCTGGAAGGTTTTGGCCCTGATCGGCGGCGGGATAGCGGTTACTCTGGGCACCTGGCTTCTCCTCCCCGCTACCGCGCCGCTCTCCACCTCAATATTCTCCGGCCTGGCGGCCGCGGTTCTCTTCGGGGGGCTCTTCATCTGTCTCGCCATTGCCCGGCGGGGAAATAAAACGAAGAAGAGCATTAACCACCAGGAAGGGAATGAAAAATGAAGATAGAAGATCATATCCAGCAGGCGGAAGGATTTGCGCAGGTCAATGGGCAACAACCGGCGGCCGGGTTCACCAGCTTTTATAGTTCCCATCGGAATGAGATCGCTGGTGTCCTCCGGGTTCTGAAGGAGGCTTCCGAGCCCACGCGGGAGTTTACACTCCGGGCCGGTATGATGTCTCCGGGATCTGCCGTTATTGATGAGAGGATAAAGGATTTCTGCCGTCTGCCGTACCGGACTGTGAATGGGGTTATATCCTCCTGCCCGGGGATCCTCAACAACTGGAAGGGGTGTCCGCCTCACTCATACCCGGTCTCCGAGACAATAGCATTGTTTAATCAGGCGGTCTCGTTCCTGATTGTTCAGCTCGAGGGGAATGAGGGGCACGAACGGCAGGGTGAGGTCCACCCGTTCATAGATCGGACGGCCTTGGAGCTCCGGGAGCTTGGATATAATGTTCTTGCCACATACGCCTGCGGTCCCTGCCGGGTCTGCCCGAAGGGGTGTGGAGATGGTCCGGAGTGCCGGCAGCCGACCCGACGTCTCTTTGCTCTGGAGGCCTGCGGTTTCTGGGTCAACCGGCTCTGCCGGGAAGCGGCGGAATATCCGATCGTGGGAAGCCCTCTCCGGGAGGTTCACTGGATCAGGGATTGGGATCTTCCCACCCAGGATACTCAATCCGTCCGGTTCGTCACCGGCATCCTGCTGGGAGCATAATCCTTCATCACAACCGCCCGCAGTAACCTTATTATACAAATATTACATGGTATAAAATGTTTAATAAGCGGAATATAAGGATAAATTATGGATATATACACGCTAATACAGGAAGGGAAGATTAAGAGATTTCTCAGGGCCAGGAACAAATTAAATTTTTCCGGCCTGGTTTCGCATATTACCCAGCATGCATCGGGGAGAGATCCTCTTTTTATCGAGGATGGTGATTATCTCTATATGCTTAAACTGCTGAAGGAAACGGCCCTGAAATATCAATTGTCAATATTCGCTTTTTGCTGGATGACGAACCATGTTCATATTCTTTTAAGGCAGAATGAAAAGAATCTCTCAGAAGCCATGCACAGTCTTTTTCTGCGCTATGCCTTATACTTTAACAAGAAATATTCAAGAAAAGGCCATCTCTTCTCCTCTCCCTATCGTCAGGCGGCATGTTTTGACGACGACTATCTGATTGTTACGTCCATCTATATACATCTTAATGCTGTACGAGCTGGTATGGTTGGTCATTACAGTCGATATAGATGGTCTAGCTGGAGATTGTACTGCATGGATAGAGAAACAGACACGTTTATAGACTGGCGATTTATCCTTTCAACAATCGCCGGAAATTATGCCGCCGCCAGGGAGAAATATCGGAACATGTTGGAAGAAGCAAAGAATTATCGGGCGAAGGAAGTGGAGGAGGTAAAAACCGCCATGGGCGAATTTGTAGTCTGGATGAAGGAGAGTAAAGCGGGTTCAATCCTTAAAGGAGTCAAAGGTGGGAGTATTGGTTTATGGCCGGAGGGATACGCAAGTGATCGTGAGGTAATGGAGGCGATAGAGAAGTTGAAGGGAAAGAGACGCCTTACTAAACCGGAGGATTTCAAAGCCAGAAAATTCGCGGCCGAACAACTCCAGTCCCGGGGATATTCTATTCAGGAGATAGCAGACCAAATGAATATATCAAGAAGCGCAGTTTATAATATATTCAAAATGTAATCCTTATTGTACAAATTATACCATGTATATTATGTACAATAAGGATTAGACTAGACTAAGGGAATATAGTGGGGGAGTGCTGTCAGACTACTACTTTATGGACTGTCTCGCCGGTTTTCTCTAGAAGAGTCGCCCACTGCTTGTCCACCCAGTCCTGGAACTCCTGGAGGAGTGGTTTGTTCTCTTCTTTCAGGAGATGCTTGAATCGGCCCTGGACTTTGATCCATTCCTCGATCGGGAGCTTCTCTTTCGGCATATAGTTCAGTTTCCACTCGCCGTCCTCAACCTCATAGAGTGGCCAGAAGCAAGTCTCTACCGCTGTTTTGACGATATCAATCGAGGTAACCGGCTGTGTCCGCCAGCCACGGAAGCAGGACGAAAGGACATTGATAAATTTCGGGCCTTCAATAGCGAGAGCCTTCTTGACCTTTCCTATGTAGTCCCGCCAGTTATGAGGCGAAGCCTGGGCAAGATACGGGATATGGTGAGCCGCCACAATCGCGGTCAGATCCTTGGGGAACTGGGTCTTGCCGGGAATAACTTCCCCGGCCGGACTGGTGGTGGTTGAGGCGCAGAATGGCGTGGCACTGGACCGCTGGATACCGGTATTCATGTAGGCTTCATTATTATAGCAGATATAGAGGAAGTCATGACCCCTTTCCAGCGCTCCGGAGAGCGACTGGAGACCGATATCATAGGTCCCCCCATCGCCGCCGAAGGCAATGAATTTCATGTCCCCCTTAATCTTACCCCTCTTTTTCAGGGCCCGGAAGGCGGTCTCGATACCGGTAATTGTGGCTCCGGCATTTTCAAACGCGTTGTGCATGTAGGGGATCCGCCAGGATGTGTAGGGATAGATGGTGGTAGAGACTTCCATACATCCGGTGGCAAAAGCAACGACGACCGGGTCGTCCACAGCCATCAGCGCCTGTCGGATGGCAACAACGCTGCCGCAGCCCGCGCAGGCCCGGTGACCCGGACTGAGTAATTCGGGTTTCTTTGAGAGTTCTTTAAGATTCAATGCCATGGTATATTCCTTAGAACTTAGCGCCTTCGGCGCAACGTTCGGGTTAAAAGGTTGCGGTTGCGCGGCTCGAATCGGTTGCGTAGAACGGTTGCGGGGCTAAAGCGTACGTAACCGTAACCCGTTCCACGTTTCGAGTTGCGCAACCGATCAACGTTACCCCGGAATTTCAAATTATTGAAATTCCGAAACAGGAACTTAGCCCTCACTTCGTTCGGGCAACGTTCCGGAGTGTAGGAGTACTGGAGTGCTGGGGGGGAGGTTCCCTTTATTCCATCACTCCATTATTCCATTACTCCATGTTGGTTTAAAATAATATCTGAGACCAGTATTCAGATAGATCGAAAAGTTAATAAGTTTACTCACGTACCCCAAGATGAAAGGCTTCGTCTTCATAGAGACGGTTGTCTTTAAGATCGCCGAAGACGCCGGCGATCATCTCAGGGGTTATATCACGGCCTCCAAGGCCATAGACATAACCGGATGCCGGCACATCGGTTTTCCGGTAGAGTGCCGCTCGAACATCCTGGAAGACGGGTCCGCCGATGCCGTTGAATCCTTCCGACCGGTCAAGGACCGCGACCGCTTTGGCGTTTGAGAGCGCCTGAACAAGCTCGGGGGCCGGAAATGGTCGAAAGACACGGAGTTTTAGTACGCCGACCTTCTCCCCCCGGGCTCGCATCTCATCGACCGCGGCCTTGGCAGTGCCCGCGGTGGAACCCAGCGCGAGTACGATATAATCGGCATCTTCCGTAAAATATTCATCGAAGAGACCGTATGATCGTCCGGAGATTTTACCGTATTCTTCGCCGACCTCGAGGATGACGCGTTTGGCTTTCTTCATCGCCTCGGCCTGCTGTTTCTTGTGTTCGAAGTAATAATCCTGTAGATCCAGCGGCCCGTAGGTAACGGGTCGGCTGACATCGAGGAGCGGGTAGAGCGGTTTGTATTCTCCGACAAACTTTTTTACCGCCTCATCTTCCAGCCCATCCACCCGTTCCACGGTATGGCTGATGATAAAGCCATCGTGGGTGGACATAACCGGGAGGAGAACGTCTTTGTGTTCGGCGATTCTGGAGGCCTGAATAATATTGTCGTAGACTTCCTGGCAGTTTTCACCGTAGAGCTGGATCCAGCCGGAATCCCGGCAACCCATGGAATCGCTATGGTCGGCATGAATGTTAATCGGTCCGGATAGCGCCCGATTTACGACAGGCATAACGATCGGCAGCCGGCTGGAGGCGGCGATGTAGACAATCTCCCACATCAATGCCAGGCCGTTGGCGGAGGTAGCGGTCATAACCCGGGCACCGGCCGCTGCCGCCCCGACGGCGGCGCTCATAGCCGAATGTTCCGATTCGACCAGGATCATCTCGGTCTGTACCGTGCCGTCGGCCACGTACTGGGCGAAGGTCTGCATCAACTCCGTCTGGGGGGTAATGGGATAGGCCGGAACCACATCCGGGTCAATCTGCTTCATGGCATAGGCGGCTGCCTCATTTCCGGTAAGTGCGTGCATCTTGCTCATATGATTTCTCTCTAAAAAGTCTTAATCCGCCGATAATCCGGCATATTTTTTATTAAATTTCCGGGGGTGGTTCTTTAATCCCGAATTCATCGATCGAGACGGATGAGATATTGTCTTCAGGTATCATCTCGATGGCGTTTACCGGGCAGACATGAGCGCAAATCCCGCAGCCCTTGCAGTGTCCGTAATCATAACCGGCCATCTTTTCATCTTCAACCAGAACCGAACCATCGGGGCAGAAAATCCAGCATTGGAGGCAGTCGATACACTTCTCCTTATCCAGAACCGGACGTTGCGCCCGCCAGTCGCCGGTATTATACTCAAAAGAATTACCGGGATGGACTATTACTCCACCGATCGGGATATCTCTCCATCCGGGTGCTTTTTCGCTCATAATCTCTACCTTTAAATATATTTTATCCGCCGCTTACTTCCCCATGAGCCCGTGTAACCGCTTTAATATTCCCTTCCAGAATCTCGGGAGAAAACTTTTCAGCGAATTTATCGCGGATATCATTAATAATCGATTCCATCTTTACCACCTTACTTGTCCTGACCAGGGCGCCCAGAAAAGGCATGTTCGGGATGGGTTTCCCGATTTCATCCATGGCGATCTGGTTCGCGTCCAGAGTCCAGACTTGTTTTCCCTTGAGAAAAGGATATTTTTCCTTGAGCTCCGGGATGGGAGTGGTGGTGTTAATAATTACTATTCCGCCTTCTTTCAATCCTTCACAGACATCAACGGAATCCAGGAGGCTGGAATCCAACACCAGAACAATATCAGGATTATAGATCGCAGAATGCATCTTGATCCGACCCTCACTGATCCGGGTGTATCCTTTAATAGGGGCTCCTGAACGTTCCGGCCCATACTCCGGGAATCCCTGGCTATATTTCCCTTCGTTCAGGGCTACCAGCGCCAGGAATTCAGCGACTGTTTTAGCTCCCTGTCCGCCTCGGCCATGCCATCGTATCTCAATAATATTAGTCACGATTTCTCCTTGGATTTAATCTTGGTACCATATTAATAAGGTCATCATAGAATGACAAGGATTTTTCGGCGATTTCCCTGCGGGTTAATTCTAATATTAATACTCCTGTCTTCCGGTTATTGCCTTGGTAAGCGTAGCCGGGTCCATGAAATCCAGCGAGCTCCCGACCGGAATACCAGCCGCGATCCGGGTTACTTTGACATTTAAGTTCTTAAGTGCCCGGGCGAGATAGAGTGCGGTGGTCTCTCCGTCGATGTCGGAACCGGTCGCGATAATTACTTCATACGGCTCTACCGTCTTTACCCGATTAAGAAGTTCCTTAATTCTCAGGTCATCAGGCCCCAGTTCATCCAGGGGTATTATCTTGCCCATTAATACATGGTAAACTCCCCGGTAGCTCCCGGAGACTTCAAGCGCGATAACATCTTTGGGGTCTTCCACCACGCAGATCAACTGGTGATCGCGATGCGGATCGCGGCAGATCCGGCAAGAGTCATGGGTTGTGAGATTACAGCAGATGGAACAGAATCTAATTTTAGCTTTTAATTCCCCCAATGAATGGATGAGTCGTTTAGTATCGGATGCGCTATTGCGGAGCAGATGAAATAGTATCCGCTGGGCACTCCTGGGACCGATCCCGGGGAGAGACGTGAGAGCGTCCATCGCGTTTTGCATTTCGGTGGGATATTGAGCCATGAGGGGGAACCTTTTTTGAGCTAGAAGTGATGACAGGTGACAGTTGACAGAGGACAGATGACGGAGGACAGATCAGCTTAGTTATATATCACATTCCCAGTCCCGGGATATTCATTCCTCCAGTCAGGGCGGACATCTTTTCCGCTCCGGCTGCATCGGCTTTTTCTCCCGCCTGCCTGACCGCGGAGAGGATCAGATCCTCAAGCATCTGAACGTCTTCGGGATCAACTACATCAGGATTGATCGAGATGGAGATTAAATCCTTCTTGCCGCTTACAACCGCGGTAACCATTCCTCCCCCTGCGCTTCCTTCAACCTCCATCCGGGCTATCTCTTCCTGGATGCCCATCATTTTAGCCTGCATCTGCTGGGCCTGTTTTAGCATTTTCTGCATTCCAACCATGGTTCTTCCTCCTACGGGGATAAGATGTTAATAATCTTAATTTGGATAACGTATTGAAGTTCTTAGTATATCAAGTTATAAGTGCCTAAAGTGCGCTAAAGTGCCTAAAGTTATTCGCTTTTAGCAGGCTTTTCAAGCAATGAAATGCTGATCAAGCCAAGTGCCTGAAGTTATAAGTTATCGCCTAAGTCGCTAACTTGATCGTTTGGAAAATTCCAGACATTGAAAAATAAGATACTGTTTATTCCCTAACTTCTTCAATCGAAGCGTCGAAGATATCGATCGCTGACTCAATAATGGGGTTATTTCGTATCAATGATTTCTTCTTGCCGATAGATGGTGGAGGTTCCTGTTCCTGGCCACGTTCTTCTAGTGGGGCTTTGCGTGCCACAAATTTCAGTTTAATTGGGGTCCCCAGTTTATTGGTGAGCAATGTCTCCATAAAGGACTGTTTCGCCGGTGTCTCAAGCGCTTCACGATGGAAGTCGAACTCTTCGTTGAAGAAAACAGTTAAAATTCCATCTTCTACCTCTCCCGGAGTACCTTCCATCAGATATGCTTTCAGCATCGCCTGATTCTCACCTAATGTCTCCATGAATTCGGGCCAGACTTCACTTATTGAACTATGGCGCGGTTCCTCCGTCTCCTGTATCATATACTCTTCCGGGGAGGCTTGAGGCGATTCCGGAATCAGATCTCTATCCGGAAGTCCTGATTCTATCTCTTCAATTCTGGTGATGAGATCGTCAAGGTATATCCGGCCGCGGGACTTCGCGGCATTTATCAGCATCATCTCCAGGGCAATCTGTTCAGATAAAGCGTATTTAATCTTATTTTCACCCTCGATTAGTTGATCCAGGATAAAGAGTAATCGGGGAGTGGTGAATTTGCGTCCCAGATCCGCTAATTCATTTGATTCTTCAGCCGGAATATCGGTTATTTTTTCATCTGTACCCGGGACGGAGAGGACGAGCAGATCTCGAAAATACCTGATCAGGGTTGCCAGAAACTGCTTGAGATCCCAGCCCTGGTCGATAATTTTATTCACCAACCGGATGATATTTGAGATTTCTCCGGATAAAATAGCATGCGCGAATTCGGATAC
>Ga0180435_10003292_pt1 | contig 16276 bp, 12 predicted proteins | sample SS_ome_3_FD_132467 | JGI IMG/M metagenome (GOLD analysis project Ga0180435, IMG submission 132467) | Hypersaline lake sediment archaeal communities from the Salton Sea, California, USA - SS_3_S_1 metaG | ecosystem: Environmental > Aquatic > Non-marine Saline and Alkaline > Hypersaline >...
AGCGTGTCGGCCGTCTCACCGCTTTGCGTGATTCCAAATACCAACGTGCTATGCATCACCGGGGGGTTGCGGTATCGCAGTTCGCTACCGTACTCGACCTCGACCGGCAACCGAGCCAACTCTTCGATCAAGTACTCGCCAACCAACGCCGCATGCCAACTCGTACCGCAAGCGGTCAGCAGCAATCGCTTGATAACGTGAAGCTGCTGGGGGCCAAGATTCAACCCGCCAAAGACCGCCGTGGCGTCGTCGTCGTTGAGTCGTCCTCGCATCGCGTTCGCCAGCGACTCCGGCTGCTCGAAGATCTCCTTGAGCATGTAGTGTGCGTATCCACCCTTGCCGACGTCGTCGGCCTGCACGTCGAGCACTTGTACGTCGTGAGTGACCCGCCCTTGATCGCGATGCAGCACACGCAACGAATCGGCGGTAACAACGGCAAGTTGATGGTCGGCCAGATAGACGATTTTGTCGGTATAGCCGGCCAGCGGAGAGGCATCGCTCGCCAGGAAGTGTTCGTCGGCCCCTACGCCAACAACCAACGGACTGCCGAGCCGCGCGGCGATCATCACGTCAGGATGGTCACGAAACGCGACGACCAAACCGTAAGTGCCCCGAAGGTGTGCCAGGGCTGCCCGCACGGCGTTCACCAAGACGTCGTGTGGATCTTCCGAGTCATCGTGTGCGTTCGTCGTCAACTGCCGAAGATGACTGGCGATTAGATGGGCGATAACCTCGCTGTCGGTGGCAGAGTGAAACTGGTAACCGTCTTCGATGAGTCGCGATTTGAGGGCTTGATAGTTCTCGATCACGCCGTTGTGAACGATAACGACCTCTCCCTCGCCACCGAGGTGTGGATGGGCGTTTTCTTCGACCGGTGGTCCGTGCGTGGCCCAACGTGTGTGGCCGATGCCGGTCTCACCGTAGATTGGTTGATCGGCCAGTTTCTCAACGAGCGACTCGATGCGACCGACCGATCGCACCGAATTCACCTGGTCTGCGCCAACGGTCGCCACGCCGGCGCTATCGTAGCCGCGGTATTCCAATCTCCGCAGGCCCTCGACGAGAAAATCGCTCGCTTGTTGCGGCCCGATGTATCCAACAATTCCGCACATGGATGATTACACTCCGTGTTGGCTCGGTAAGCCAGGACCTGTTCTGGCAGGAGTTGCGCGAACGTTGGCATATGCCAGGACAAGTCTTGGCCTACGGCTCAACCCCTATCGTATCTTTATCGCACCAAAACACGTAGATTAGTTTACGTAACCCCTGTTGACCGATTAGGTTAGGCATTACAAGACGGTCGGCGGCGACGATTCTGCCGAATGTGCGGAGGCCCGCCAGTGATCGGGCTTGTTCGTTTGACTGGCTAGCGGTGAAATGCGTTCTTCGCCACAGCCGAGGTTCCACAAAATATGACCAGCTTTATCGTGATTCCCGCTCGACTTGCATCCACCCGGTTGCCGCGTAAGTTACTACTGGATGAAACGGGAAAGCCGCTGATTCAGCACACCTACGAATCCGCGTCGCGAGCGAGTAAGCCGGCCGGCCTTTGTGTGGCGGCAGATCACGAGGAAATCGCCGCGGCTGTCCGTCAATTCGGGGGGCACGTGCGGCTGACTGATCCGAATGCCCCCAGTGGCACCGATCGCGTGGCCGAAGTCGCCCAGCACCTGCCCGAGGCCGACATTATCGTCAACGTCCAGGGCGATGAGCCGGAGCTTTCAGGACGGTCGATCGACTTGGTCATCGAGTTGCTGGAAGATGATCCAGAGGCCGCCATGGCGACCCTGTCGACGCCGATCCGACGTCGCGAACAACTTGAGGACCCGGCGTGCGTCAAGGTGGTGACCGATCGGCGGGGGCATGCCCTTTATTTTAGTCGTAGTGTCATTCCCCACGCCCGTAATTGGAATGACACGCTGCTGACCGCGCAGCCGGCCCATTTTTTTCAGCACGTGGGGCTGTACGCCTATCGCCGCGACTTTCTGCTTGAACTCTGCGAATTGCCGCCTTGTCCGCTGGAAAAACTTGAATCGCTCGAACAACTTCGTGTGCTTCACGCGGGCTACGCGATTGTCGTCGGCGTCGTCGACGAGCCAACTTTCGGCATTGATACGCCGGCCGACTATCGGGCCTTTGTCAAACGGCACGGAGGTCGGTAGAATGGGCGTCAGGCCTCATTAACCGCCCAACCTGTTAAGCCGTTGCGCGGATCTCGGCGACTTCGGCCGGCACCAACGCATGACGCAATCCTCTCACGCTGGAAGGAATCCTTGCGATGACCAAACACATCTTTGTTACCGGTGGAGTCGTTAGCTCTTTGGGCAAGGGCCTTACCAGCGCATCAATCGGCATGCTGCTCGAACAACGCGGCCTGCGCGTTCGCATGCAAAAACTCGATCCGTACATCAATGTCGATCCCGGCACGATGAGCCCCTACCAACACGGAGAGGTCTACGTGCTCGATGACGGTAGCGAGACCGACCTCGACTTGGGCCACTACGAACGATTCACACACAGCCCGCTGACCCGCGATTCGAACTACACCACGGGACAAATCTACCAATCGGTGATCGACAAGGAACGCCGCGGCGAGTTCCTGGGCAAAACAGTGCAGGTGATCCCGCATATCACCAACGAAATCAAGAGCGTCATTCGCAAGTTGGCCGACGACGATGTCGATGTCGTCATTACCGAAATCGGCGGTACGGTGGGTGATATCGAAAGCCAACCGTTCTTGGAAGCGATTCGCCAATTCGCTCTCGACATTGGTAAGGAAAACTGCCTTTACATCCACCTAACGCTGATCCCCTATCTGAAAGCCGCGGCCGAACTGAAGACCAAACCGACCCAACATTCGGTCGGCATGCTGCGGGCGATTGGTATCCAGCCCGACATCCTGATTTGCCGAACTGAGCGATCTTTGGACCGCTCGGAACTGGAAAAGATCGCCCTGTTCTGCAACGTGCCCTTCGAGGCAGTGATTGAAGAAAAAGACAAGGATTTTTCGATCTACGAAGTGCCGTTGAGCTTGGTCGATCACGGACTCGATGAGCTGATTGTCCGCAAGCTGAGCCTCAACGCTGGTGATCTTGACCTCGAAGAGTGGCGAAATCTGTTGCATAAGTTACGCCACCCAGAACGCGAGATCGCGATTGCGGTTGTTGGAAAATACGCCTCGCACAAGGATGCCTACAAGTCGATCTACGAAGCACTCGACCATGCCGGCATGCACCACGGCGTTCAGGTTCGCGTCGGTCGTATTCTCAGCGAAGACGTGGAACGCGAGGGTCCCGAACGTTTGCTGGCTGGCTACAACGGCGTTCTCGTGCCCGGCGGGTTCGGTGAACGGGGAATCGAAGGTAAGGTCGACGCAATCCGATTCGCGCGAGAACGGGGCATTCCGTTTTTTGGTATCTGCCTCGGTTTGCAGTGTGCGGTGGTCGAGTTTGCCCGCAACAAGGTGGGGCTCGACGGCGCCCACTCGACGGAATTCGACAAAGACGCGCCGCACCCGGTCATCTGCCTGCTCGATGAGCAGCAAAACATCACCGACATGGGTGGTACGATGCGGTTGGGCGGCCAGCCCACCGAATTGGACAGCGACAGCAAGGCCGCGCAGTGCTACGGTTCGGATCACATCAATGAGCGGCATCGCCATCGCTACGAATTCAACAACGTTTACCGTCAACAGTTCGCGGCGCACGGGATGCAGTTTGCAGGTACGAGCCGCGAGGGTCGGCTCGTCGAGATCGTCGAACTCGCCGATCACCCCTGGTTCTTGGCTGTTCAATTTCATCCCGAGTTTAAGTCGAAGCCCACAAAAGCCCAGCCGTTGTTTGCCGGTTTTGTTCGTGGGGCGATTGAACACCAAAAGTCGCGTGCACAAAAATGTGACCAAGCTGTCAGCGAAGAGGAGTCGGTGTCGTGAGCGAGCAAAACGATTCGGAAAAAAAGATCATCATCGACGAGGACTGGAAGTCGCAGGTTGAAGCCGAAAGGGAAACGGCCGACCCTGAGCAAGACGCCGCAGAGGCTCCCGAGTCGGCGACAAAAGCGGCGGACGAACCGCAGGAGATGCCGCCCGCCTCGTTCTCTCAATTGGTAACATCGCTGGCCACACAGGCGATGGTCGCCATGGGCGCCTTGCCCACCGCCGAAGGAGAAGAAGAACTTCCCGTCCATCTGCCACTGGCCAAGCACCTGATTGACTTGTTGGGCGTTCTGGAAGAAAAGACCAAACGCAATTTGACGGGCGAGGAGCACGACATGCTCCAAGGCGCGTTGCATCAGTTGCGAATACTATTTGTCGCCATGCAAAGCGGCGTCAAACCGGATGAAGAAGGCTCTCCGTAGGCCAGAACCTGTCCTGGCATCATCGTTTGCTCGTTCCCGGGCTCCCGCCTGGGAACGCAATGCACACGAGGCTCTGCCTCGAAACAAACTGGAATAGGCGCCTCAAGGTCTCGGTGTTCCCAGTCAGAGTCTGGGGTCGAGTAATCCGCCAGGACAGGTCCTGGCCTACGTGTCGCGCCAAGAAAAAGCCACGCCCGGCAAAGCTACGCGCTATCCACTGCGGGAACAACTCCCAATACCCGATGACTTGCATCTCAACCGGGCGACACGGTCGGGGTTGATCTTTCGTTTCGCGTAACTTTCGCCGGGCACGGCGAGGTTTTTCTTGATTTTCTGCAGGGCAGGCTCCCGCCTGCGTTCTAGCCGGCCAATTCCTCCAGCAGTTGTCGGAAGCTCGGCATCTCCTGGTGGAGATATTCAATCCAGGCGTCCGGCCGCCAGATCTCGATGCAAACGGCAGCCGGCACAATCACCAAGTCTGCTCCAGGCTCAGCACCCAAAAAGTCTCGAAAACTCTCCAGCACTCTCAGACGTCCGCGACCGTCGAGCCGCACCCGTTCGTGTTGCGACGCCAACAGGCGCCCGAGTTGTCGAACTTGGTCTAGTCGATCTCTCAGCCGTGAGCGGGCGAGTTTCGCCTCGACCAGCGAAATCCCCGACTCCATTTCGGCATTCCAAACGTCCTCGTCCCAAACACTGATCGAGTAGGGCCGCTCCTTCACCAACACACACCGTTCGCGATCTTCGATCACGGCGGTCAACAGCGGCTCGGGAAGGGTGATCCGGTATCGATCATCCAACGAACCACGGTATTCGCGTCGTAAGAACTGGAACTCGGGCATGCGACGATTCTTTTCTCAAAAGCCAGCATATCCGAATCCGTTCCGCTGTGTTTGGGCGAGTTACCCACCTGTCCGACCATTGTAGAGCCTATTTGGGCGTCTCACCCACGGATGATAATAGCAGGTTTTTCCCCGATGACAAGCATCCGACACATATTTTTGGGAATCCGTCGCACAAGTCTCCCCAGATCCCCCAGTTTCCTGTTTTGCGAAAAAACTCGCGTAGAAAAGTTTCCTGGTTTCGAGTATTGAAATGCCCCGCAATGGCTATTTTGCGGGTCCGTTTCTCGATCCACACTCGGGAGGATCGACGGATCAAATACGTCGGAGCATGGTATAGAACGACCAGACGCATGAGTGGACGCAACGACATAAGACTGGCCCAGTTCGATCAATGCAGCGAGCCGATTGTGATCACCGGCATCGGGATCATGGCGTCGGTGGGGGAGACTCGGGAGCAAGTGTGGCAGGCGATTCGCCAAGGGCGCAGCGGCGTGAAGCACCTGACCGGACTAACTGCCATCCCCGACAACCTGCTGGTGGGAGCTTCGCTTGATATCGAATCGGAGATCCCCAACCAAATCAAAACGATCACGATGTGCGAGCGCACAGCCGCCGAAGCGCTGGAAGATTCGGGCGCCGACATGAATCGAATCGATCCTTATCGATTCGGTTGCGCGATCAGCGCCCACATGGGCGATCATGGTTACTTCGACCGCTCAGAGAGTTCCAACGGGTCGTCGGTAGCACCCGTTCCCTGGTACGAGCAATGCCTACCCAACTCAGCCTGTTGGCACTTGGGGCACAAATTTGGGCTGTACGGACCGCGTATCGCCCATTCGACGGCTTGCGCCAGCGGACTGATCGAAGTTTTGGGCGCGGTACGGGCGATTCGTGATGGACAGTGCGATATCGCCTTGGCGGGCAGCGGTGAGTCAATTGACCCGCTGTTTGCCGCTGGTTTCCACAACATGCGCGTGTTGGCGTACGACGACGATCCGACCAAGGCAGCGCGTCCCTTCGACCGAAATCGCAGCGGTTTCGTGCTTGGTGAGGGAGCGGCGATGTTTGTCGTCGAGCGACTCAGCCACGCCATCGACCGCGGTGCAAAGATTTACGCCGAGATCTCGGCCGGCAAGATGCTGGCCCAAGCGCATCACGTCACCGGCCTCGATACGGAGAGCGATTCCCTTTCCTATCTAATCAAGAGAACGGTCAACCACGCCGGACTCGACCCGACCGACATCGGCTATATCAACGCCCACGGAACGGGCACGTTGCAAAACGACGTTTCAGAAACGCGGGCAATTCGAAGCGCCTTTGGCAGCGCTGCCGACCGCGTCAGCGTCAGTTCCATCAAATCGATGTTGGGTCACTTGGTCAATGCATCGGGCAGCGTTGAGTTGGCGCTCACCGCCCTCGCGATGCGAGACGGATTTGTGCCGCCGACTTTGAATCTCTGCGATCCCGACCCCGAATGCGATCTCGATTGCATCCCGCTGGTCGGCAGGCGGCAGCGATTCCAACACGCCCTTAAGCTGTCGGTGGCATTTGGCGGTCACTTGGTAGCCGTGGCTCTTTCTCGCTGGAACGAAGCCCGCAGCGGTTTCGCCTACCCCCATCTTGCCGAGGCGGCATAGTCGACGGGCAAGGCCAGTTCTCTTGCACAACGAATCTCCGATCGCGTTTTGTGCATTGGCCGAAACAGCAACTAAGTCGGTAGCAGATAAAGACTTTCATCGAGCCTTAACCTAGAACTCAACCCGGCTTGTGGTTAAAATGGAAATCACAAAGTGGGTAGGCTCCTTGTTGTTGCGCCCGCCGCCAACAAGGTCCGCTTCCTTCACTTCAATCCCGCCTGTGAAAGGGAGAAAAGCTGTGCCAGACACGAAGCCGATGCGAAAGTCAACCGTTCTGCACCTTCCCGCAAGTGAGCGTCTCGCCGCGAGCCTCGATATCGTTAAACGCCATGTGGCTCAAAACGGCATTGAGTCGGTCAACCGCCAGGCGATCGTCGAGGGTTTTCATATTGGCCATTGGGTTTGCATGCGGCGTATGGACTACCACCGGGGCCAACTCCCCGATTGGCTTAAGAACGAACTCGATGCGCTGCCCGGTTGGACCTGGAACCCCATCGACGATGCCCGCCGCAGAAACTTGGCGATACTGCAGCGATTCGTGAAAAAACACGGGATGGAGGCACTCAACCAGCGAACCGAATTTGAGGGCGTACTGCTTGGGTCATGGGCGCAGTCGAGTCGCAAGTGTTACGAAAAAGGGACGCTTCCCGATTGGCTAACCAAGGAATTCGAGAAACTGCCGGGGTGGCAATGGAACCCGGAAAACCCCAAACGAGCCAAACTGCGATTACTCAAGGAGTTCATTGCCGAGCACGGCTGGGAGGAGTTCCATACACGCCTCGAATACAAAGGCCAACGCATCGGTTCGTTTGTCCAGTCGCGACGCAATCGATATCTGGCCGGCAAAATGTCGCCAGACGAAGCCAAAGAACTCGCAGCGATACCGGGTTGGACGTGGCGTGACGACCGAAGGCGGCAGTTATCGCAGCGCCGCTTGAAATTGCTTAAGCAGTTCGTGCTTGAAAACGGCTGGGAGCCCGTCAACTGGCGACTGGTGATCGACGACGAACCGATTGGCACGTGGATGCTGGCCTGCCGCACCCGGCGCAAAAAAGGCAATCTCTCGGCATGGCTCGCCGAGGAACTCGAAAAAACCCCCGGCTGGCAATGGCAAGCCTAGCACGTTGGCTCACGACATCCCGTATGGGCCATTGCCCGAGTGCTTGACCGACCGCCAACTAACGCATCACGTCGGCGAACGCTTCTTTCAGCGCGGTGAGCCCCACCTCGCCCTTGGTGCCGTCGATCACAACGTTCACGCGAACTTCACTCGTGTTGATCATTTCGACGTTGATTTCGGCTGCCGTCAACGCGCGGAACATACGAATGGCCACGTCGGTATGGCTGCGCAAGCCGATGCCGGTCACCGACAGTTTCGCCACCAACGGACTGCTGGTCACGCCTGCAAACTCAAGTTCGTCCGTCAAACCCTGGCATACCGAGACGGCCTTCGTGAGATCGCTCTGTGGTACGGAGAAGCTGAGATTGGCCTCTCCGTCCGTGCCAAAACTCTGCACGATCATATCAACGAATATTCCCGCCCTAGCAACTTCCTCAAACAGGCGGGCGGCGATTCCGGGTGTATCCGGCAGGCCACAGATCGTGACGCGAGCCTGTCCAGCGTCGAGCGAAATATCGTCGATGAAAAGCTCTTCCATATCGGTGCCGGCCAAGCGCTCAACGACGTCTACCGCATCTGACGGATGTCGTGCCTTGAAGGCGCTGCCGGCCGGTACCGCCTCAATGCGAACCGGCGGTTCATGATCGAGTTCGAACCTCTCGTGAGCCGCTTTGAGGGCCTTGAACGCTTCGTCCGCTTTCACCAGCACGGAAATTTTGATCTCACCGGTGGTGATCATCTGCAGATTCACATCGGCGTCGGCGAATGCTCGGAAGGTTTGCTCGGCCACACCGGTTTGAGTCGCCATACCAAGTCCAACAACCGACACCTTTGCGACATTCGCATCGCTGGTGACCTCCGCGGCGCCAAGTGATTCGGCAGCGTCGCGCACGGCTTCTATGGTTGTCGCCAACTCGTTCGACGGTACGGTAAAAGAGATATCAGCCTTTCCCTGGTCCCCGACGTTCTGAACGATCATGTCGATCGACACGTTACGCTCGGCGATCCGAGAGAAGAGTTCCAGGCTCGTACCGGGCACGTCAGGCACACCTTTGATCGAAACCCGAGCTTCGTTTCGCGTAACTGCCGCTCCACAAATCGGGCGATCGGTGTTTTCCGGTTCATCGACAATAATCGACCCGGGGACATCGGTGAAGCTGCTGCGTACGTGAATCGGCACGCTGAACTTCTTGGCGAACTCGAGCGAACGGCTGTGCATCACGCCGGCGCCCATGCTGGCCATCTCCAGCATTTCATCGTAGCTGATCTGGCGAACGCGCCGGGCTTCCGGCAATACACGCGGATCGGTCGTGTAGACGCCGTCCACATCGGTGTAGATCTCGCAAGCTTCGGCGCCCATCACCGCCGCCAATGCGACGGCCGTGGTGTCGCTGCCGCCACGACCCAACGTGGTGATGTTTAGATCTTCGTCGATTCCCTGGAAACCAGCAGCGATGACAATGTAGCCGGCCGTCAACAACTCTCGGACCCGGTCGGTGGAGATCGACTTAATGCGAGCCTTCGTATGAATGCTGTCCGTGCGAATGCCAATTTGCCCACCGGTGAGGCTGATCGCTTTGTGCCCCAGCGATTCAATCGCCATCGCCATCAACGCCACACTGACCTGCTCACCCGTCGAGAGCAGCATGTCCATTTCTCTGGCGGGGGGCCGGTCGTTGATCTGTTGAGCCAACTCCAGCAGCATGTCGGTCTGTTTTCCCATCGCGCTGACAACCATCAGTACCTGATGCCCGTCATTAGCCGCGCGAATCGCTTTGCGGGCCGCTGCCAGGATCTTTTCGCTGTCTGCAACGCTTGTGCCGCCGAATTTTTGGACGATCAATGTCATGGCTGGTATCGCCGGTATTGGGGGAGGTTGTATGTGTCACCGGCCGGTGGGTGACCAAACAGGCCATGATACCCCGCCCACTTTATGGCGTGAAGAACCCCCTTCGCATTCTGAATCGACGATTCGGTCACGGTGCGCATTTCCGCCAGAAACTAGTGATAAGGGACGTAGGGCGGCAGGGCCGCGGCCAAATGCGAGCTACCGCGCGGTTCGCCTCGACAAGGTTCGCCAAGAAACCGACATTTTCGACTTCGTTGCACAGGAAGGTTGCATACAACGCCCAACAGTGACAAAATCTTTGTCAACTCTGATCGTCCTGTTTCGAAATAGCAGGCGCGAGGAATGGCTCCTCGCCGCTGAACCACCTCACACCGAAATCATGGGGATTCTCGCATGACCGCAGACCAGCTACTTGGATTGGGCATACTGCTTTTAGGCGCCATCTGCGGGGGTTCGTTCGGCCTACCGAGCAAGTACGTCAAAAGCGACACACCGTGGGAAGTGCTTTGGGGGCCGTTCTTTTTCTTCGTGACAATTTTGATACCTTGCGCGGTCGCTCCTCTTGTCGTCAATGACTTGGGTGGCGTTTACACCAGCGTTGACACCAAAATGATTATCGGGACGCTCGTCTTCGGCTTCCTCTGGGGGCTCGGTTCGATGACGCTGGGGATGAGTTTTTCATTCATCGGTTTGTCACTGGCTTACGCAATCAACTACGGCGCGCAAATCGCCTGCGGTTTCACTTTGCCCATGTTGCTCTTCAACGCTGACCAGTTCCTCACGACGCATGGGGCCGTAATTCTGGCGGGTGTGGCTGTCTGTCTGGTTGGTGTGGTCGCGTGCGGTCGAGCTGGCATTCTGAAAGAGCGAGATCTCGCGAGCGTTACGCCAGACGATTCGGACGCGCCAACTGAAGAAACGGCCGCCAAAAAGAACCCCAAAATGATCATTGGGTTGGTGATCGCATTTCTGTCGGGAATTTTGTGCGCCTGTTACGCGGTAGCGTCGTCGTTTGCCGGGCCGATCGGTGGGGCAGCGGTCGACGCCGGCAATCCGCAATGGGCTGCCGCCTGGGCCAGCACCGCCATGATTCTCTGGGGCGGGGCAATCTCAGCCTGCCTGTATTGTGTCGTGCAACTGACGAAGAACAAAACGTGGGCGCACCTGACGCAACCTGGCATCGCTTGGATTCTACTGATGGCCGCCTTGATGGCCATTTTGCATGATGCGGCCATCTTTTTGTTCGGCCTGGGATGGATGCGACTGGGAGACCTGGGCGTGCCGGTCGGCTACCCCATCTTCATGTCCTTCGCGATCATGGTCGGCAACTTCCACGGCTTTCGCACGGGAGAATGGAAGGGCGCCAGCCGAACCAGTGTTACTTGGATCGTCGTGGGCATCGCGATTCTTGTCCTGGGCGTCTGCCTGCTTGCCCAAGGTATTGCCATGCAGGGGTAGTCAAAAGACCTCGAACTCGCGTGCAGACACAGGGACCATTTATGTTCGCCAAGTCACTTCATGTCGTATTCGTCTGTGTCGTCATCGGCACACCTCTGAGGGCTCGCGCCGAGGCGGAATCGATTCTCGCAGACTTCGGAGTGAAAGGCGGGCTGGTCGTCCATGTCGGTTGCGGCGATGGCAAACTGACCGCCGCATTGTGCGCCAATGAACGATTTCTTGTGCACGGGCTAGAGACAGATCAGGGCAAGGTTACCGCCGCCCGACAGCACGTCGACTCGCTCGGGTTGGGCGGCCGGGTCACGGTCGAACATTGGAAATCGCGGTCACTGCCCTACCGTTGCGGGCTTGTCAATCTGTTGGTTATTGAACAAGGCAATCTCGTCGCGCACGACGAAATCCTGCGCGTGCTCTGCCCCGGTGGGGTAGCGTGTGTCAACAAGGTGACAGAGCAATCGGACGTCGAGTTTGCCGACCGCTGGCGAAAGATCGAAAAACCGTGGCCCAACGACATCGACCAGTGGACACACTTTTTGTACGACGCTACCGGCAACGCGGTGGCGAAAGACAAGAAAGTTGCTTCGCCGCAACATCTGCAGTGGAGAGCCGGTCCCAAGCGGATGCGCGACCACGACGCCTTGGCGAGTCTCACCACGATGACCTCCGCCGCCGGTCGCGTGTTTTACATCATCGATGAAGGCCCCACGTCGCAGATACACCGGCAACCGCAGTGGCGTTTGGTCGCCCGCGACGCTTTCAACGGTGTGCAACTTTGGAAACGGCAACTCGACAGTTGGGTGACGCACCTCTATAACTTCCGCACCGGCCCGGTTCAGATGACGCGACGGTTGGTATCGATCGGCGAGGACGTCTACGTGACGCTTGGATACGACGCCCCCATCAGCGTTCTCGATGCCGCAACTGGCGAGACGAAGAGGATACTGAAGGGCACGAAGAACACTGAAGAAATCATCGTTCACGACGGAGTCCTGCTCGCCGTCTTGGGCGATCCGACAATCTTCGACGCCGAAGCGCCCAAAATCGACGGTTATTGGGAGACCGAAGGCGAAGACGATCCAAAGATCGCGAAGACGATTGCCGCATACGATGCCCTCACCGGAGAGCGGTTGTGGATGAAATCAAACGCTGACATGGACCGCCTCGTTCCGCTTTCATTGTCAGCCAGCGGCGATGCGGTGTTTTACCTCGACCGCGAACACTTGCACTGCATCGACCTGCAGACGGGCGAGGACGTTTGGCAATCGTCCTACGCGTCTGAGGGGCTCTATCTGCGAAACTATGCACCGACCATCGCGATCTACAAGAACGCGATCGTTTGCCTCTCGCTCGACAAACTGGCAGCCTTCTCCACAAAGGACGGCAAGCAACTTTGGCGAAAGGAACAGGGGTTTCAAGGATTTGGCTCGCCCGGCGATCTGTTCGTTGTGAACGATCTCGTTTGGACGTTCCCACACACGCAGGGTGTGCAGTACGCCGACAAGAAGAACGTATTGGGCAATGGTGGACGGGATTTCTGTGCATTCGATTATCGCACTGGTGAACTCAAGCAATCGATCGCCAAGGCTGATGTCTGGCCGGGCGGCCACCACCACCGCTGCTATCGCAATAAGGCGACCGAGAATTTCGCCGTCTGCGGGCGACGCGGCCTGGAGTTCGTCGACCTTACGGGAAACGAACGAAACGCCATCAACTGGTGGGTGCGGGGGATTTGTCAGTACGGCGTCATGCCCTGCAACGGCATGATCTACGCGCCACAAGATCCCTGCCAGTGCTTCAGTACGATCAAGGTTGACGGCCTGCTGGCCCTGGTTGCCGAAAGCGCATTGGATCGCCCACCGAGTGAAGCCGAACCGCGTTTGCAAATTGGCCCCGCTTATGGGAAAGAGAATTCAGCGAGCGCCGGAGAAAGCGACGCATCCGAGTGGCCGACGTACCGAGGCGACATTGCCCGTAGTGGCTCAACGTCGGTTTCCGTCCCAGTCAACCTAAAACGCCGCTGGGAGTATGACCTAGATGGCGCGCCAAGCGGAATCGTTGTCGCCCAGAACCGCGTGCTGGTCAGTGCGGTCGACAAGAACACCGTTTTCTGCCTCGACGCCGACACGGGTAATCTTGTGTGGGAATACGTGGCCCGTGGCGCCGTCGACTCGCCGCCGACGATTCACGAAGGGCTCGCGGTTTTCGGTGGGCGTGCCGGGTACGTCTATGCGGTGAACCTCGAAAGCGGTCAACTGGCTTGGTCCTTTCGCGCCAGCGGCGCCGACGTCCGGATCGTTGATGACGGTCGCCTCGAATCGGTTGCGCCGATTCACGGCAGCGTATTGGTGCTCGATGATGTCGCCTACTTCTGCGCCGGTCGCTCCTCCTTTCTCGACGGTGGAATTCGCCTATACGGGTTGGATGTCGACTCTGGCGAGATACGATACGAAACACTTGTCCAATCGACACCCATCGATCGCAACAACACAGGCGCTCTGCCAGACATCCTTGCCTCCGATGGCACGATGATCCACATGCGACAACTAAGCTTCGACAAAGAGTTGAAAAACGGCGGCAGCGGGCGGCGTGGCTCGTTCACGGCCAGCACCGGATTTTTGGAGGATGAATGGGGGCATCGCCTGACTTGGCGAAATGGAAACGCTTCCGGAAATCTATTGGTCTTCGACGACGCGTTCATTTATGGCGCTGAGTCGCGCTACTCTGGTTGGAAAAAGAACAAGGCCAATTGGCCGTCGACCCACAGCGGACATCTCCATCAAAAGTACTCGCGTTACAAACCCGAATGGTTCCCCATCGGCAACCGTGTCTTCGCTCTGACTCGCGCGGCAAACAAAGGCAATCGCCGGAATGCCGAGCCGGCCGACGCATCCGGTTGGTCGATCGACATGCCCGTCCAAGTGCGATCGCTCAACTTGGTTGGTGACACATTGTTCGCCGCCGGTTGGCCCGATGCCGTCACCATCCTTGGCGAGGCCGAACCCGGCACGCCCGAACGTGATCTGCAAGATCCCAAGTTGTGGGCAATCTCAGCCGCAGACGGTTCAATGAAGACAGAGTACGATCTCACGTCGCTACCGGTATTCGATGGCGCTGCCGCGGCGTACGGGCGACTGTTCCTGCCGCTGCAAGACGGAAGCGTGATCTGCTTCGGCGAGAAATGACGTTCGCATTTCTTCACGACGATGATTTCCGCCGGAAGAGCCCACTCAGGCCCGACTTGCCCTTCTTTTTTTTGCTGACACCACTGTCGTCGACCTGCTTCTTTGCGCCGGAGTCCTCTCCACGACTGCCGATACCGCTACCACCGCTGCGCTGCCAAACGCCTGTTCCGCCCGATCGCTGGTACAGCGAAGATGAAAAGATGTCCTCCGGCGTGTCGAGAATCTCGTCGGCGGGAGGCGGGCCGGTCGCGCCGAGGTCTTTGGGCGAATACGCGACTTCATATCGCAGGTTGGCAAACCAGACCACATCGCCGGGGTCGAGTCGATGTTCCCTGACCGGATGACCGTTCACCCGAGTGCCATTGCTGCTGTCAAGGTCTTTGACGAACCAATAACCTTGATTGACATAAAGCCGACAATGATGCCCCGATACCGTCGTGCTCTTCAGGGTGATGTCGCAATCCGGCCGACGCCCCACGAGTAGGATCTTCTTATAGAGTTCGACTGGTGCGCCGGGCCCGATCGGCATCAATTCGCCAAACATACGCCCACCCCCAAAAAGTGACTATGGATGTAAATCCTCGTCTCTGCTGTCCGGCATTGCGGGGCGCACGTGCATCACTCGCCGCCGCTTACCATAGTGTAGTGATATTGTTGCGGTGCGCCAAGAAAAAGCGGTTGAGTGTCTAGTTTTTGTGAGTTTCCGCCAGCATTCCTGCGTCACATCGAGTCAGGCCGTACCCTGAACAAAACGCTCACGAACTGGTAAACTCGCGGTTTTCGCACATGGACACGGTGTACGGTTGCAGGTAGCGATGTCGCCACGTCCTTTTCCCTGCGACCGATTCAGCGGAGATATCGATATGGCATCCAGCATCGAAATGTACAACGAGGCCGAGAAGCTCAAAGACGAAGGCCAGCACGAAGAAGCCATCGCCAAGCTTCAGGAGTTGCTCGCTCAAGACGAATCACACGTGCTCTCACACCTCGCTCTTGGTGTGCTCTACCACAACGTCAACAAGCCCCAGCAGGCCGTTGAACATGCTGAGAAAGCCGTTGAGCTCGAACCGAACGACCCAATCAACTACACGGCGCTCAGCTTCGCCTATCGTCGCGCGTTCGAGTCGACTCAGGATGCTTCCTATATCCAAAAGGCCGAAGACGCCATGATGCGATCGCACACGATGCATCATTGATCGAGATCGTTGGTCCGCAACGCTTTCAACTTGGCAGCAGTCTTCTGCTTGAACTCGGCTGCCACATCCGCGTATTTCGGGTTATCCACGAGATTCGTGTATTGCAGCAGATCGTTGTGCATGTCGAATAACTCTGCGCCCTTTGAGCCGTCTTCGCCATATTGGATATAGGCCCAACGATCGTTACGGAGCAGAAATCCTCGGCCGTTGGCGCTGAACGCGGTATCGCGCACTTCGTGACTGGGGTCGTCGAACACCGGCGAAAGGTCTTCGCCCTGCAACCGCTCGGGAACCTCCAACCCGCACATATTCGAGATCGTCGGATAGAGATCCAGCAGTTCCGCGAAGCTGTTGCAGACAGCCGGTTCCTTGCCGGGCACCCGCACGATTAGCGGCACGAGCACCGATTCCTCGTGTAGGCTGACCTTTGCCCAAAAGTCGTGTTCTCCCAGGTGGTAGCCGTGATCGCTTGTGAAGATGACGATCGTTTTGTCGTCGAGGCCGGCTTTCGCTAGTGCCGCAAATCGTAATTGACGACCCATGAAAGGCGAACCTTACCTAAACCTCCAAATATCCGATCTTGACACAGATGGTCAACGAGTTGGATGCACCGAAATCGGTGGCTCGTGCCAA
>Ga0180435_10003293_pt1 | contig 16272 bp, 15 predicted proteins | sample SS_ome_3_FD_132467 | JGI IMG/M metagenome (GOLD analysis project Ga0180435, IMG submission 132467) | Hypersaline lake sediment archaeal communities from the Salton Sea, California, USA - SS_3_S_1 metaG | ecosystem: Environmental > Aquatic > Non-marine Saline and Alkaline > Hypersaline >...
CACGGCCGGGGACATCGACCTGGTCATGAAGGTCAAGGAGAAGCAGACGGGGCAGTTCTCCTTCGGCATGGCCTACAGCGCCCAGACCTCGGCCACCGGCTTCATCCAGATCGCCGAGACGAATTTCCGCGGCAAGGGCCAGAACATCGGCCTGGCCTGGCAGTTCGGCAGCCGGCAGCGCTATGTGGACCTGAACTTCACCGAGCCCTGGTTCATGGGACACCCCGTGCTGGTGGGCGCGGACCTCTTCGACCGCTATCAGTACAACTTCGACGACTTCTACGAGAGCCGGATCAAGGGCCTGGCCCTGCGCCTCGGACGGCGCATACCGGGCACGCGCTACAGCCGGCTCGGCCTGCGCTACGAGCTCTCGGAGACCAGGCTCTCGAACTTCAGCTACGGCTACGTGGACTACCTGGACAGCCTGGAGGAGCAGATCGGAACGGACGAGCTGGAGTTCGAGCGCCTCGACGAGGTCGACTGGCCGCGCACCAAGAGCGCCGTCACCCTGAGTTTCTCCCGCAACTCCACCGACAATCCGTTCTTCCCGACCGCCGGCTCGCGCTCGAGCTACAGCGTGGAGCTCTCGGGCGGTCCCTTCGGCGGACAGATCGAGTACCAGAAGCATCTCCTGAAGCATTCCTACTACCAGAAACTGCCCGGCGGCTTCGCCCTCAACCTGCGTACCGCCATGGGGTTGATCCACGGCCTGGACAACCCCGACGGCGTGCCCGACTACGAGAAGTTCCGTCTGGGCGGCAACCGCGTCTATCCCCTGCGCGGCTACCGCGACCTGGAGGTCGTGCCCCGCGGGAATCCCGGTTTCATCGGCGGCCGCTTCTACCTGATCACGAGCAGCGAGATCCTCTATCCCTTGACGCAGGCGGTCCAGTTGCTAGGTTTTGTCGATCAGGGCGATACCTGGAACAGCTTCGGCGAGGCCGATTTCACGAACCTGCGCAAGGGGGCCGGTTTCGGCATCCGCGTCGAAGTGCCCATGATGGGAACCATAGGCTTCGACTACGGTTACGGTTTCGACCGTGCCGGCGGCCCCGGCTGGGAGCCGCACTTCAATTTCGGCACCTTCTTCTAACGGGATAGAAAGCGTGCACCCATCGTGCACCAGCGCGAGGAGTTGACGATGAATAGATTCGCGAAGACGATCGCCGTGCCGGCCTTGGCCCTGATGTGCCTCCTGCCGGCCGCGGCCTTTGCCGCGGACGCCAAGCCACTGGGCGTCATAGATTCGGAGCGCATCGTCCAGGAGTATGGTGCCGCCAAGGATGCCCAGACCCAGTACCAGCAGTTCCTCCAGGATCTCGAGCAGGACATCGCCGATCGCGAGACGGAGCTCCAGCGCATGGCCGAGGAGATCGAGAGCCAGCGCATGCTGCTGGGGGAGGACGCCCTGAGCCAGCGCATGCAGGAGTTCGACGATCTCAAGAGCGACTACTTCACCTTCCGCGAGACGGTGGAGACCAAGGCCGAGAACGAGTACAAGACCAAGATCCAGCCCATCATCGACCAGGTGAAGCTCATCGCCGAGCGCGTGGGCAAGGAAGAGGGATTCGGGATCATCATCGACACGGCCGCCCTCACCACCGTCTACATCGATTCCGACGTGGATCTGACCGACCGTGTGCTGTCGGCGCTCGTGCGCGGCGTGGAAGACTAGCATGGCCTACCGTCTGAGCGAGCTTTCCCGTCGCTTGGGTCTGCCCAGGGACGGGGACGGGGATCCCGAGATCCGCGGCGCGGCCGGCATCGCCGACGCGCGTCCCGGCGAGATCACCTTCGCCGAGAGCGGCCGCCAGACCGGAGACCTCGATCGTTCGGACGCGTCGGCCGTCGTCCTGCCCCCCGGCACGCCCTGCAGTCTGCCCGCCCTGCGCGCGGAGAATCCCCGCGCGGCGTTCAGCCGCATTCTCGAGCTCTTCGCGCCAGACCCGGAACTGGTCTTTCCGCCGGGCATCCACCCCACCGCACTCGTGCACGAGACGGCCGTTCTCGGCGACGTGGCGACCATCGGGCCCTACGCGGTGGTCGGGCCGGGCGCCCGGATCGGTTCGGGCGTCCGTATCGGTTCGCACGCCGTGGTGGAGGCCGGGGCGGAAATCGGCGAGGACTGCCAGATCCACGCGCACGTGGCGGTCCGCGAGCGCTGCCGACTGGGCCGGCGCGTGATCCTGCACGCCGGCGTCGTCGTCGGCAGCGACGGCTTCGGCTACCACCCCGGTCCGGAAGGCCTGGTGCGCATTCCCCAGATCGGCGTCGTCGTCCTGGAGGACGACGTGGAGGTCGGCGCCAACAGCTGCATCGACCGTGCCACGACGGGGGAGACCCGCATCGGCGCGGGTACCAAGATCGACAACCTGGTGCAGATCGCCCACAACGTCCGCATCGGCGCGAACACCGCCATTTCGGCCCAGACGGGGATTTCGGGCAGTTGCGTGGTGGGCGACGGCGTCACCATGGGCGGTCAGGTCGGCATGGCGGATCATTTAACCCTTGGCGACGGCGTGAAGGTGGCGGCAAAATCGGGCCTCACGCGTGACGTGCCCAGCGGGAAGACGGTCTTCGGCTATCCGGCCGTCGAGTTCAGGCGCGGCTTCAAGCTGGTGGCGCTCACGCACCGCCTGCCCGAGTTCCTCAAGCGGCTGGCCCGCCTGGAGAAGCTCCTGGACGTCAAGGACGAGGAGAGCTGAGTTGCTGTTCCTGCAGAAGACCGTGAGCGAGCGTGCCGAGATGACGGGCACGGCCCTGCATTCGGGGGCTCCCGCCACCATCGCCTTCCAGCCGGCGCCGGCCAACACCGGGATCATCTTCCGGGTCGAGACGTCGGACGGTCCGGTGGAGGTCCCGGCCCTGATCGAGAACGTCCCCGCCGACCACGGCGGCATGCGCAACACGAAGCTGGCGGCCGGCGACGTCGAGATCCAGACCGTCGAGCACGTTCTCTCGGCCCTGGCCGGACTCGGCGTCACGAACTGCTACGTCGAACTCGACGGTCCGGAACCGCCCGAGCCCAGGGCCGGCAGCACCATCGAGTACGTCGACCTCATCGAATCCGCGGGGATCGTGAGCCAGGGCCTGCCGGGCTATTATCTGCAGGTGGATACGCCCGTCTCCTGGAGCGACGGAGACGTCTCCCTGCAGGTCGTGCCCTGCGACACCTTCCGCATCACCTGCCAGATCGAATACGACGATCCGCTGATCGGCTCCCAGGAATTCACCTGCGAGATCCGGCCGGACGTCTACAAGCGGGAGATCGCGCCCTGCCGGACCTTCGCCCTGCGCGACGACGTGGAGAAACTCCAGTCCATGGGGCTCGGCATGGGGGGCACTCTGGAGAACGCCCTCATCGTGGAGGACGGAAAACTGGTCAACGATCTGGAGCTGCGCTTCCCGGACGAGTTCGTCCGCCACAAGATCCTCGACATGATCGGTGATCTCGCCCTGCTGGGCATGCCCATCCAGGGCCACGTGATCGCGCGGCGCAGCGGCCACGACGGAAACCTGGCCTTCGTGCGCATGCTGGCGCGCAAGGAGCGCCGCTCAACGCGCATCTACCCGCCCCGCAAGCCGCGTCACTGGGACATCTCGTCCATCATGAAGGTCATGCCCCACCGCTACCCCTTCCTGCTGGTCGATCGCATCATAGAGTTCGAGGCGGGCAAGCGCGTGGTGGGCATCAAGAACGTCAGCGTCAACGAGCCCTTCTTCCAGGGGCATTTCCCCGACCACCCGATCATGCCCGGCGTGCTGATCACCGAGGCCATGGCCCAGGTCGGCGGCGTATTGCTGATGAGCAGTGTTGATAATCCGGAGTCGAAACTTGTTTACTTCAGTGGCATAGATGGTGCAAGGTTTCGCAAACCCGTCACGCCTGGAGACCAGATCCGCTTCGAGCTGGAGATGGTCAAGATGCGCGGTCCCATCTGCAAGATGAGCGGTGTGGCCTACGTGGACGGGGAGAAAGTAGCCGAGGCGGATCTCATGTCGACGATCGTCGATCGCTGAGGTCCTGGCCGGGGAGGACAGCTTGTCAGCTGACATGAAGCGGGCGTCGAAGCTACGCCCGGTGCGCAAACCCGAGATACACCCGACGGCGGTCGTCCATCCCGACGCCACCATCGGGCACAACGTCCGGATCGGACCCTTCACGGTGATCGGTCCCGCCGTGACCATCGGCGCGGACTGCGAGATCGCCTCCTCGGTGGTCATCGACGGCCGGACGACCATCGGCCGCGGCAACAAGATCTTCCCCGGCGCCGTGATCGGCCTGTCCCCGCAGGATCTCAAGTACGCCGACGAGGTCAGCTACGTGGAGATCGGCGATCACAACACGATCCGCGAGTACGTCACGATCCACCTCGCTTCGGGCGAGGACGAGACCACCCGCGTCGGCGACAACAACCTGCTGATGGCCTACGTGCACGTGGCGCATAACTGCGTCCTGAACGACAACATCGTCCTGGCCAACGCCGTCAACCTGGCCGGCCACGTCAACATCGGGGACTGGGCGATCCTGGGCGGCATGACGCCCGTCCATCAGTTCGTCCGGATCGGCGCCCACGCCTTCATCGGCGGCGGCAGCCGCGTGGCCCAGGACGTGCCGCCCTTCATACGCGTGGCCGGCAGCCCCGCCGAGGTATCCGGACTCAACAGCGTGGGATTGAAACGGCGCGGCTTCGACGAAGAGGCCCTGGTGAACCTGAAGAAGGCGTACAGACTGCTGTACCGCAGCGGCCTGAACGTCAGCCAGGCCCTCGAGAAGATGGCGCTGATCTGCCAACTCGACACGCATCTCGAGGAATTGATGGCCTTCATCCGGCGGTCCGAGCGCGGTATCGTGCGCTGATTCCGACGGCGGGTGCTCCGGATGATCCGGACAATCGGAATGGATCGTGGCGGCGGGTTCCTCCCGCCGCCTCTTCGCGAGGAGCCGCCCCATGTCGGAACCGCGGGTCTCCGCGGCCCCCCACGTCTTTCTCGCCTGCGGCGAGGCCAGCGGTGAGCGTTACGGTGCCGCTCTGGTCGGCGCCCTGCGTGAGCGTCTGCCGGACGCCCGTTTCACGGGTCTCGGCGGGGACGGTCTTGCGGATGCGGGCGTCGAGATCGTCTGCGGGCGCTCCGAGCTCTCGATCATGGGATTCGCCGAGGTCCTGCCGGCCTTGCCGGCCATCTGGCGTGCGCGGCGTCGCCTGGCGCGGCATCTCGACGACGGCGGCGTCGATCTCTTCGTGCCGGTGGATTTCCCGGGTTTCAACCTGGGCCTTGCTGCCCGAGCCCGGCGTCTCGGCGTCCCCGTCTTCTACCTGGTGGCCCCCCAGCTCTGGGCGTGGGGCGGCTGGCGGGCGGGCCGCCTCAGACGCGCCGTCGATCTCCTGGGGACCCTGCTTCCCTTCGAACAGGATTATTTCGCCGCCAGGGACGTTCCCGCGGTGTGGCTGGGACACCCCCTGATCGACGTCTACGACAAGCCGGAGACCGACCGTGAGCGCAAGGACCGCGAGGCCCGTCTCGTCTCCTCGTCGGCGGACCTGACGGTGGGCCTGTTGCCCGGCAGCCGACGCCAGGAGATCGACCGGCTCCTGCCCACGATGTTGGCGTCGGTCGAACGGTTGAAGCGCCGGGTGCCGCACCGTAGTTTCAGATGGATCGTCAGCCGTGCGCCCGGCGTCCGCGACGCGGAGCTGGAGGCGGCGCGTGCGGCCGGCGCCGAGGTGTCCGAGGCCTCCCTGCGCGATCTCCTGCGCGAGCTGGACCTGGCGCTCGTCTGCAGCGGCACGGCTTCCCTGGAAGCCGCCATGGCGGGTGTGCCCCACGCGATCGCCTACCGGACGTCGGCCTTCAACCACCTGCTGGCGCGACGTCTCGTGCGTGTGGATTTCATCGGGCTGGCGAACCTGGTCCTCGAACGCGCCCTGGTCCGGGAGTACGTGCAGGACGCGGCGACGCCGGATAGGTTGGCCGGGGATCTCGCGGACTGGCTGTCCTGCAGCGCCCGGCGCGCCCGCTTCGCATCGGGCGTGGACACGCTGCGCGAGAAGCTTGGCGCGCCGGGCGTCTGGGATCGTGCCGCCGACGCCGCGCTGTCTCTCGTCGACTAGGAGGCGAATGCTGGGGCAACTCAAACTGCGGCTCGCGCCCCCCTTGTACCGGATGCTATCCGGCAGCGTGCGTCTCGCCGGACACGGCACCGCCCGCCGACCCGGAGGGCGGCCGGTCATCTTCGCCTGCCTACACCGGGACATGATACCGGCCATCTTCCACGTCCGCGGAGCGCATCCCACGCTGCTGGTCAGCCGAAGCCCCGACGGCGACATCCTCATCCGGACCCTCGAGCGCGACGGCTACGGGTTCGTCCGCGGTTCGACCGGCAAGCAGGGCGGGCGGGCCTTCCGGGACCTTCTGCTCGCCCTGGAGGGCGGCGCATCGCTGGGCCTCGCCGTGGACGGCCCCCGCGGCCCCTTCGGCGTCGTGCGCGACGGCGTACTCCAGCTCTCGCGGCGGACGGGGACGCCCATCGTGCCGCTGGCCGTCCGCTGCGGCCGGCACCTGAGCCTGCGCAACTGGGACCGCACGGTGCTGCCTCTGCCCTTCACGTGTCTGGACGTCGTCGAGCGGGATCCGGTCGTGGTGCCGCCCGACGCATCGGATGCCGAGGTCGCCGATATCGCACGCCGCCTGGCCGCGACGCTGCTCGACGCGGGAGCGGGCTCATGAGTCCGACGGTCGTCATGGACAGGCGCAGCCGCAGGACCCGGACCGCCGGGTCCCTCTGGTGCCGCTGGGCGCAACGGCCGCCCCGCTGGCTGCCGTTGCTGGAACCCCTGAGCTCTGCGATCGCTCGCGCGGATCTGCGGCGCCGCCTGACCGGGCGCACGACGCCGCCGGATCGGCCCCGCGTGGTGTCCGTGGGCGCGCTCCGGGCCGGCGGCAGCGGCAAGACGCCCGTCGTGCTGGACCTGGCGGAGGGCTTGGCCGCGACCGGCCGCCGCATCGCGGTCGTCACGCGCGGTTACGGTTCGGCCGAGACGGGTCCGGTGATCGTGGACGCCGCGGACGGGGCCTGCGGCGACGAGGCGCGCATGATCGCCGCGGGTCTGACCGCGGCGGTGATCGTCCAGTCCCGCGATCGGAGCGCGGGTCTGCGGCTGCTGCGTGAGCGCTGTCCTGACGTGGACATCGTCCTGCTGGAGGACGGGCACCAGTGCGCCGGCGCCGGACGCCACCTCGACGTGCTGATCCTCGATCGCTGGCGCGTGTCGGACGGCCGGCTCGCGCCCGAGACCGGGCTGCGGCTGCCTTGGGGGCCCTGGCGGGAAGGCGCGAGCGGCGCCGCCCGGGCGGACGTCTGGCTGCTGCCCATGGGGGAGGACGAGCAGCCGCCCGACCGGTGGGACGGGGGTCCGGACATCCTGGGCTTCGTCCGACGCCCCGCGCTTCCCGAAGGCGTAGCGGCCCCGCTCGGGATGCCGTACGGTGTGGTGAGCGGAATCGCGTCGCCGAAGCGCTTCGAGGCGGATTGCGCGGCGCTGTGCGGAAGCGAACCCGCCGTGATCGCGCGATTCGACGACCACGCCGCCTACACGCGACGCGACGTGGACGCCCTGCTCGGGACCGGAAACGCCGCCGGCGTGGGCGTCTGGCTGACCACGGCCAAGGACCGCGTGAAGCTTTCGTCCCTCTGGTCCGGCCGGACGCCGGACCTGCGGACCGTGTCCCTGGACCTCTTCTGGCGGGGGTCGGCCAACCTCGCCGAAACGGTCCTGTCACGCCTGGAGGATTGATCCCGTGCAAAGACCGGAGCCCGTCGTCTCTCGCCACCTCGTCATAGGTTCGGGTATCGCGGGCCTGCAGTTCGCCCTGCTCGCGGCCGAACAGGGCGAGGTGCGCGTCGTGACCAAGAAGGAATCCTTCGAGAGCAACACCAACTACGCCCAGGGCGGCATAGCCGCCGTGCTGTCGCCCCTGGACGATTTCGAGCTGCACGTCCAGGACACGCTGGTCGCCGGCGACGGCCTCTGCGACGAGGATGTCGTGCGGGCCATGGTCAACGCGGCGCCCCACCTGATCGACCGGCTCCTCGAATACGGCGTCCGGTTCACGCGGACGGAGGCGGGCGACACCTACGCCCTGGGACGCGAGGGCGGCCACTCCCGCAACCGCATCGTCCACGCCGCGGATCTCACCGGGCGCGAGCTCGAGACCTGTCTGCTCGAGACCTGCCGCAACCACCCCCGCATCACGCTGGACGAGAACCACGTGGGCCTCGACCTGATCATGGGGGACGCCCTCGTCGGTGCCGATCTGGCGCCCGACCGGGCCGCAGGCTGCTGGGTGCTGGACCGTCAGACCCTCGACCTCACGCCCTATCTGGCGGACGTGGTCACCCTGGCGACCGGCGGCTGCGGCAAGGTGTACGCCTACACCTCGAACCCGGACATCGCCACGGGCGACGGCATGGCCATGGCCTATCGGGCCGGCGCCGTCCTGTCCAACATGGAGTTCGTGCAGTTCCACCCGACCTGTCTCTACCATCCGGAGGCCAAGAGCTTCCTGATCTCGGAGGCCGTCCGCGGCGAGGGCGCCCACCTGATCAACAGCCGCGACGAGCGCTTCATGCCGCGCTATGACCCGCGCCAGGAACTGGCGCCCCGCGACGTCGTGGCCCGGTCGATCGACCAGGAGCTCAAGCTCACGGGTGAGCCCTGCGTCTTCCTGGACCTGCGTCACCTCGATCGGGATTTCGTGAACGGACGGTTCCCGAACCTGACCGCGACCTGCCGCCGCTTCGGCATCGACATGGCCGGAGAACCGGTGCCGGTCGTGCCCGCCGCTCACTACATGTGCGGCGGCGTCCGCGTCGATCCGGACGGCCGGTCGAATCTGTCGGGTCTGCTGGCCATCGGCGAGGTGAGCTGTTCGGGCGTCCACGGCGCCAACCGGCTGGCCAGCAATTCCCTGCTGGAGGCCGTCTACTTCGCCGAGCGGGCCGCCCGTGCGGCGGCCGATGTCGCGCCCGACGTGTCCACGGCGCACCTGTCCGGCCGCGTGAAGGCGAAGGTCCTGCCCGGGTCCCACAAGGGCCCGGAAGCCATGGTGCTCGAGCACGACTGGGACGTGGTCCGGCGGGTCATGTGGGACTATGTGGGCATCGTCCGCTCACGCAACCGGCTGGACATCGCTCTCGAGCGGATCCGCAACATCCGGACGACGGTGGAGGAGATCTACCGAGCTTCCCTGCCGAGTCCTGACCTGGTGGAATTGAGGAACATCGCCCTGAACGCCGAGCTGATCGTCATCAGCGCCCTGTCGCGACGGGAGAGCCGCGGACTGCACTACACGCTAGATCATCCGGAGAAATCGGAACGGCCCGCCGATACGCTGGTCGGTGCCGGAACGGGTCTGGTGGCAGCCGGCTTCGACGGGACCACGTCCGGATGAGCTGGTACGAGACGGCATTCGGACGGCATTACGGCTGGCTCTACGCGCATCGTGACGCCGCCGAGGCCGTGGCCTGCATAGACGCCGTGTCCGACATGCTGCCACTCGCGGCGGGACGCGTTCTGGACCTGGGCTGCGGGGAGGGACGCCACCTGGCGCCGCTGGTGCGGCGCTGTCCCCACGGCGTGGTCGGCGCGGATCTCTCGTCCGGCCTCCTGCACGCGGCCCGGGAAGGTCTCGACGACGCGTCGGGCGTCGGGCTGGTCCGCGCCGACATGAGGGCCCTGCCATTCGGCGCGGGCGCCTTCGCGACGGTGCTGTCCCTGTTCACGGCTTTCGGTTACTTCGGACGTCTCACGGCGCATCGCGACCTGCTCGGCGACATCGCCCGCGTCCTGGAGACGGGCGGCTGCTGGTGCCTGGATTATCTGAACTGCCGAAACGTGCGCCGTGACCTGGCGATGTCGACGAAGCCGGTCGTCCGCGAGGCGGGGCCCTGCCGCGTCACCGAGACGAAGCGCCTCGACGGCGACGGCGCGCGCGTCCTGAAACGCGTGGAGATCGCGCCGCGCCCCGGGCATGTCGAAGCGGCCGCCGCCTGCGGCGTTCCCGCCGCGGGTCTGGACTACACGGAGGCGGTGGCGCTCTTCGAGCCCGAGGAACTGGACGCCCTGGCGGCGGAGGCCGGGCTGAGTCGCGTCGCGGCACGCGGCGGCTACGACGGCCGCGCGTTCGCGCCGGACGACGCGCAGCGCTGGATCCTGGCCTACGGAAAGGATCGACCATCATGAGGCGATGTCCGTGACAGCGAAGACCTATCCCGTGACGCGCGCCGCACCGCTGGCGGAGGTGCCGGGTGTCCCGTCCCTCGTGGTCGACTGGTTGACGGAGACCGGGTCGGCCGACGGGGCGTGCGGAGCGTGGCGATCGTGCCTGGAAGCGCCGCAGTCGAACGAGCCGGCGCCGGCCTGGTCGGACGCGTCCTGGCGCGAGTCCTGGTGGACTGCGTTCTCGGAGGATCTTCCCGACGAAACGGCGGTGTCCGCCTGCCGTCTCAATCTGGAGACCCTCGTGACAGGCGCGGCCGACGTGATCGTCACGGGGCAGCAGCCGGCCTTCCTGGGCGGACCACTCTACACCCTGTACAAGACGGCGACCTGCGTCGCCGCCGCGGCGGCCCGAAGCGCGGCGGGGCGACCCACGGTTCCGCTGTTCTGGGCCGGCGACGACGACGATGATCTGCGCGAGGCCTTCGCGCCCCGCCTCTTCGATCCCAAACGCGGGTGCCTCGTGCGTGCGGTCGCGCCGGAAGCGGAGAACGGCCGTTCCGTGGGCGCCCTGCCGGCGGCCCTGGCCGGCGCCGGCGAGGCGGCCTGGCTGGCCGAGCGGGCCGCATTCGACCCGACGGCCCGGCGACTTTCGACGCTCTGGCGCACGGCCATCGACTCGGGCGCGACCTGGGGACGGCTCCAGAGTCGGGCCCTGCTGAGTTTTTTCGGGAGGCACGGTCTGCTCGTGGTCTCAGGTGACGATCCCCGGCTCCACGCCACGGCGTCGCCCTTCACGCAGCGTCTCCTGGAAGAGCATACGGCCCTGGCGGATCTGGCTGCCCGCCGCGGTGCACGCCTCGTCGAGGCGGGGCATCACGCCCAGATCGGCGCGGAATCCCTGGCGCGGCCCTTCAGCGTGTCCGTGGACGGCCGGCGGCATCGTCTGGGAGAGGCGCGGCAAGGAACGCCGGATCCGAGCGACTTGCGGCCCGGCGTGCTGTTTCGCTCGCCCGTGCAGGATTGGCTCTTCCGGCCGGCCGCCGTGGTTGTGGGACCCGGGGAACTGTCCTATCTGATGCAGACGGCCCCGGTCTACGAGGCCCTGGATCTGCCCCGTCCGCCCCTGTTGCCGCGGCTCTTCTGCACGCTCGAGGAATCGGCGGCGGATGACGGACCGACGGCGCCTGTGTCGGCGGAAGCGGTGCAAGCCGCCCGCGCCGACGTGGACGCCGCGACCGGGACGGCCCTCGCCGACGCCTTGTCCGGCACCTTCGGCCTGGACGGGGACGCGGCCAAGGCCGCCGCCGCTCCGGTGCTCGCGCGCTGGTCGGGCCACGTGGGTGCGCTCTTCGAGCGCTACGCCGCCGGACGGGCCGGCCTTGACGGGCGACCGATCTGGCGGACGTTCGGGGACCGGCGTCAGGAGCGCGTCATGGCCACGCACTGGGCCACGGCCCTGTGGGGCGATGCGCTGGTCGACGCCGCGCTGGAGGCGGCGCGTGCGCATCTCGAAGCGGGCGCGGCGGGACGATGGGCGGACTGGCGCATCGTCGTCGGCCGCACCCCAGGCGAAAGGACGGACGGATGAAGCAAGACGCGGCGGGCTGCGACCTGCTCTGCATCTCGCCCCACAGCGACGACGCGGAGATCGCCCTCGGCGGGACCCTGCGCAACCTGGCCGACGCCGGGCGATCGGTCTGGCTCTGCGACCTGACGCGCGGAGAACTGGGTTCCAACGGCACACCGGAGATCCGCTGGCGGGAGGCGGCCGCCGCGGCCGAGATCCTGGGCGTCGCCGGTCGCCTGCAATTCGACCTGCCCGACGGTTTCATCTCAGAGCAGTCCGAGATCCAGGTGGCGGTCGTCGCCGACGTCATCCGCCGCCTGCGACCGCGCTGGGTCGTGGCGGCGCCCATGCCCAATCGCCACCCGGACCATCAGGCCGTTCCCGGACTGGTGCGCAAGGGAGCCTTCATGGCGCGCCTGGCCGCCTGGCGTCCAGAGGTCCCCGCGGGACGGATCTGGCCCGAGGATGCCGCATTGCCCGGACCGGCCGAGCGCTGGGAATGCGAGGCCGTCTGCACGGTGTGCCTGCCGGGGGAGCGCCCCGACGCCTATTTCGATGTGAGCGACGTCTGGGACGCCAAGCTGGCGGCCCTGCGCTGCTACGCCAGCCAGTTCGAACCGGGAACGGGCGCGCGCGCCACCATGATCAACGACCCGGCCTTTTCGAGGGAGGTCGAGCGCTGGGCGCGGGGCTGGGGCTTCCGGGCGGGGGTCGAGTTGGCAGAGGCCCTGCACGTGGAGGCCGCACCGGTCTATCGCGATCTGCCGGGGGAGCGATGGACGTGAATCGTCTGCCCGTGATCGGCATCACCTGCTACCCGTCGGCCGGGGGCAGCGGCATCGTCGCCAGCGAACTGGGTCTGAACCTGGCCCGGCACGGCTACGAGGTCCACTTCATCACCGACGCCATGCCGGTCCGCCTGCAGCGCTACGAGCGGAACATCTTCTTCCACCAGGTCGAGGCCGTCTCCTATCCCGTCTTCCGGCACACGCCCTACACCCTGGCCCTGGCGACCAAGATGTGCGAGGTGGCCCGTCATCACGGGTTGGACATCCTGCACGTCCATTACGCGATCCCCCACGCCGCCAGCGCCTATCTGGCGCGCGCCATGCTCGGACCGGAGAACATCTCCGTCATCACGACCCTGCACGGCACCGACATCACACTCGTCGGCCAGGAACCGTCGTATTTCGAGATGACCCGCTTCCTCATCGCCGAGAGCGACGCGGTCACGGCCGTGAGCACGTCGCTGAGGGACGAGACCTGCCGCGTCTTCGGATGCGGGCCGGGGATCGAGGTCATCCCCAACTTCGTCGATCCGCGCCGCTTCCGGCCCCGAGACGATCTGGACCGGTCCAGCTACGCGGCGTCCGACGAGAAGATCGTCCTGCACGCCTCGAACTTCAGGCCGGTCAAGAACATCCGGAACGTGCTGCGCATCTTCGCCGGCATCGCCGCCGCGCGAGCGAGTCGGCTGCTGCTGCTGGGGGAGGGACCGGAGCGGGGGCCCGCTGAGCGTCTGGCCGCGGAGCTCGGCGTCGCCGAGCGCGTCACTTTCCTGGGACAGGTCGAGACCCTGGAGGATCTGCTCGCGGTGGCCGACCTGACCCTGCTGCCCTCGCGGCACGAGTCATTCGGCCTGGTGGCGCTCGAATCCATGGCCTGCGGAACGCCCGTGATCGCCACGGACGTGGGCGGCACGGGCGAGTTCATCGAGGACGGACAGACCAGCTATCTCCTTCCCCCGAACGACATAGAACGCTGGGTCGAGACGGCGCTGCGGCTTTTCCGGGACGAGGCCCTGTATCGCCAGATCGCCGACGACGGGCTGCGCACGGCGGTCGCGCGCTTCGGGACGTCCTGCGTGCTGAAGCGCTACGTCCAGCTCTACGATCGGCTGCTCGCAAGCAAGGCGACCTGAGCCGCCGGGAACTCCGGACGCGCGCGTCCGTATCATCCCGGCGGAGCGCAATCCGGCTTTCAACCCGGAGGCCGCGGTGGTACATTGCAGGGGATGGTCCCGAGCCAGGGGCCTCCCTGCCAGAAGGAGCTGACATGGTCCATACCCCGTTCCTGGCCGCGCTGGGCGCCTCGGAGATCCTGGGCCTCCTGCGTGATACGACGCTGCTGGGCAAGATCGTCCTGCTGATCCTCTTCCTGCTGTCGGTCATGTCGTGGGCGGTCATGATCGACAAGGCCCGCACCCTCTCGGCCATCCGCAAGGGTCACACGGTGTTCTGGCGCCGCTGCGAGAGCTGGCTCGGCCGTTCCGTGGATTCCGCCGATCTGGACATCTGGTGCCGCGAGCGGGAGCATCTGCCGCTGGCCAACCTGTGGGTCGAGGGACGCTCCCAGCGCACCACGGCGGGCGTGCGCCGAATCGCCGAGCGCGTGGCCTACGCCGAGATCGAGTCCCTCGAGCGCTACCTGATCGTCCTCTCGACCACGGTCACCATCGCGCCGTTCCTGGGCCTGATGGGCACGGTCTGGGGCATCATGCAGGCCTTCTGGGACATGTCGGCCATGCGCAGCGCAAACCTGACCGTGGTGGCGCCCGGCATCGCCGAGGCCCTGATCACCACCATCGCCGGCCTCTCGGCGGCCATCCCGGCCGTGGTCTTCTACAACCTGTTCGTGCGAAAGATCGACCTGATCGGCAACGAGATGGAGCGTCTGCGCACCGTCCTCGAGGAGGCCGCGCCCGAGGTCGCCCGCAACGCGGAGCGCAACCGTCCGCCGCGTCGGCCCGACACGCACGAGAAGGAGCGGATCAGATGAAGCGGCGGTCGGCGTACCGCAGCCTCTCGGAGATCAACATCACCTCGCTGGTGGACGTCACCCTCTGCCTGCTGATCATCTTCATGCTGACCGCGCCCTACATCCAGGGCGGCGTCGAGGTCAACCTGCCCCGCACAGAGACCCGCGAGGTCGTGGTGGAGGAGGGGCCCATCGTCACGGTAACCAAGGCGCGGGAGATCTACTTCGAGGAAGACCCCGTGGACATGGACGGCCTGGCTGAGCGGTTGTCCGTCTTCGTGGACCAGCGCGAGGAGCTGCCGATCTATCTGCGCGCCGACGGCGAGGTGCCCTACGGCTTCGCGCTGCAGGTCATGGCGGCCATCGAGAGACTCGGCTTCGCCAACCTCAGCCTGGTCGCCGACCAGGACCTCGCCGGGGCGGACCGGCCGTGACACGCGCCTTCCCGGTCTCCCTGTTCTTCCACCTCCTGGCCCTGACCCTGGTCATCTGGTTCGGGTCGCACGTCGGGCGACAGGTGATGCCGCGCCAGCGCACCATCTCCGTGCGCATGGCCCGGCTGCCGCAGCCCCAGACCCGGCCGGTCGAACCCGTGGAGCAGGACACGCCCGCGGAGGAGCCCGAACCCGAACCGGTCGTGCAGACGGAGCCGGACCGCCCGCCGGCCGTCGTGCCGGAGGAGCCCGCGCGGGAGATCGTGGCGGAGGAGCCCGTGGAGGAACCCGAACCGGTGCGCCAGGATCCCGTCCGATCGGAGGACGATGCGCCGACCGTGACCGAAACGGAACCGGCGTCGCCCCGGCCCGTGATGGGCACGGACGTGGTCGTGCCGGCCCGCTTCAAGTACTACATCGACCTGCTCGAATCGCGGATCGCCCGCAACTGGCATCCCCGGCAGCTCGGATTCCGGGAATCGGCGGCGCGGGTCTGCCAGATCCATTTCCATGTGGAGCAGAACGGGCTGATCACGCGCGAGACCATCGTCCGCTCCTCGGGCGTGCCCCTGATGGATCGCGAGTCGCTGAAGGCCGTGCGGTCGGTGGGGCACTTCATGCCCTTGCCTCGCGGCCTGGCCGACAACGCCCTGGGCGTGACCTACACCTTCACCCTCACCTCCGGGAACTGACGACATGCGCCGACGCCAACGGACATTCATGCTGACGGGACTCGCGGCCGTCCTGATATTGGCCGGCGTGCCGGCCCGGGCCGCCGATCCGGAAATACACCTGGGTACGACGCGGGCTTCGACCGAGCGTCTCGACATGCTGGTGCAGCCCCTGGAGGTGGTCTCGGGGGGGACCGAGGCCCAGGAAGCGGCGTGGCTCGTGGAATCGGTGATCCGCATCGACCTGGACTACAGCGGCTTCTTCCGCTCCCTGTCCCCGGAAGACATGAGCGACACCACGCGCGTGCAGTACGCCGTGGAGGGCCTGCTGGAGGGGCGGCTGCCCGGCACGGGCGTCACGGCCGCGGAGCGGGCGCCCCTGATGACCCTCAGGCTCGTGGCTTATCCCGGCCGCCAGCTCCTGCTGAGCAAGCGCTACCGGCCCACCTGGGACCGCCTGCGCGCCACCGCCCATCATTTCGTCAACGAGCTGCATATGTTCCTGACCATGGAGCCCGGGATCAGCCTCACCAAGGTGGTCTTCGCGCGGGGTACGGGCGAGCGGCGCGACATCTACTGCGTCGACTACGACGGCGAGAACCTCCTGCGCCTGACGGCCA
>Ga0180435_10003294_pt1 | contig 16270 bp, 13 predicted proteins | sample SS_ome_3_FD_132467 | JGI IMG/M metagenome (GOLD analysis project Ga0180435, IMG submission 132467) | Hypersaline lake sediment archaeal communities from the Salton Sea, California, USA - SS_3_S_1 metaG | ecosystem: Environmental > Aquatic > Non-marine Saline and Alkaline > Hypersaline >...
GCGAAATAATCGAGTAGGAGGACCCCGTGAGAATTATCATTACGCTGGCCTGTAGCGAATGCAAGCGGCGCAATTACACAACCACCAAGAACAAGAGAACCACGCAGGGCAAACTGTCCTTTAAAAAGTATTGTCGGTTTTGTCGCAGCCATACCCTGCATAAAGAAACCAAGTGATGATGTTCAAAGTGGCGGTTGATTCATGGGTGTTTGCATAGATTGTCCACAAGGGCCATTTGTGGATGGAGGCTAGGTTTGCAGGCCAGTAGCTCTAACGGCTAGAGCACCGGACTCCAAATCCGGGTGATGGGGGTTCGAATCCCTCCTGGCCTGCCATCCAAATATTTTTGGGACTTAATACCGGGCGAGGCCGCGGGCCTTGCCTCGTTTTGTAAAAAAGGGAATTCATGGGACGGCTTAAACGCAAAAGGCCGGCATCGGCAAAAAAGACAGGGAAAAAAAAGGCTTCCAAGAGCGAGAATCAACAGCCGGAAAACCAGGGGGCGGTTGAGACGCCTAAAGCGCCGGACAAGGCCGCCGAGCCGAAGAAACCGATACCGGTGAAAAAGGAGCAACCCAAAGCCGCCAAGCCTTCGGAACGCAAGATTCAGCTTTCCTGGTGGGCCAAGAGTGTCCAGTTTCTTAGAGAGGCCAAGGTAGAGCTGAAAAAGGTCAGCTGGCCTTCCAGGAAGGAGACGATGGCCTCTACAGTCGTGGTCATTGTTTTGGTTATCATCGTCTCGGCTTTCTTGGGGTTGGTGGACATGGGATTATCCTCCTTGGTCGGCCTTGTTTTGCAATAGCGTTTTTTTTGAGTGAGGTTACAGCGTGGCTTTGAAATGGTATGTGGTTCACACCTATTCCGGATACGAAAACAGAGTGAAGATTGCCCTCCAGGAGCAAATCGCCGCTTCTCCGCATGGTGACAAATTCGGGGAAATCTTGATTCCCACTGAACAAGTGGTTGAACTGGTAAAGGGCAAGAAGAAGACCTCATCGCGGAAATTCTACCCGGGATATATCCTGGTACAAATGGACCTGACGGAAGAAACATGGCACATGGTGAAAGATACACCGAAGGTGACCGGGTTTCTGGGAGGCAGGGACGTACCTGCGCCCCTTACGGACGCAGAGGCGGAGCAAATAATCAATCAAGTGGAAGCGGGCAAAACAAAACCGCAACCGAAGTATTCCTTTGAAACGGGTGATGAGGTGAGGGTGGTCGACGGCCCCTTTACCAACTTTACGGGAACCGTGGAGGATGTAAAGCCCGACAAAGGCAAGATAAAGGTGTTGGTGAGTATTTTCGGCCGCCCCACGCCCGTGGAGCTGGAATTCGTTCAGGTGATGAAGGTATAGGCGGTTTTCCCCGCGGGAGAGACGCCGGTCTGTTTTCTTTAGGGAAAGGCACACAAAATACATTTAGGAGTATATCGGTATGGCTAAAAAAATAATCGGTTCCATCAAGTTGCAGGTCCCCGCAGGTCAGGCGAATCCGTCTCCGCCGATCGGTCCCGCGTTGGGTCAGCACGGGGTCAACATTATGGAGTTTTGTAAGGCCTTCAATGCAAAAACCACAGGCGAGGAAGGGATGATTATTCCGGTAATTATCACCGTATACCAGGATCGTTCTTTCTCTTTTGTTACCAAGACGCCTCCCGCTTCGATTCTGTTAAAGAAGGCGGCCAAGATTGCCAAAGGGTCCGGGGTTCCCAATCAAGAAAAGGTTGGGAAAGTGACCCGGCCGCAGATCGAGGAGATTGCCAAGACCAAGCTCGTGGATCTAAATGCCAACGATTTGGACCAGGCCTGCAAGATTATTGAAGGAACAGCCCGCAGCATGGGGATTGAAGTCGTATGATGGTGAAAGGGGTTTAAGAATTCATAATGAGCAAACGGGGCAACAAGTACATTGCGGCATCAAAAGAGGTGGATTTGACTAAGGCCTATGACTTTGCGGACGGCATAAAGCTGGCTTTGGATATGTCGTACGCGAAGTTTGATGAGACGGTGGATGTGGCGGTGCGCCTTGGGGTGGATCCCAGACACGCCGATCAGATGGTTCGCGGATCCGTGGTACTGCCCAACGGTACGGGCAAAGAGGTGCGGGTTTTGGTTTTTGCCAAAGGGGAAAAGGAAAAGGAGGCCCGGGATGCCGGTGCCGATTTTGTGGGTAATGACGAACTTGTGGAAAAGATCCAGGGCGGATGGCTTGATTTCGACAAGGCTGTGGCCACCCCGGACATGATGAGTGTCGTGGGTCGAATCGGCAAGATTCTCGGTCCCCGAGGGTTGATGCCCAATGCAAAAACCGGGACGGTAACCTTTGAAGTGGAGAAAGCCGTTCAGGAATTGAAGGCCGGCAAAATTGATTTCAGGGTTGAGCGGGCGGGGGTGGTTCATGCGCCGGTGGGAAAGGTTTCCTTCGGAGTGGACAAGCTCTTGGGAAATCTGAGGTCTTTTTTTGACACCATCACGCGACTCAAACCGACCAGTAGTAAAGGAACCTATTTGAAAGGAATTTCTGTCTCCACTACCATGGGACCCGGTGTGAAGATAGATCCTGCCTATGTAAAGACGATTCTAAAATAAAGCACAAGCGTGTAAATAAGAGCATATAAACTGTCAGAGACCGCAGGTATGCCTTCTTCGCAGGCAATTTAAACCGTGAAAGGCCTGGTGAGACAGTTTCTGTCCCCGTAATCATGTGCGTGCGGGTCCCGAGTTGTTTACACATGCGGGCATCCGGCGACATGAGGCCAGTCCGGGTTTGGCTTGTTTGCCCTGCGGTTCGGCAAACAAGAAAGGAGGGGTGAGAGGCTTTTGAAACGAGCAGAAAAACAAAACGTAGTCGAGGCACTGAACGAGAAATTCTCTAAGGCCGCAGCGGTAGTCCTTACCGACTATCGCGGACTTGATACGGCCGCCATGAACGAATTGCGCGTTCAATTGAGAGAGGCGTCCGTTGAATATCAGGTCGTTAAGAATACGCTGATGTTCCGCGCCTCAGAGGGAACGGACATGGCCCTGTTGAAGGACCATTTCGTTGGGCCGTCAGCGGTGGCGGTCAGTTACGAGGACCCGGTGGCGCCTGCCCAGGTGTTGACCAAGTTTGGTAAGGACCATCCGGCTCTGGAACTCAAGGCCGCTGTGCTGGGGGGCAAATTCGTCGATGTGGAGGGCATCAAGACCCTTTCCAAACTGCCGTCCAGGGAGGAGTTGTTATCCCAGTTGTTGTCTGTTTTCAACGGACCTGCCAGGTCCTTTGTATCGGTCCTCAGCGGTGTGCCCAGGGCGTTTGTGAATGTCTTGAATGCCGTGAAGGAACAAAAGGAATCCCAAGAGAACAGCTGAATACGTACCGGTTGATTCTCATGAATATCAATTTGAATCGTGATGGTGATAAGGCTTGCCATCCGGTGTGATAGCGAGAAAACAGGAGGAAATGAATAATGGCTGATGTAACGAAGGACGACGTGGTAGAGTTTATTTCAAATATGTCCGTGCTCGAGTTGTCCGAGCTCGTCAAGGAGCTTGAAGACAAGTTCGGCGTTTCTGCGGCTGCTCCCATGGCAGTGGCGGCGGCACCGGCTGCAGGTGGAGATGCCGCGCAGGAGGAAGAAAAGACGGAATTTGACGTGGTGTTGACGGCTATCGGTGACAAGAAGATTCAGGTAATAAAGGCGATTCGTGCCATTACCGGCCTGGGGCTGAAGGAGGCGAAGGCCCTCGTGGATGAAGCACCCAAGCCGGTGAAAGAAGGCGTTTCCAAGGAAGACGCTGATGATGTGGTCAAGCAGTTGGAAGAGGCTGGCGCGACCGCCGAGATCAAGTAACGGGTGACCTGTTCAGGGAACCGACGAGTATTGGCTTCAATGCTAAGGAGATGTTATGGGAAACAGGCTATTGTCAACGAAGCGGCCAAGAAGGAGCTTTGGAACCATCCCAAGGATTGTCACCTTTCCAAACCTGATCGAGATGCAGCGGGATTCTTATTCCCGGTTGCTGCAGTGGGGCGTTTCTCCGGAAAAGAGAGAAGACGTGGGCTTACAAGCGGCCTTCAACAGTGTTTTCCCCATTCGGGACTTCACGGGAACCGCCTGCCTCGAGTTTGTTTCATATAGTTTCGGAGAGATCAAGTACCATGAGCGGGAGTGTCTGCATAAGGGCCTCACGTTTGAGGTGCCGATTCGCATTACCGTTCGGTTGGTCATATATGAGACCGACAAGGAAACGGGCGTCCAAAACATACGCGATATCAAGGAACAAGAAATCTATTTCGGTACCATTCCCCTGATGACCAGTCGGGGTACGTTTATCATCAATGGTACGGAGCGGGTCATCGTCAGTCAGCTCCACCGGTCGCCCGGTGTGTTTTTTGACCATGACAAAGGAAAGACTCATTCGAGTGGAAAGATCATCTATACCGCACGCATCATTCCAGTTCGAGGCTCTTGGATAGATTTGGAGGTGGATCCCAAAGATATCGTAAATGTGCGGATCGACCGGCGGCGGAAATTTCCGGTCACTTTACTTCTAAAGGCGTTTGGGTATTCCGGAGAAGAGATTCTGGCATATTTCTACGATATCGAGCGGATCATCGTGGAGGGCAAACGCCTTTTCAAAGTCTTTGATGAGAATCTCATTCGGAGGCAAAGGGCCTCAAAAACTGTCAAGCATCCCGATACCGGGGAGGTTGTGGTCAAAAAGGGAAACCGATTTACCAAAAAGGCCGTCAGACAGCTAAAGGAGGCCGGACTGGAGCGAATCCCCATAGATCTCGAAGATATTCGTGACAAGATTTTGGCCGCCGGCCTCGTTGATCCGGAAAGTGGGGAAACCATTGCCTCCTATAATGAGGCGGTTGACGATGAGGTGTTTGAAAAGATCTTAAACGCGAAAATCAAGTCCTTTGATATTGTTTTTATTGATAATATTACGTCCAGTGATTCCATAAGGAAAACCCTCTTGGTGGACAAGGTGGAAAGTAACGACGAGGCGCTTTTGGAAATCTACCGAAGGCTCCGACCGAGTAATCCGCCCACCATTGAAGTGGCGCGTGATCTGTGCAATCAGCTTTTCTTCAGTCCTTCTCACTATGACCTGTCCGCGGTGGGCCGGTTAAAGATGAATATCCGCTTGGGGCAAGATGTTCCGCTCGACGTGCGTACGCTGATGAAGGACGATCTGCTGTTGACCACGAAGACGTTGGTCGATCTGAAAGACAATCAAGGAGCGGCCGACGATATTGACCATCTGGGGAACCGGCGAGTCAGAGCGGTCGGAGAACTGCTGGAGAATCAGTATCGGGTGGGGTTGGTTAGAATGGAACGGGCCATCAAAGAGCGAATGAGTCTTCAGGAAATCGACACGCTCATGCCACATGACCTGATCAACTCCAAGCCCGTATCCGCGGTGGTTAAGGAATTTTTTGGGACCAGCCAATTATCCCAGTTCATGGATCAGACCAATCCGCTTTCGGAGGTAACCCATAAAAGGCGATTGAGTGCCTTGGGGCCGGGCGGCTTGACCCGAGAGCGGGCGGGATTTGAGGTTCGCGATGTGCATCCCACGCATTATGGACGAATATGTCCGATTGAAACGCCGGAAGGTCCAAACATCGGCCTTATCGTGTCACTTAGTACCTATGCTCGGGTGAACCGGTTCGGGTTTATCGAAACGCCGTACCGGGTGGTGAAGGACAGTAACGTCACCGAGGAGGTGCGGTTCATGAGCGCGTTGGAGGAAAAAGATCATCCAATCGCTCAGGCGAATGCCCCTTTGGATGAAAAGGGTCGGTTCGTCAATCCCACGGTATCGGCGAGGATTGAAGGCGAGTTTGTCATGGTGCCTCGGGAAGAAATAGAACTCATGGATATTTCTCCCGACCAGCTGGTGAGCGTGTCCGCATCGCTGATTCCGTTTCTGGAAAACGATGACGCCAACCGGGCCCTGATGGGGTCCAACATGCAACGACAGGCCGTACCCTTGTTGAGGTCCAGCGCACCCCTTGTGGGTACCGGGGTGGAAAATGTAGTGGCTCAAGACTCCGGGGTCACGGTGATCGCTCGTGATGACGGTGAAGTGGTCGACGTGGATGCATCCCGAATCGTTATAAAGCATTCCGGGAACGGAAAAGGGTTCGGCGAGCAAGTGGGCATTTACAACCTGATTAAGTTTTCCCGTTCCAACCAAAACACCTGTTTTAATCATCGGCCCATCGTTAAGAAGGGCGCAGAGATAAAAAAGGGAGATATTATCGCCGATGGTCCGGCGACGGAAGCAGGAGAGCTTGCTCTCGGGAAAAATGTGTCCGTGGCGTTCATGCCATGGGGGGGATATAATTTTGAGGACTCCATTTTGGTAAGTGATCGTCTGGTTCGAGACAGCGTCTTTACCTCCATCCACGTGGAGGAATTTGAGACTTTGGCCAGAGATACCAAGTTGGGCAAGGAAGAAATTACCCGGGACATTCCCAATGTGGGGGAAGATGCCCTCGGAAACCTGGATGAAAGCGGCATCATTCGGTTGGGGGCCGAAGTCAAGCCTGGTGATATTTTGGTGGGCAAGGTAACCCCGAAAGGGGAGACTCAGTTGTCTCCGGAAGAGAAATTGCTGCGGGCTATTTTCGGCGAAAAGGCTGCAGACGTAAAAGATTCTTCCCTCCGTGTGCCGCCGGGAATTTCAGGGGTGGTTATCGATGCCAAGGTCTTTTGCCGGAGAGGTGTGGAAAAAGATGAGCGGGCCTTAAGTATTGAAAAATACGAGATAGAGTGCTTGGAAAAGGACCGAGACGACGAGTTGGCGATTGTTGAAGAAGCCGCCAGAGAGAGCCTGGAGGGGCTTCTGGTGGGAAAGATAAGCGTGTCGTCACTGAAGAAGGGAAAGACCGTTGTTCTGAAAAAGGGTGACAAGATTTCTCGGAAGGCTTTGGCGGATCTGTCGATTCCCAGCATGGCCGACATTGAACTCAAGGATGCTTCCGTGGCCGCTCAGGTCGCAGAACTGGTGGAGCGCTATGAGTCCCGTTGTGAAAAGATTCATAAGCGATTTACCCAGCAGGTGGAACGGTATGACAAGGGCGACGAGTTGCCGCCGGGAATCATCAAGATGGTGAAAGTGTTTGTGGCCATGAAACGCAGGCTCTCCGTTGGGGACAAGATGGCGGGGCGACACGGCAACAAGGGGGTCGTTTCTTGCATTCTCCCCCAGGAGGATATGCCTTATTTCGAGGACGGCACACCGGTGGACCTGGTATTGAACCCGTTAGGCGTACCCTCTCGGATGAATGTGGGCCAGATACTGGAAACCCACTTGGGATGGGCTGCCAAAGGGCTTGGCGATCAGCTCAATCAGCTGGTTGAGTCGGAGAAATATGACGCCCTGAGGACCAGCCTGGAGTCCGCCTTCGGCGCCCCTTCCATCAAGGCCGACGTAGAGAAACTCGACAAGGACGAACTGGTGGCGTTCGCAAATCGCTACAGGGAAGGGGTACATGTGGCCACGCCGGTTTTTGATGGAGCGAAAGAAGAACAGATCAAGGCAATTCTCCAATCGGCGGGGTTTCCCACCCGAGCCCAAACCGTGCTTTATGACGGACGAAGCGGTCAGGCCTTCGATACCCCGGTTACCGTGGGTGTTATGTACATGTTGAAATTGCACCATCTGGTAGATGACAAGATCCATGCCCGGTCCATCGGTCCTTATTCGTTGGTGACCCAGCAACCATTAGGCGGCAAGGCGCAGTTCGGTGGCCAGCGGCTGGGTGAGATGGAAGTGTGGGCCACGGAGGCTTACGGTGCTGCCTATGCCCTACAAGAGTTTTTGACGGTTAAGTCCGATGACATGGCCGGACGGACACGCATGTATGAAAAGATAGTCAAAGGTGAAAACGTGCTCGAAGCCGGCATCCCTGAGTCGTTTAATGTGTTGGTGAAGGAACTGCAAGGTCTGGGTCTAAATATCGGCCTTATTGAACAGGAAACAGAAAGTCAAAGTTAAAGAGCGTGGATTTATGCACGACGCACGAAAAGCGGCAGGCGCAGCGCGGGCGGGCCTTTTGGAGTAAAACGGTCAGTGTCCCCCCGTTAATGACCCGATAACGTACAGAGCTGCAGGCGGGCTTTTTACCAAGTCGTCAAGTAAGGAAGGGAGATACACCTTGGAAGAATTGTATAGTTTCTTTGCAAAGCCTAAAGACCCTCTAAGCTTCAATGCGGTGTCTATTTCTCTGGCATCGCCGGAACATATCCTGGAGTGGTCTTACGGAGAGATTAAGAAACCGGAGACGATCAATTACAGGACCTTTAAGCCGGAGCGTGACGGTTTGTTTTGCGCGAAGATCTTTGGTCCGACCAAGGATTATGAGTGTAATTGCGGTAAGTACAAACGAATGAAGCACCGGGGTGTGGTGTGTGAAAAGTGTGGCGTGGAAGTGATCCAGTCGAAGGTAAGGCGGGAACGGATGGGCCATATCGAACTGGCCAGTCCGGTGGCGCATATCTGGTTCCTGAGAAGCCTGCCGAGCAAGATCGGCAATCTTTTGGATCTGGCCATGAAAGATCTGGAAAGGGTGTTATATTTTGACTCCTACATTGTCATTGATCCCAAAGACACGGACCTGACGCCCCGGCAACTCCTTTCGGAAGAAAAATATCGGGAGGCCCTTGACCAATACGGTGATGGATTTGAAGCGGGTATCGGCGCCGAGGCGATTCGCGTCTTATTGGAAAGGCTGGACCTGGAAAAGGAATTTACCCGCTTGCGTGCAGAGATTACGGCAACCGGGTCCGAGGCCAAACGCAAGAAGCTTTCCAAGCAATTAAAGATTGTGGAAGCATTTCGAAATTCTGAAAATCGGCCGGAATGGATGATCATGAGTATGATTCCGGTTCTACCCCCGGATTTGCGCCCGCTGGTGCCTCTGGAAGGGGGGCGTTTTGCCACTTCCGATCTGAACGATCTGTATAGACGAGTGATCAACCGTAACAACCGGTTGCGGCGCCTTCAAGAACTCCATGCGCCGGAGATCATCGTCCGGAACGAAAAACGGATGCTTCAGGAGTCCACCGACGTGTTGTTTGATAACGGTCGCCATGGAAGGGTGGTTACCGGTCAGAATCGGCGACCCCTGAAGTCTTTGAGTGATGCGCTCCGGGGCAAGCAGGGCCGTTTTCGCCAGAACCTGCTGGGGAAGCGGGTTGATTATTCGGGGCGAACGGTTATCGCCATCGGCCCGGATCTGCGGCTGCACCAGTGCGGCCTTCCCAAGAAGATGGCTTTGGAGCTGTTTAAGCCCTTTGTTTTTCACAAATTGGAAGAAAAAGGGTCGGTGACCACGGTAAAGAGTGCCAAGCGATTGGTGGAAAAGGAAGTTCCCGAAGTTTGGGATACCTTGGATGAGGTGGTGAAGGAATACCCGGTTATCTTAAATCGCGCCCCCACGCTACATCGACTGGGCATGCAGGCCTTTGAGCCGATTCTTATCGAGGGAAAGGCGATTCAGCTGCACCCCTTGGTATGTACGGCGTTTAATGCGGATTTCGACGGCGATCAGATGGCCGTTCATGTGCCGCTTTCGGTAGAGGCACAGATTGAAACCCGGGCCTTGATGCTGTCTTCAAATAACATTTTATCTCCTGCTCATGGGGACCCCATAATTGTGCCCACCCAGGATATCGTGCTGGGTATATATTATTTGAGCAAGGTCATTCCCGGAAGTCTGGGCGAAGGAAAGGTTTTTGCCAATCCGGCGGAGGTGCGCAGTGCCTACGATGCCGGAAAGGTGGCGCTTCACGCCAAAATTACGGTGCGAATCGAAATGCAACGGGTGGAAACCACGGTGGGCCGAATTCTGCTCAGAGAAGTTCTTCCCGATGAAGAGATCGTGCGGTTTCGCAGACATGTGACGGTATCTTCTCCGGAGGAGGCTGAAGCGGTGTGGGCTGACCTGAAGGAAGGTAAGGCCGGATTGCAGTTGGCGGAAGTAGGATCCAGCGACGGTTCAACCAGACCAGGGCTTGCAGGGGAATTTGTTCAAAAGGTTGTTCTCAATGAAGCCTATGGTATAGCCCCGTCCGATGTGGATGCCGTATTTGCCATAGAGGCCGGTCAGGTGAGCGAACCTGTCAAGGGAGAGGGAGGATATCACCTCTTTGAGGTGGAAGAAAAGGGGCGCAGTATTCCCTTTGACCTGATTAATAAAGATATTGATAAAAAATGCCTCAGCAAGTTGGTCAACTACTGTTATCGAACGCTGGGGGCCAAGGCCACCGTCATATTGTCGGATCGGCTTAAGGATATCGGTTATCAGTATGCCACTCAGGCGGGCATTTCAGTGTGCGTTGATGACATGGTGATTCCAGGGCGTAAGTGGGACATCATCAAACGGGCGGAAGGCCAGGCGCTGGAAGTGGCCAATCAGTATTCTGAAGGGTTGATAACCGGTGGAGAAAAGTACAACAAGGTTGTCGACATTTGGGCCAAAGCCACCTCTGATGTGGCCAATGAAATGATGGAAGAGATGGGATCCGGTCCGAGTATGGAAACCCCGGACGATCAGGCCGACCCCGAGAAGCCTCAGCCGTTCAATTCCATATTTATGATGGCTGATTCCGGTTCCCGAGGGAGTAAGGATCAGATGCGTCAATTGGCGGGCATGCGGGGATTAATGGCAAAGCCATCGGGCGAAATTATCGAAACCCCGATTACCGCTAACTTTCGTGAAGGGCTTACCGTACTACAATATTTCAGTTCTACTCACGGCGCCCGGAAAGGTCTGGCCGATACGGCCCTTAAAACGGCCAACTCGGGTTATCTGACCCGTCGGTTGGTGGATGTGGCCCAGGACTGCGCAGTCATGGAAGACGATTGCGGCACGGTGACGGGTATTGAAGTGGACTCCCTGGTCGAAGGAGGGGAGATTATCCAAAAGGTGGGCGAGCGGGTACTGGGGCGAGTCGCCCTGGAAAACATCCGGGATCCGTATACGGACGAGATTCTGGTGAGTGCCAACGAAGAGATTGATGAACGCAGCGTGGCCAAGATCGACCAATCAGGACTCAACAGGATAAAGATTCGATCCGTTCTCACCTGTCGTTGTGAGCAAGGGGCGTGTCGCAAGTGTTACGGCCGTGATCTAGCGCACGGTCGAACCGTGGAATTGGGAACGCCCGTGGGGATTTTGGCCGCCCAGTCCATCGGCGAACCGGGTACCCAGTTAACCATGCGCACGTTTCATATCGGTGGTACGGCCCGGGGGGCCTCTGAGCAGGCGGACTTTCGGGCGATTAATCCCGGGCAGATGAAATACATCAATTTGAAAACCGTAAAAAACGTGGAAGGCTCCCATGTGGTCATGAATCGACAGGGAGGTGAGTTTGCCATTGTCGATAAAAGCGGCCGGGAGCGGGAGAAGTACCCGGTTATCTACGGGGCCCAGTTTAAGGTCGCAGACGGCGAGCGAGTGAAGGCCGGCGATTTATTGGTTTCCTGGGACCCCTACACAACGCCTATTTTGACAGAAGTCGGCGGCCGGGCGAAGTTTGGGGATATTATACCGGGTGGTACCATGAAGGAAAAAGTGGACCCTGTTACCGGTAAAGCCAGTTACGTGGTCCTTGAGTCTAAGGATGCCGATGTTCGTCCGAGAATTTCTATAAAAGACGACGCGAACAAGACGACGAAACTGCCGGGAGGCGGTCAAGCCCGTTACTTTCTTCCTACCGGCGCTATCTTGATGGTTTCCGAGGGGGATGTAGTGAATCCCGGTGATGTTATTGCCAAGCTTCCCAGAGAGACAACGAAGACCAAGGATATTACCGGTGGTCTGCCGAGAGTGGCGGAGCTGTTTGAGTGTAGAAAGCCCAAGGAGGCAGCGGTTCTCACGGAGATCGATGGATACGTTAGTATTTCCAAGGGAACCAAGAAAGGGAAGCAAAAGATTACCGTTACGCCGGCGGATGTGGGAGAGAAAAAGGAGTATCTGGTTCCCAAAGGAAAACATATCAATGTGGTGGACGGAGATTTTCTCAAGGCGGGCGACCCGTTGATCGGCGGGGCGGCCAACCCACACGATATACTCAATATCCAAGGGGAGCTGGCGTTGGCGAAATATCTGGTGGACCAAATTCAGGAAGTCTATCGGCTCCAGGGGGTTCGGATCAACGACAAGCATATCGAAGTCATCGTGCGTCAGATGTTGGGACGGGTAAAGATTGTGGAGATCGGTGACACGAACTTTGTTCTGGAAGAACATGTTGAAAAGGGCATTTTCGAAGACGTCAATCGGCGGACGGTGGCCGAAGGCGGAAAACCCGCCGTGGGCAAGCCGGTACTGTTGGGCATCACCAAGGCGTCACTGAGCACGGAGAGTTTTATATCGGCGGCGTCATTTCAGGAAACCACGAAAGTTCTTTCCGAGGCAAGTATTGCGGGAAAGGTCGACCATCTGAAGGGCCTCAAAGAAAACGTCATTATGGGGCGAATCATACCTTCGGGGACAGGGATGGCTCGGTACCGGACGAAATCCATCGTCTTGGAAGTCGCCGGAGAAGCGCCGGCGGACGAACCGCCCGTCGCATTGCCCGAGGAAACCGGCGAAGAAGCTGCCGAGGCATAGGGAGAAAAAAGGCTTGACAATAAAGGGGCGCTGATGTAGCATTCTGAATTTTTGTGGTGCCAGCAAATCCTCGCCCCTTGGGCGGGTTTTAAAGAACGAATTCGTGGAGAAACGAGGCTATGCCAACGATCAATCAACTCGTCAGGAAAGGTCGGAAGCGGGTCCAGAAAAAGCCCACTACGCCGGCCCTTAAACAATGTCCTCAAAAGAGAGGGGTGTGTACCCGCGTTTACACGGCGACGCCCAAAAAGCCCAATTCCGCCTTGCGGAAGGTGGCCAGGGTTCGCTTGACCAATGGTCATGAAGTTTCCGCTTACATTCCAGGTGTGGGCCATAATCTTCAGGAGCACTCGGTGGTGCTGGTCAGGGGCGGCCGGGTGAAAGACCTGCCCGGGGTGCGGTACCATGTGGTAAGGGGGACGTTGGATTCCATCGGCGTCAGCGATCGAAAGCAGGGCCGTTCCAAATACGGCGCCAAAGGGGCCAAATAATCGTCTTGTTGACGTGGTACGCCACAGATTGTGGTTGAGGAGAGAGTTGCATGTCAAGAAAAGGTGAAGTACCAAAACGGAATATCCTTCCGGACCCGAAATACAAAAGCAAGCTCGTGTCGAAGTTCGTCAACTGCATGATGCGAGACGGGAAGCGAAGCATTGCCGAGGCCATCATGTATGAGGCCTTTGACATTATTGAGGGCAAGATGAATGAATCGCCGCTCAAAGTGTTTGAGACGGCCATGGATAATATCAAGCCGGTCATTGAAGTTAAGTCCCGCCGGGTGGGAGGTTCCACATATCAGGTGCCAGTGGAGGTCAGGACCACCCGTCGACAGGCATTGGGAATTCGATGGATGATAACCTTCGCCCGGAAGCGGTCGGAAAAGACCATGGCGGAACGGCTCGCAGGAGAGGTCATGGATGCGGCGAACCGGCGGGGTGCGGCAGTCAAGAAAAGAGAGGATACCCACAGAATGGCGGAAGCCAATAAGGCCTTTGCCCATTATCGGTGGTAAAGAACCAACGTTACGATGGCGAGACAGGGAGGGATGAGAGATGGCCAAGGAGAAGTTTGATCGCAGGAAGCCGCACGTAAACATAGGTACGATTGGTCATATCGATCATGGCAAGACGACGTTGACGGCGGCGGTGACGAAGCATTTGGCGTCGAAGGGGATGTCGCAGTTTATTCCGTTTGAGGAGATTGACAAGGCGCCTGAGGAGAAGGAACGTGGGATTACGATTGCCACGGCGCATGTGGAGTATGAGACGGAGAAGCGACATTATGCGCATGTGGACTGTCCGGGTCACGCGGATTATATAAAGAACATGATTACCGGTGCGGCACAGATGGACGGTGCGATTTTGGTTGTCGGTGCCGATGATGGTCCGATGCCCCAGACGCGGGAGCATATATTGTTGGCGCGTCAGGTCGGGGTACCGTCGATTGTGGTGTTTTTAAATAAGACGGATATGGTGGAAGACGAAGAGTTGGTGGAGTTGGTGGAGCTGGAGCTTCGGGAGCTTTTAACGAAGTATGAGTTTCCCGGCGATGACACGCCTATCATTCGTGGCAGTGCGTTGAAGGCGTTGGAGAGTGATGATTCCGACAGTGACGCGGTGAAGCCGATCTATGAATTGATGGACGCCATTGATGATTTTGTTCCGGAGCCCAAGCGTGACATTGACAAGCCGTTTTTGATGCCCATAGAGGATGTGTTCAGCATTTCGGGTCGAGGGACGGTGGTTACGGGCCGTGTGGACCGAGGTATTATCCATGTGGGCGACGAGGTAGAGCTGATTGGTATACGGCCGACGCAAAAGACGGTATGCACCGGTGTTGAGATGTTTCGCAAGATTCTGGATGAGGGTCAAGCGGGCGACAACATTGGTGTGTTGTTGCGAGGTACGAAGCGAGACGAGGTGGAGCGAGGTCAGGTGGTAGCGGTTCCGGGGTCTATCACGCCGCACACGAAGTTCAAGGCTGAGGTGTATGTACTGGCCAAGGAGGAAGGGGGTCGTCATACGCCTTTTTTTAATGGGTATCGGCCGCAGTTTTATTTTCGCACGACGGATGTAACGGGTGTGGTAACGCTTCCGGCGGGCACAGAGATGGTGATGCCCGGTGACAATGTAACGATAGATGCGGAGTTGATTACCCCGATCGCGATGGAAAAGGAGTTGCGGTTTGCGATTCGTGAAGGGGGTCGTACGGTAGGTGCCGGCGTCATCAGCGAAATAATCGAGTAGGGGTCACAAGTTATGAATCAAAAGATACGGATCCGGATGAAGGCTTTTGATCACAAGCTTCTGGATCAATCGACCACTGACATCGTGGATACTGCAAGACGTACGGGGGCTAAAATCGTCGGGCCTATTCCGTTGCCGACGGTAATCAATAAGTGTTGTGTGCTTCGTTCTCCGCACAAGGATAAGAAATCGCGGGAGCAATTTGAGATCAGGACGCATAAACGGCTTGTGGATATACTGGAGCCGACGCAGCAAACAGTCGACGCGTTGATGAAGCTCGATCTCTCGGCAGGAGTGGATGTGGAGATCAAGCTGGACTAGCCTTTGTCCAGCCGTATTTTCCAGTGATAGGATCGAGGAATAAGGGCCATGTATAAGCAACTCTTGGGAAGAAAGCTGGGGATGACGACCCTGTTCGCTCCGAGCGGTAATCAGATACCTGCCACAGTGCTCGAGGTGGGGCCATGTGTGGTCACGCAAATCAAGACCTCCAAAACCGATGGGTATGATGCGTTGCAAGTTGGCTTTATGGAAAAAAAGCTGTCCCGTCTGAACAAGCCGATACAAGGTCATATTCAAAAAAGCGGCGGGCAAGGATATCGGTTTTTGAGAGAAATTCCGGTAGAGGATCCAACGGAGTATAAGTTGGGAGAGGCATTGACTATTGATGGCGTGTTTCAAGTGGGTGAGCGGGTAGATATATGCGGCATGTCCAAGGGGCGGGGTTTCTCCGGTGTTATCAAGCGATGGGGATTTCACGGGGGTAGAGATACGCATGGGTCTATGTTCCATCGCGCGCCGGGCTCTGTCGGGGCATCGGCCACGCCGTCCAAGGTGCTGAAGGGGCGGAAATTACCCGGGCGTTATGGCGGAGATCGGATAACGGTTCGGAATTTGGAAGTTGTCGATGTACGTCCGGAGCAAAACGTATTGATTGTCAAAGGAGCGGTTCCTGGAAGTAAAGCAGGCTTGGTGGGGGTTCGAAAACCCCGGATTGCACCGAAAAGGCAATGACCGTTTCTGGGCCGTCGTCGGGCGTTTCAACTGCTCTTCTCCAAAAGGCGATATCCCTCATAGAAGGCGTTTTCAAAAAATCTGTCAAATAAACAGGACGGAAACAAGTTATGGCAGTGGCGGATGTGTACAACATGGGTGGGACGAAGGTCTCTCAAATAGACCTAATGGATCAGGTGTTTGACGTTCCGGTCAAGGGGCATGTGTTGCACGAAGTGGTGAACATGCAGTTGGCCAAGCGCCGATCCGGGACGGTGGGGACCAAGGGGCGTTCCGATGTGCGTGGCGGTGGGCAAAAGCCGTATCGCCAGAAGGGGACCGGTCGGGCCAGGGCGGGGTCCAGGAATTCCCCCCTGTGGCGTGGCGGCGGTGTCATCTTCGGACCCAGTGCC
>Ga0180435_10003295_pt1 | contig 16270 bp, 15 predicted proteins | sample SS_ome_3_FD_132467 | JGI IMG/M metagenome (GOLD analysis project Ga0180435, IMG submission 132467) | Hypersaline lake sediment archaeal communities from the Salton Sea, California, USA - SS_3_S_1 metaG | ecosystem: Environmental > Aquatic > Non-marine Saline and Alkaline > Hypersaline >...
ACACAGGAGAAAGAAGTTCAAACCAAGAATGATAGTACTCCTACTCCTCAACCCGATCAAATCAAACAGATCGTAGAAGAAAAAGAGGTAATTGAACTTCCTGAAGTTGTCAAAAAGAAACCTAAAAAACATATAATTATTGAAGTAACGGACCCCAACGATCCTATAGATGAATCCCTTCTAAAAGATGAAGTTCCAAAAACGGAAAGGGAAAAGGCCAAAGAGGCCCTTATGCTGCAGATGCAAAACTAATGGTACCGAAAGGTTATTTCAACTCATACGCACTTTCAGACGGGCAGATCAAGTAGATTTCATAGATCGATAAAACATTCTTATTGACAGAAACTTCAAAACCTATGATCTCTGCAATTTTTTGAAGCGCTTTTGCTACATCTTCTTCCATCGTAGTCACTTCTATCAAAAGATCACCTTTATATCCTCTGTAGCTTCGGATATCTATAATGTCATACTCAAGTGCATGTTTGATCATTTTTTTACGCATATCACTCATGCTATTGTCTGATGAAGTAAGGTGTGAGACAGCTTTCCCGTGTGTCCAAACGTGGTCGTCTTTTTGATTTTCTTCTGAGGATCCATCATTCATCTTATATCCTTCATAGTAAATTCTCTATGTATATTATAAGATAAATATATAAAAACTAAAAAGTTTTGGTAATTTAAATAACCTCTTTTGGTATATCCGAAGATAATGCTGTGGTGATCTCATAAGAGATGGTACCTAACTGTTTTGCAGCCACTTGTGCATCATTCATCACACACATTTCCTCTTTCTCTGACGCTATAGTGATGAAGTCCATCGAGACGCGTCCGAGTATCGGTAATCCTTCACCTGTGATGTACGGGTTTTTCGCATCCCCCCTGCACCATCCATCTCCATACCCCAGGTCGTAAGTAGAGACTCTCATCTCATTTTCAGCGATGTACTCTCCTCCATACCCTATGCGTTCTCCAGCTTTTACCACTCTGCTTGAGACCTTTTTCGCATGTAATGCCATGACGGGACGAAGTTCTAATTGATCAAAAGAGTCTGGCAGTTCATTATAACCATATGCTCCTATACCGACACGTACAAGATCCTCATCAAAATGTTTCGTACGTAAAATAGTGGCACTATTATGTGAATGCACCCTCACCCCTGTAAAGCCCGCTTCTTTCACTCTTTGTTTAACGCTTTCAAACTGTTTTTGCTGCCAAAAGAGTTCAGATCCCAGCTCATCTGCACTACGGTAGTGTGTCATCACTCCTATGAGTTCCAGGGCGTTCTCTTTTATCAGCTCAAGTGCCTCATCCAACTCATCTAAAGTAATACCGTTACGATGCATTCCTGTGTCTACTTTGAGTTCTACTTTTGCACCTTTTTGGGCATTTTTGATATCTTCCAATGTATTGATAGCAAAAGAGTATCTCTCATCTTTTACTATTGTGTCCCCGAGTATAAGTACGGTTTCAAAAAACGGTTTGATCAACACTGCTTCAGAAGTTTTCCGTACCACTGCATGCTTGATGCCAAACTCTGAAGCCAGTCTTCCCATAAGCTCTAGACCATGACCATAAGCATTGTCTTTCAGAACAATAGCGATCTTCTCAACTGAGCCGGTCTTTAGTGCAATTTGGTTAAGATTATGATAGAAATTTTGTCTGTTTATTGTAATAAATGCCATATCAAGATTATACACAAAAAGGAATAAGATGCAAGAAGTTGCAAAGAGGGTGATGCCAGCAGAGTGGGAAAAACAGCGTCTTGTACTCCTCTCCTTTCCACATGAAGAGACTGACTGGTATGATCCGAATGATACTTCATCACTAGAAACAAGTCTTTCTCCTTTTATACGTATCGCGCAAGCCATCGCTTATGGAGAGGCCGTCTATATCATTTGTAAAGATAAAGAGAAGATCTCAAACATGTTCTGCTCTACTCGCAACATGACCTTCATAGAGATACCTACCAACGACACATGGATACGTGATTATGGATACATCAGTCTAAGAGAAAATGACGAGATAAAACTTCTTGACTTTACCTTTGATGGGTGGGGAGGTAAATTTGAAGCAGGCCTTGACAACAGTGTCAACAGAACTTTACACCAAATAGGCTACCTGGGCATCACTCCTCTAGAAGAGATCAACTTTGTACTCGAAGGAGGTTCCATAGAGAGCGATGGTCAAGGTACGATACTCACCACCTCAGCATGTCTCTGCAACCCTAACAGGAATGGTGGTCTTAGTAAAGAGGAGATAGAGGGGAAACTACAACACTACTTGGGTGCACAGAGGGTTTTATGGTTGGATCATGGATATTTGGCTGGAGATGATACAGACAGTCATATCGATACTTTGGCACGATTTATCAATGAAACAACCATCGCCTATGTCAAATGCGAAGACCAAGAGGATGAACACTATGAAGCACTTCAGAAAATGGAAACACAACTGAAAAGTTTTACTACCATGAATGGGGAGTCTTACACGCTCATACCTCTTCCTATGTGTGAAGCAAAATACAATGAGAACAGACAGAGATTACCGGCAACTTATGCAAATTTTCTCATCACCAACACTGCACTTATCTACCCGACTTATGGTGATATGAAAGATAAAGAGGCAGACATAATATTTAAAGAGATCTTTCCAGAAAAAGAGGTTATTCCCATCAACTGTTTAACACTGATAGAACAAGGCGGAAGTCTGCACTGTTCTACGATGCAAGTAACTTATTGACGTGCAGCGAAATTTTGTGTCCAGTAGTACAATTGAAACGTACCTTCTTTTTTGACACGTGCCATACCGATATCTGTAAAGTCAGGATTCATGATATTGGCACAATGAAGATCTGACCTAAGCCAATGAGCCAATGCATCATCCACTGTAGAGGACCCCATTTCAATATTCTCTGCAATATTTTTCCATTTTGTATATCCGTTATTCTCAATACGCTCTTTAAAACTGCTTCCTTGGTTTAACTGCTGTACATTCGCTGTCCAGTCAGAACGTGTAAAAGATCCACTATGACTGAAAGTATTACTCTTAGCCATATCATAACTATGCTCATACGATGCCCTGTAGAGTGCATCACTCCATCTCAAAGCAGGAGCAGAAGAGAAATATCCCTTCCGACCGCAGTTTCTTCCCTCACTTCGGACTCTATTGATGGCATTTAGATATGTTTGTGTGATATCACTGTTAAGTTCAGGTGCACGATAGGGTTTTGAAATGATCGTACTCTCTTTGTATACTTCATGAGAACCGCAACCACTTACTATGATCAAGAATACAAAAAAAGATATAAATGCTTTAACAAAATTCAAGGACACCCTTTCTATAAAATATATTTCATTATAGTATTTTATGATAAAATCATAGTATGAAAACAGCACTTATTCAACAATCCTTTCACGGATCTAAAACCAATACCCGCCAAGTCACGATTGAGAAGATCAAAGAGGCTGCACAGCATGGTGCCCAACTTGTAGTCTTACAGGAACTGCATCAAAATGAGTATTTTTGTCAAAGTGAAGATACGAAGTTTTTTACCTATGCCAATGATTTTGATAACGATATACGTTACTGGTCACAGGTAGCTAAAGAGAATGAAGTGGTTCTGGTCACCTCTTTGTTTGAAAAACGTACAGCGGGTCTCTACCATAACACCGCCGTGGTCTTTGAAAAAGATGGCAGTGTTGCAGGGAAATATCGCAAGATGCATATCCCTGATGACCCAGGTTTTTATGAGAAATTCTACTTTACCCCTGGTGATCTTGGTTTTGAACCCATAGAAACTTCTGTAGGAAAGCTGGGAGTACTGATCTGCTGGGACCAATGGTACCCTGAAGCAGCTAGAGCCATGACCCTTAAAGGTGCTGAACTTCTCATCTACCCTACTGCCATAGGATGGTTCGATGAAGACAGCAGTGAAGAGAAAGCGCGTCAGCTAGAGAGTTGGATCACGATACAACGATCCCATGCCATAGCTAACGGTATACCTGTATTGAGCTGCAACCGCGTAGGTTTTGAAGCAGACAGTGCTGGTGTGATGGATGGTACACGTTTTTGGGGGAACTCTTTTATATGCGGTGCCCAAGGTGAGATGCTTGAACAAGCGGATGATAAAAATGAAACGATACTCTATGCAGATATTGAACATGAACGTACCAAAGAGGTACGTGACATCTGGCCGTTTTTACGGGACAGACGGATAGAGGAATATGACTGTCTACTTAAAAGGTATTGTGACTAACTTTTCTTATTTTCAAGCCACCACATAAAGGCGAACATCAGTCCGGGTGTCTTTGCGATGTTCTCATCATAGATCATATTTTTGGCTTGATCGACAGGAAGATATACCACCTCGATCTGCTCGTGGTCCACTCCACCGCCTTCACTCACCTTCATACTCTCATCAACCTCTACGAAATAGAGTGTCTGCTTGCTCCCGGCAAACCCTACTGAGGTGTGAAAAGAGGTGATTCTCTCTATACTTTGAAGTGGTACAGCGTAACCGCATTCCTCTTCTATCTCCTCTTTGGCTATCTCTTTTAAAGAGAGGTCTTTATCTACGATACCGGCACAAAGCTCCACTGTCATACCCTTTTGATTGTTCAGATAGACAGCAGGACGAAACTGCTTGACCAGGATAAATGACTCTTTTTGCTTATGATAGATCAGTATAGCCACACTGTCATGGGCTTGCACTATCTCCCATGATTTTTGGATACCCTCTTGTTCATAGGTTGCCAATGAAGTCGCTATGAACTTGGCATCTTCTAAAGGCTGAAGTTTAAAGTGTTTGATCTGCTCTGCCATCTTTTATGCCCATCGCTGTATGTTTAAATCCATCCCATCTGAATGGAGTATTCTCCTGCGCTACATAAGATAAAAGTTTTGTCTTATTCTTTTTAGCATCTTTGATAACAACTTCCTTATATTTCGTAGTGGTCACATCTTTGTATTTAGTAAATTTCTTTAACACACTACTTTTGACAGACTTTTTACGTAAGTACTTCATAGGATTGACCCATCTTCCATTTTTCTTAAGACCAAAATGCAGATGCGGTCCAGTGCTTCGTCCTGTACTCCCGACATAGCCTATGATCTGACCTTTCTTTACACGTTGCCCCTTCTTCACACGTATACGGCTTTGGTGTGCATAGAGTGACTCATACCCGCCTCCATGTTTGATCTTAACCACTTTACCATATCCGCCCATCCATCCGGCAAAACTTACTTTTCCCGAGTTTACTGCTAAAAGCGGTGTTCCCTTTCTAGCTCCAAAATCTGTACCGTGATGCGGACGGTAACGTTTCAAGATCGGATGATATCTTCTATATGAAAAGTGAGAAGTGATACGCACATGCCGTATAGGCATTCCAAATCGTGAAGAAGTGCTTTTAACAGGTACTCTTCTGGTATAGGTTACTTTTTTCTTACCTTTTACCTTGTATGCTTGAGATTTTTTAGTACTTTTATAGCCATATCCATCTTCATCAGCATAGATAAACTTCTGTTTTTCCCCGGATTCGATCATCGCTATTTTAATAGATGGATTTGTGTATGGTTGTCCCATTCTGGTTCTTTGGGTATAGAGAAAAGAGACCTTGTCACCTTTTTGGAACTTTCTAGCATCAACGGCACCTTTAAAGAGTTGTCCCATTTTATCTGCTAATGCAGGATGATTCAGCGCATTGGTGATATCTGTATGAAGATTTTTTTCTATGGTGACAGTGGCACTGTACTCTTTCTCTTTGTACTCTATAGGAATAATATCAAAATGGTACTCACCGCTGTCACGCTCTTTAGCAACCCTGATCTGCATCTCTTTGCCTATAGGTATTAATGCTTGTTCAAGGGTGTCATCAGCATCTCTAAGTTCATAAAAGAGTTGATTTCCTACGATCTCAGAGAGAAATTTAGTATCGGTTTTAGAGATCTCTTTTAATAGATCCGATGAGATACCTCTAGAATCCAGATATTCTGAAAAAGTTTCACCTTTTTCCCATCGTTCAAGTGTTACTTTTGCACCAAATAGAGAACTTGAGATCAAGATCCACACCACTATACTTTTAAGACTTCTCATCCTCTGTCATTATCCCTACTGCTTAATTGGGTGGTATTATAACTTAAATAGGTTAATCAGTCTGCTACTCTATAGGCTACATCAATAAACTTTTACTATATTGCTTGTATAATCAAAACAATTATTAAACACTCAAAGGATCGCTATGCGCAAAATAGCTCTTATGGCTCTACTCTCATTACCGATTTTTGCAGGTTTCTTTCCTCAAACAGTACATACATCTGTAAAATCTGTAAATAATAACACAATCACACTCAGTAAAAAATTCCCAATAAACGGTATGAGTGGTGTTGTGATACACAATTATGGTAACGATCTTACTGCAATTACAACCCGCCTTACCCAAACATCCGATGGGTCAGTTTCATTGGTCAACACAAATATCCTTCACCATGAAAACCTGCCTACGATCAAAACAGCTATTGCTCCAAAAGACAAGGTCATTGGCGGATATCTTTATGAAAATGTACTTCTATTAGCACCAGATGCAGATACCTATGCAAAGATTACCTCTCAACATAACAAAACATGGATACATCCAGATCTTTTTGCACTCTATCTCTCTGTAGAAGGTGAAGACAAACCTACCAAAGAGAACCTCTCTCACTTTGCCAGAAAATACCAGATAGGACTGATCTATATCGTACGTAAGAACTCTGCTGTACTTTTAGATCCAATTTCCGGAAAAATAGTCTCCCAAAAGTCTATGAAGGGCCTTCCTGCTCAAGGTGCATTCCCTTTTTATATGCGATTTGAACAGATCGATTCAAGCTGGTTTGGCAGTGATGATGTCAAAGGAAACTATTATGACACGATGCAATCACTCTAACAGGACCGCACTATGCTAGATAAAAAACATATAAAAAATTTTGAAAAACTCGTAGGCAAAGAGAATGTCTATAGTGATAAAGCCCACCTCATCGCATATTCATATGATGCTACACGGACACGTTTTGAACCTGAAGCTGTGGTTTTCCCCAGAGATGAAGCAGATGTGAGTGCCCTACTTGCATACTGTAATGAACATCAGATAGTCATTACTCCTAGAGGAGCAGGTTCTGGATTTACCGGTGGTGCACTTCCTTCACAAGGCGGTATCACGCTGGGCATGGAAAAACATATGAACAAGATCCTCGAGATCGATATGGAAAATATGGTAGCTGTCGTACAACCTGGTGTGATCAATATGGATCTGCAGAAAGCAGCAGAAGAAGTAGGACTTTTCTATCCGCCAGATCCTGCCAGTGAAGAGTACTCTACACTGGGTGGTAATGTGAGCGAAAATGCAGGTGGTATGCGTGCTGCCAAATATGGTCTGACAAAAGATTATGTCATGGCACTTCGTGCAGTACGTCCAAACGGTGATATCATCCGTGCAGGTAAACGTACCATTAAAGATGTAGCCGGGTACAACATCGCAGGTATTATTATCGCCAGCGAAGGTACATTGGCGGTCATTACTGAGATCACCCTCAAGCTCATTCCTAAACCAAAATTCACTAAAGCATATATGGGGATCTTCCCTTCTGTGGAAGATGCCATGAATGCCGTATTTAAATCACTTGCATCAGGTGCAAATCCTGTAGCCATGGAGTTCATGGATGACCTGGTCGTACAAGCTCTCAAAGAGAAACTCGGCATCGAACTTCCTGAAGATGCAGGTGCCCTGCTCATAGGTGATGTGGATGGAAATGTGATCGAAGAGGTGGAGTTCCAGCTTAAGACCCTTGAGGAATCATTTAAAGAAAATGGTGCACAAGAGTTTGTGGTTGCACACAACGCCGAAGATAGAAATGAACTCTGGTATGCGAGACGTAATGCTTCACCATCCATCACGATCTTTGGAAGTAAAAAGCTTAACGAAGATATCTCAGTACCAAGAAGTATGTTGCCTATCGCACTGAAGCGTATCTATGAGATAGGTGACAAATATGGATTCAAAGTTCCATGTTTTGGTCATGCGGGTGACGGGAACATTCACGTCAACGTGATGGTAGATGGTTCTGATGAGCAGCAGCTTCATGATGGTCATAAAGCGATCGAAGAGATATTTGAGCTCGTGGTAGAGATGGGTGGAACACTGAGTGGTGAACATGGTATAGGTACCAGCAAGGCACCATTTATGAACATCGCATTCAACGATGTAGAGATCGATCTGTTCAAGAGTATCAAACACTCTTTTGACCCTAACAATATACTAAATCCGGGAAAAATGGGATTACCGGCATAGTGAAGATACACGTGATACAAAAAGGTTTTTATGAATAAAAATAGTCAATTCAAAGTCATACTGAAAAACTATTTCTATTTTATCAGGGATTTCGCTTCCGATCTCTTTGATGCGAAGCATGGGCATTATGCATCCAGTTTGAGTTGGAGTACCATCTTCTCTATCATCCCTTTTCTGGTCATTCTGCTTGCTATCTTTACGAACATGCCTCTCTTTGATAAGCTTTACGCAAGAGTAGAAGAACTTATCTTTTCAAACCTCATGCCTACAGATTCTAAGATGATCATGGAAAATATCAACACCTTTGTTGAAAACTCTGACAAATTGGGGTATTTGGGTATCATTTATGTGACCTTTGCTGCGGTGATGTTCTTTAAAGATTATGATCATATCGTCAACGATATATTTACAACACCTAAGCGCAGTGTCTGGCAAGCTTTAAAAACCTATTTTTTACTGGTTATCATCATACCTGCGATGATGGGTGTCTCTTTTTATCTTACGTCGTTCATTCAGGTCTATCTAGATAAAAGCACTATCACAAGCATCATACATCTTTATACTTTTTTACCATTTTTCATCACATGGATGATGTTCTATATTGCCTACCAACTTTCTCCCAATATACAAATAGATGTTTCCGCTGCCATGATAAGCTCTTTTATCGCTTCACTTGTCTGGTATCTCTCTAAAAGTGCATTTATCTTCTATGTATTGCACAATAAAACCTATGCAACGATCTATGGGAGCATCAGTACTTTACTATTCTTCTTTCTGTGGATCTATATCTCATGGGCGATCTTCATCCATGGTTTGAAGTTTTGTGATCTACTGAACAAAAATGAAGATATTGATCATATATGAGAACCGTGTATAAATGACAAACTGTTGTCATTTATAGGTTCGGAACCGAAATGGTGGAGCAATGCGACCCGTGTTAGGTAAACAATGATTCATAACAAAGGTGTAAGAAACTACTGATCTTTTACTTTACTCTTAACGTAAATTGTACCTAAGTAATGCATTAAGGGTATCTTATCACTTGGGAAGATCTGTACATATAGACGTTTATCTCTAAAGTCCTCTTTAGAGTAGTGTGTTGTATGGAAGGTCAAACCATCTTTACTAAGTAGTTTGAAGACTTAATACTATCTATTATCTTTAGACTTTTCATAAGGGTACAGGTCTTTTACATAGGAATAATAAAATGGTTTTGAGATAAAGTCTTGGTAAGAATGATAGGTAAAAAAGAGACGTAAAATAATGACAAACAAGAAAAAGAGCATCACCAGAATAAAGCTCTACTTTTCAGGAAGCAGTTTTGGTTTTTCCAGCTGCACTAAAAATCTCTTCTTTTATATTTCTACGCAATCTGTTGCATGAGCCTCTAACAACTCAATTTTACCTTATATCGCAGGTAGTTCTATATTCCCAGTATTCATAGGGATATCAGCATCTTCATACTCTATCTCAAATGCAGGACCGGTCGGTGCATCCACAAATCGTGTAAAGTTCTTTTGGAAAATGAGATTGACTGTACCGGTAGGTCCATTTCTCTGTTTACCGATAATGATCTCCGCATCCTCTTCAGGTTTTTTTCTAAACTCAGAAGTATACTCTCTACCTTCCGCCTTGGCTTTCATCTCTTTCTCTTTCTCTTGTGCTTCACGGTATACATCATCACGATAGACAAAGAGGATGATATCGGCATCCTGCTCTATGGCTCCAGACTCACGAAGGTCAGAGAGCATTGGACGCTTATTGTCTCTACTTTCTACTCCACGGTTAAGCTGAGAGAGTGCCACGATAGGGATCTGAAGTTCTCTGGCTAACTGTTTGAGCCCTCTTGATATCTCAGATACCTCTTGTTGTCTACCTTCTCTACCTTCACCACTCATCAGTTGCAAATAGTCAATGATGGCTATAGAGATCTCCGGATGCTGTGCTTTGAGTTTACGAAGCTTACTTCTTACATGGTGGATCGTTGCATATCCACCATCATCTACAAAAAGTTTTTTTGATGAGAGGTCTTGTGTTGCAGCGGAGAGATCACTCCACTGCTCATCTTTAAGATCACCTACCCTGAGTGCCTGCAGCGGTATAGATGTTTTTGCAGAGAGTAGTCTAAGCATCAACTGTTCTGCTGGCATCTCCAATGAGAAAAAGGCTACTCCTTCATTACGTTCAATGGCTTTGAGTGCCACGTTAAGCACAAACGCCGTGTTATGTGTCACTGTCATATCTTCTAATAGAAATAGGTGGTTACCATCTAGTACAAAACCATAATAATCATCTACTTTATCAAATTCAACTTGTATTCCCGTATGCATATGTTCCCTTTTAGAAACTAATGCCCTTGCCTGTTTTCGATGAATTAACGTAGGTATGGTATCTAAGTGTCCTACTATACGGACTCTATAGACATCACTCTCATACCCTATTGATTTTATCGTAGCTTTTTTCTTAACAAAAGAAGTTCTAAATCCAAGAGAATCAGCCAAAAACTTAACCTGTTCAGCAATCTCTTTTCGTTTTTGGATTATTTCTATTACATGATACTTATCGTCATAATATCCATCACTATCCACTAATCCTGCTAAAAGTTCCAACCTCTGCTTTCTGTTAGCTGTGAGATAAGCATGAGGAATATGTTTATTATCTATCACACCTAAAGTTCTAAGTTTCCCTTGAAGCGAATGGCTCAAATCTTTTAATGAGTCTTCCTTTTGGATATTTGTAATTCCAAACATTGTACACTTACCATCTACGGCATATCGGTGTAACTTTTTATCTAGCCTAAAAGCATAATCCTGTAAATAGCTAACCACTTCATCATCCTCTGTGGCTATACGAACATCAGAACTTCTTCCATCTCCTAACCATAAACCTAAAAAATAGGGTTCTATCTCTAAAGTTTTCTCATCAAACTCTACTGCTACCTTATAGCCCTTATAGTTACTTTTAAATTTATCTGATTTTTCTATATATTCTGAGACTTCAATATTTAACACATCACCATGTTTATGTCTGCCTTCATTTCTTGAACGTTTTAATGAAAGTATATGAGATTTATTGACACGGTAATCTATCCCTTTATTTTGACGTACCCAATACATCTCTTCCTGACCACGTGCCAAAGACAAAACTTTACGAGGAGTAGAGTCATCACCCATAAGTTTATCTCCGATTTTAACATCTTCTACATTTTTTAATGAACCGTCAAACATGAGTACTTTTGTACCCTTTCCTAAACATTTCCCCATTGCAGGCCGTGCAGCGATGATCACCAAATCCCCTTTACCAAAACCGGATGTTTTGTCATTGAGGTTTCTAAATCCTGTATCTGTACCGATAAGTTTAGAGTTTCCAAGTGCTTTGAGACGCTCAATCTCAGCCATCATAGAGACAGTGATCTCTTTAGATTCCCTAAAGTCATCTGAGGTTGAGTTCTGGGTGATCTCATAGATCTTTTTCTCTACCAAATTCATCACATCTTCCGCTGGCAGGTCATCTTCTATAGTCACTTTTCTGATCTCTGTTGCCAGTGTCGCTAACGCTCTTTTGCTTGACTTTGCTTTGATCTCTTGAAGATAGGCAGCTGTATTGGTTATCGGGTTTGCTGAGAGCAGGTCAAGCATCGCCACTTCATCAAATTTACCCATACTTGTAAGTTTGACACGTAAAAACTCATCATCAAGCGGCTTCTCTTCAACGCTGAGCTCTTCCATCGCTGTAAAAATATGCTGATGAAATGGCAGGTAAAAATCATGCGGTTTTAACTTCGCTGCGATCTCTTCATAGATCTCAGGATCAAATATGATCGCAGAAAGCACTGCTCTTTCTATGTTTAAGTTGTACATATTTTCCATTACTTGTTTTCCTCTGCGAACTTCTCTACTTCCTGCACAAAGCGCTCAACCAACTCCCCTTCAGAAAGCTTTGCCACCACTTCACCTCTACGCATCACCAATCCAGATCCCTTACCATAAGCTATAGCAACATCTGCATGTTTGGCTTCACCGATGGCATTGACCACACACCCCATCACAGAGACATCCATAGGTGTTTTAATGTGTGCCGTACGTCTTTCCACTTCAGCCACAGCACTTACCAGATCTGCTTCTATACGTCCGCATGTAGGACAAGAGATAATGTTCAATCCTTCTTTTATCCTACCACTGTCTTTGAGTATAGCTTTCCCTACTTTGATCTCCTCTTCAAGTTCACCGGTAATGGAAACCCTCAAGGTATCTCCTATACCATCAAGCAACAATGCCCCTAAACCTATAGAAGATTTGATCGTTGCATGGAAAATGGTACCTGCTTCTGTCACACCTAAATGGAATGGATACTCATTTTTAGGTCGCAACATTCTGTACGCATCTACTGTTCTGTCTACATCAGAAGCTTTGAGCGATACTTTGATATCTGTAAAACCAAGGTCTTCCAAAAACTTGATGTTATACTCTGCGGAAGCGACCATCCCTTCAGCCGTTGCACCATACTTTTGGTCAAACTCTTTTTCTAATGAACCTGCATTGACCCCTACACGAATAGGCAGATTTCTATCCTGACATGCTTTGACTATCTCTTTGATACGTGACTTTTCACCTATGTTCCCGGGGTTGAAACGAATACAGTCCACCCATTTTGCTGCTTCAAGTGCAAGTTTGTAGTTGAAGTGGATATCTGCGATAAGAGGTAGAGAGATCTGCTCTTTTATCGCTTTGAGTGCCAGTGCATCCCGCATTTCAGGTACAGCCACACGCACCAGGTCAGCTCCTGCAAAATGTAGACGGTTGATCTGTTCTACTGTAGCTGCGATATCATGTGTATCACTGTATGTCATAGACTGCACAGAAATAGGAGCATCACCACCTATTGCCACATCACCAACATAGATCTTTTTTGTTTTAACTCTTTCTTTCACGGTTTGCCTTTGCAATAATTCTCTTATTTTACCCAAACAAACTACAATGGATATTAAGAGAATTCAACAGGATCAAAATCAATCTCTATCTCTCTACAGTCCACACTGTGTAACGCTTTGAGCAAAGGCACCCTGTTCTTTGCTCTGAGTAGGATATTAAACCTGAACTTATTGGCTATTTTCTCCACTGGGGCTTTACCATGCCCTACGATCTCGACTTCCTTAAAAGCTTTTAGTTTTGTCACCGTATCCAGTGTGATCTTACTGGCTTTATTTTCATCCTTATGTGCTACGAGTATTCGTGCAAGAGAAGCGAAAGGCGGATAGTCTGCCATCTCCAAAAACTGTAATTCATCTTTGATGAAAAGTTCATAGTCAGCCAGATAGGTCTGGAAAAATTCTGGGTCACCCGTTTGCACAATGATCTGGGCTGCTTTCGCCCGACCGCTTCTACCAGCGATCTGAAAAAGCAGAGACATTGCTCTCTCACGTGCCCGATAATCAGCCAGTCCCAAGATATAATCAAGCCCCATAATGATACTCAGCGTAATGTTCGCATAATCATGCCCCTTAGAGAGCATCTGCGTTCCCAACAGCAGTTGACTCTCACCACTCTCAAAACGCTTCAATGCCTCTTTGAGTTTCTTCGCTGTTGTGATACTGTCTTTATCAAACTGTTCTATTAGGATGCCTTCTACTGCTTCTTTGATTACCTCGATGGCTTCTACCGTGCCCATACGTTCACTCTTAAGCGGTGTATGCCCGCAGTGCACACAGGTATCCTGTATCGCTTCAGTGTAGTTACAATAGTGACACTTCAAATGCTTATATTTTCTATGCAGTGCCATCCCTACTGAACAGTAAGGACAAAGGTGTGTCTTCCCACAATTTTCACAGTAAAGATATTTAAAGTTTCCTCGTGTCGGTAAGAACAGTAAAGACTGGTCACCGACCTTATAGTGTCCATGTATAGCATCTAACATCGTCTGACTGATAGTGTCTCCAGAGATAAACTTGTATTTTTTATCTGTCTGCACATAAGGTTTATCCAATTTAACCACATCATATTTATAGTAAGAACTCATTGAAGGTGTTGCAGATGCCAAGAGCACTTTTGCCCGTAACTTACTTCCCATCAAAACAGCCACATCCCGTGCATGATAACGAGGTCTGGTCATCGCCTTATAACTGTCATCATGCTCTTCATCTACGATAATGAGACCTAGATTGGACAAAGGTACAAACAGTGCAGAACGTGCCCCGGCAACAATGCGTATCTTGCCCTCTTCTATCCCTTCCAAGATAGACTCTTTTTTCTTTTTGGTCAACTTGGAGTGCCACATCGCTACACTCTCACCAAAATGTACTTTCAGACGTTTTTCCATTTGCGGAGTCAACGAGATCTCTGGCATAAGGAAAATAGAAGTTTTTCCCTCTGCTAGCATCTTTGCCATCATCGTGATAAAGATCTCTGTTTTACCTGAACCTGTCACACCAAAAAGAAGTGCTCTTTCTTTTTTGAGGAGGCCATCATATGCTTTTTGTTGTGAAGGACTTAACTTAGGAAGCACACTTTTATCAAGATTATCTACTAGAGAAGATCTATTTGAACTGTTTTTAAATGGTATGAAAAGTGAGATCGCTTCACCAAAAGAAGAGAAGTAATATTCGCAGATAAATTTTGCCATCTGCATCTGTTCATCGCTATAGTATCTATCTGAAACAGAAACGATCTCTACTGTTTCAAAGTCAGGTTTTTCTACTTCTTCTACAACAACAGCCTCTTTCTGTGTGGTTTTTAAAGGTATGGAGACAATAGAACCTGTAGTTAATGTATCTAATGAACAGTAAGTCAAGCTTGGAGCGCTTGACTTAAGGAGCGTGACTTTGTAGTAGTACAAATTATGGAGTTAGAAGTCTACAGTTTGCATCTGAAGGATTCGTACATTCAAAACGGCTATTACTAATATTAAAATCTACACTTCCTGATACTGGTAAATTGTATGTATATGTAGGACCTGCACCCACACTCCAACATCCTCTTGTTTTTCCTGAAGTCGTACAAGTTGGAATCGGATACTCTACAACTTTAGGTGTATTTCCATCTGCATCTGCATTAAAAATATCAAAAGCATTACTACCTGAATGCAACGAAGTAATAGGATTAGTAAAATCTCCTCTTAAGATACGTTTCTGTCTTTCAGTCGCAATAGCACTACGCACAGAACCTATTGTCGCGATGGCTTTGGTGATAGTAGCATCATCACGTGTGGCAGCAAATTTTGGTATGGCAATCGCAGAAAGTATCCCAATTACCACTATAACAAAAATTAGTTCTAACATCGTAAATGCTTTTTTTGAAGATACCTGCATAGTTATTCCTTTTAATTATGTTAATTTGATTATATCACAAATATCTGTAATTGAAAATAGTTAATTTATTAAAAGATATTATTATATTTTCAAACCTCACTATTTAAGAAAAAAGTACTTACAGATTCTTATTGTTCGACTTTAGAGCCACCGAAACTATGTGTATAGGGAGTAGCAGTACCATCCGTTAGGTTCTGATCTTTAGAAATTTGGGCAGCATCATTACACCAATTTTCACCAGCATTAGTACCGGTTAAAGCTTGAGTAGTAATATTGCCATCAATACCGCTTGTAGCACCTAAACCAGCTGCATTAATTCTAAAACATCCTTCAGTTGCAACTGCTTCACATGCAGCTGAAGTATTGTCTTCTTCAGCTCTTGCTGTGTATGATGAACCAATATCCCTCACACATACTTTTAAGTTTATAATGCTTTTTGATATCTTTGCATCATCTCTCGTAGCTGCCAACTTAGGAAGTGCAACAGCCGCCAAAATACCAATAATTACAATTACAAAGATCAATTCGATCATTGTGAATCCAGGTCTTATATTAGTCATTACTAACTCCTAAAATAAATATTGTACTAACTTAAATAGTTAACGATATTAAATTATAGAAAAAAAATGTCAAAAAAATGTCAAAA
>Ga0180435_10003297_pt1 | contig 16268 bp, 15 predicted proteins | sample SS_ome_3_FD_132467 | JGI IMG/M metagenome (GOLD analysis project Ga0180435, IMG submission 132467) | Hypersaline lake sediment archaeal communities from the Salton Sea, California, USA - SS_3_S_1 metaG | ecosystem: Environmental > Aquatic > Non-marine Saline and Alkaline > Hypersaline >...
AACAACTCCCACAGGACTGGCTATGGCACGATCCTCCTTCAAAAGCAGCACTCCGTTATCGAGAAAGGGGTACAGATTCATAAGGTATAGGCTGCGATAATAGTCCACATTGTTCCCGTATTTATGATGCTGTCCGAGCAGGGCGAAGCGATCAAGGACCCCCAGTAAGAGCTTCAGATCGTAAAACTCGGGAATAAATAACTTGGTCACATTGCGGCAGCCCATTCCAAAGTAGGTAAAAATGTCTTCACCCAGTTGATGCAGTTCCTCATCGCTCTCCTTTCCGCTTAAAACAGCAATTCCATTGCGATTTTTTCGAATAATATGAGGAATATGCCTGAAATAATACTCAAAATAGCGTGCACTGTTGTTGCTTCCGGTGGCTATCACAGCATCCATTCCTGAAAGTGTCTCTTGGCTGAAGGATATACGTTCACCCAGATCCGAATCGATATCCGCCAGCACTTCGCTCAGCTTTATAATGAGCCTGTCATCTTTAGAGGAAGCCTTGGCCAGAACCCGGTGCCCGCTTGCCAATACACAGAGCAGGTCGTGGAAACCCACCAGGGGAATATTCCCTGCCATTACCAGTCCCACGGTTTTTATCTTTTCTTCCTCTGGCTGGGTGAGTTTATAAGCGGAAAGCCATTTTCGTAGCACGTCCTCTTCCAGCATCTGAGTAATGCCTCCTATTGCCTTTTGCACATATTCCCGGGTAAACCAGGGATTGACAATGTGCTCGTTTTCCATGATTTTCCGGAAATTATCTCTGTGCTTGCTGTTCAAATCTGCAAGCTGAGCAGACATGTCACCGCTCAGACCTCCAGCTTCCGGATTGGAAAACTGCCTGAGAAAACTACCCAGCACGGTAAATGCTGAAACAAAGGTGTCGTCACTAAACAAGGACTATTGGTTTTTTTCCCTGATCAGGTTCAGTGCCGATCCGGCACGGAACCAATGAATCTGGTTGTGATTAAGGGTATGATTCGCTTTGAAAGTATCTGTGGAACCATCGCTATGTTGCAGCCTGATCTCCACAGCTTTGCCAGGCTCCAGGTCAGTGAGTCCGATCACATCAATGAGGTCATCTTCTCTGATCAACTCATAGTCGTCTTTGTTCTGGAAGGTCAGACCCAGCATTCCCTGTTTCTTCAGGTTGGTTTCATGAATTCTGGCAAATGATTTTACCAGTACTACCCTGACCCCCAGGTGCCTCGGTTCCATAGCTGCATGTTCCCTGGAAGATCCTTCCCCGTAGTTCTCATCGCCTACCACAATGGTGCCAATTCCAGCTTTTTTATAGGCTCTGGCTGTAGCCGGCACGGGCTCATAGTTACCGCTCAGCTGATTGAGTACTGAATTGGTCTTTTCATTGTAGGCATTTACCGCCCCGATCAACATGTTGTCTGAGATATTGTCAAGGTGTCCTCTGAAACGCAACCACGGACCGGCCATACTAATGTGATCGGTCGTGCATTTTCCTTTGGCTTTGATGAGGAGCTTCAATCCTTTTAAGTCTTCTCCGCTCCAGGGAGCAAAGGGAGTTAAAAGCTGAAGGCGTTTCGATGAGGGGTCTACGTTTATTTCTACTGCACTTCCATCCTCGGCAGGCGCCTGGTATCCATTGTCTTCCACATCAAAACCCTTTTGGGGAAGTTCCATTCCCCGGGGTTCATCCAGTTTTACCTTCTCTCCCTTTTCGTTCACCAGGGTATCTGTGATAGGATTGAAGGTCATTTTTCCGGCAATGGCCAGGGCGGTGACAATCTCCGGTGAGGCCACGAAGGAATGAGTGTTGGGATTGCCATCATTACGCTTGGCAAAGTTCCGGTTAAAGGAGGTGATGATGGAATTTTTCTCCTGTTTGTCCGCACCATGTCTGGCCCACTGTCCGATGCAGGGCCCACAGGCATTGGCCAGCACCACGCCGCCAATTTCTTCGAAAGTAGAGATCAAACCGTCGCGCTCTATGGTGTAACGAACAAGTTCGGAACCGGGTGTGATGGTATATTCGGACGCAGCTTTTAAATTTTTCTCGCCTGCCTGACGGGCTATTGAGGCAGCCCGCGTGATATCCTCATAGGAGGAATTGGTGCAGGATCCTATCAGTCCCACCTCCAGTTTTTCTGGATAGTCATTGTCTTTGACGGCCTTAGCAAATTCTGAAAGAGGCCAGGCTTTATCCGGACTGAAGGGCCCGTTTATGTGTGGTTCAAGGGTACTCAGATCGATTTCGATCACTTCGTCGAAATAACTTTCAGGATCTGAATACACTTCCGGGTCACCGGTAAGGTGTTCAGCAACTTTGTCCGCTTCAGCAGCCACATCGCTTCTACCAGTGCCAGCCAGGTAGTCACGCATTTTTTCGTCGTAACCGAACAGGGAAGTAGTAGCACCAATTTCTGCTCCCATATTGCATATGGTACCCTTTCCTGTGCATGAAATGGAAGATGCACCATCGCCAAAATATTCCAGAATTTTCCCGGTCCCTCCTTTAACGGTCAGGATCCCGGCAACCTTCAGAATCACATCTTTGGCAGATGTCCACCCGTTCAGTTTTCCGGTAAGTTTCACTCCCACCAGTTTTGGGAATTTTAGCTCCCAGGGCATTCCTGCCATTACATCCACGGCATCGGCACCCCCGACCCCTATGGCGATCATTCCGAGTCCGCCGGCATTCACGGTATGGGAATCAGTACCGATCATCATACCACCGGGAAAGGCGTAGTTTTCCAGTACCACCTGGTGGATGATACCTGCTCCGGGCTTCCAGAACCCGATACCGTATTTATTGGATACATTACCCAGGAAATCAAATACTTCCTGATTGTTATGCAAAGCGCTTTTCAAGTCTTCAACAGCTCCTGATTTTGCCTGGATCAGGTGATCACAATGAACCGTAGAGGGTACGGCTACCTTTGTTTTTCCTGCCTGCATAAACTGTAAGAGGGCCATCTGGGCTGTGGCATCCTGCATGGCTACCCTGTCGGGCTTAAAATCCACGTAGTCGCTCCCTCGTTCGAAAGATTGCAACTTTTTTTCGTCAAAAAGGTGAGCATAAAGAATTTTTTCTGTTAGGGTCAGTGGTCTTTGAAGCAAAGACCTGATCGCAGAAATCCTCCCGGGAAATGCCTGGTAAGTCTTCTGAATCATCTCGAAATCGAAAGTCATGGGCACAAAATTGGGTTAAATGCAAATATATTGTAAAATGATCTGTATGCCTGACGTAATACCCTAGAGATTGTTCAGATTTTTATACTTTTATTCTATAGTTGAGATAAGAGCCCATGAAGACAGCAATGTTCTTAGAGAATGTCAGGATAGCCCTGAAATCCATCCGGACCAATTTACTTAGGACCATCCTAACGATTTTCATCATTGCCTTTGGAATTATGGCCTTGGTTGGGATCCTTACAGCCATTGATTCCATAAAGAACAGCCTCACTGAGTCTTTCAGTATGATGGGTGCCAATACCTTTACCATAGAGTCGAGGAGCATGCGTGTACAGATCGGGAATCAATCCTACCGACGGAAGAACCACGAGTTTATCTCGCATAAGCAGGCCCAGGAGTTTAAGCAAATGTTCCAATTACCTGCCAAGGTATCCATCTACACCCAGGCCTCAGGTACGGCCATCGTTAAATACAAGTCCTATAAGTCGAACCCAAATACCTCGGTAATTGGAGTGGATGAAGATTACATTTTTACGGCAGGCTATGAGATAGAAAAGGGTAGAAACTTCTCGCCCAGTGAAATCGAGAGCAATGCAAACATCGTGCTCATTGGCGCTGATCTGGCCAGAGTGGCCTTTGAGAAAGGTCAGGATCCGCTCAATCGGTTTATATCAGTTGGAAGCGGCAGGTACCGGGTCGTTGGAGTGCTCAAGTCGAGAGGACAATCCAGTGGCTTTGGGAGCGATCGCATCTGCCTGATTCCCTACACCAATGTGAGACAGTATTTTTCACGGCCTCAAATGCGTTATTCCATTAGTGTGATGCCAGACAAGCCTCAAATGCTGGATTTATGTGTATCCGAAGCGGAAGGTACGTTTCGGCGCGTAAGGAATCTGGATGCCCGGGATGAAACAGATTTTAATATCACCCAGAGTGATCAGTTGGCCCAGATGCTCATTGAAAATCTGAAGTTTGTGACCATGGCAGCCACCATCATCGGCTTGATCACCCTCATGGGAGCTGTTATCGGTCTGATGAATATTATGCTGGTTTCTGTTACCGAAAGGACCAAGGAAATCGGGACCCGTAAAGCCCTGGGGGCTAAATCGGTAATGATTAAGAGACAGTTTCTTTATGAGGCTATTGTGATCGGTCAAATGGGTGCAGTTGTTGGTATCTTGTTAGGAATTGTCATTGGAAATGGTGTATCTTTAGCCATCGGATCCAGTTTTATAATTCCATGGAAGTGGATCTTATTGGGCATAGGACTTTGTTTCGGTGTAGGGATTATTTCGGGTTATTTCCCAGCTGTTAAGGCATCCCGACTCGATCCGATCCAGGCCCTCCGCTACGAATAAATTGACAGGTTATATATGGAAGACCTCTTTTTGAAAAAGACATTCAACTCGCCTGAAGTAGAATTCATTGCTGATACCGGAGAGCTAACCCTGGAAGGCAGGTCCATACCGGAAGATCCAGGTGAGTTTTTTGAGCGATTGATAGACTGGATCAACGAGTATTTTCTCAATCCTGTAGAAAAGACCATAATGAGCATCAAACTCGAGTATATCAACTCGGGATCATCCAAATACATGCTGGAATTACTCCGTATCATGAAAATCAATCATGATTCGGGAAAAGATGTGCAGATCAAATGGTAATTTGAAGAAGGAGATGAATCCATCGAAGAGCTGGGGGTCCATTATGAGCACACCATCCAGATTCCCTTTGTGCACATAGAATATTACTAAACTAAAGCCCCATAATGCATGGCAAGAGGGTGTCTCCATAGGGGCACCCTTTTACTTTTGTACCAGGAATACAAATCGTAACGTGCTAATTTTACTTCGTAAAAATATGCCAGGTTACTTCTTTTGCATTCCTGAGAAATTGAACAGCATTACCCTTTGAGTCACCCTCTTTTTTTGTTTTAAATACCCAATCGAAGCTTTAATTCTTTGCTGCGCAAATAATTGTAGGTACTGTTTTAAATTCCAAATGATTCTACATTTTTTGTAATTTGCATCATACGAAGGAGGATTTCAGCCGATTCGGTTGTAATTCATCCTGTGCAGGCAGAGATTTATTGTCTCTGCCTGTTTTGTTAAATGCAGATTGTATATAGTTCTCCTGGTACTCTTCATCCTTTCGCCACAGGGTATAGATAAGCACCAGGATCCTTCTTTGCAAGGCGGTAACGCCTATCATTTTACTGGATTTGCCCTCCTTGATGCGAAGATACTTTGTTCGAAAATCCTCGTTGTGTTGAACAGCCACTAATGCGGGGAAGTATAAAGCAGCCCTGATTCTGCTGTTCCCTTTTTTGGATATCTTCGTTTTACCCATCACACTGGTCCCGGACTCCCGTCTCACAACATCGAGCCCGGCATAGCTAGTCAGTTGACGTATATTCTGGACAAATTCGAAGCCCTGAGTCTCAGCAACAATAATAGATGCTGAAGTCATCCCAATCCCTTTGATACTTAGAACTTTTTTCATTTTTGACCACAACCATTCATCTGACATAATCAACTTTTCAATCTCTTCTTCACACTTCTCGATCTGTTGCTTAAGTGTTCTTATCATTGCCTTATTTGATTCAAGGACAAAAGACGGGGGCTTATGTCCAGATTTAATGGAGTCCAATCGATTCGTAAATACCGTCTTCTCTCTTTTAAGCTCGGTGTATTGCCTGGTAAGCTCCTTTAGTTGCTTAAAAATGGGGCGAGGAGGCTCCCATAGTCTAAGCTTACGTTCAACCCCAAGCTGAGCTATTACACGAGCATCGACAGCATCAGTCTTGGTCTTCACATTCAGACTTTTGGCATAATGAGCAACCTTGTTTGGTAGCAAAACAGCGACTTGCTGTTTAAGCCCGTGAAGGAGATATGCCAAGTTTTCATAATGATTACCTGTAGCTTCCATTACAAAAATCAATGACACATCAGGTTTAATCTGTTTCCTAGTCCATTTAATAAGTTGGTTAAATCCAGTTCTTGAGTTTTTAAACTCTGCAACCTGACTTAATCGGACTGTCCCTTCCAGATCCTGTTGGCATACGCATGAAGTAAAAGTGACTTTTGCAACGTCTATGCCAATGCATTGTCTAACCGGGTTTTGCATAATAATGAAGTTTAGACTCTGATGGCCGGCCTTTCTTCATCGTCTTGCCTTTTGTCTTACACTTGCTTATTCTTATAATAGCATTAAGTACTGTTCAGACTCTAAAGAAAAGAAAATGGAAACGGAACTGACCTACAAAACGATATGGCTTATGCCTATCTGGCTCCCTCTATTCTCGTTTCCATTGGCCCTACAGATGGTTATTAATAGTAAGTTACAAAAAGGATATTATAGTATATTGGACAAAAGTAAAAGGCTTTCTCATGGGCATTTAAAACCATATGTACCTATCCTAGAAACACAACCTCTGCCATGCATATTGGGGAGGGAGGGGGAGGGAGGGGGAGGGAGAAAAAAAAAAGGGAGCTCAGAAGAGCTCCCCGGAAATATAATGAAAGAAAGTAGGTTTTATGCCTTGTCTACGTCATTCATGTGCTTCAGCAGTTCAACTACCTTAGCAGAGTAGCCCATTTCGTTATCGTACCAGCTAACCACTTTTACAAAGTTGTCGTTCAGTCCGATTCCGGCACCTGCGTCGAAGAAGGAAGTGCAAAGCTCTCCCATGAAGTCGTTGGATACAACTGCCTCTTCAGTATATCCCAGAACTCCTTTGAGTTCACCTTCGCTGGCTTCTTTCATGGCAGCACAAACAGTCTCGTAGGAAGCACCTTTGTCAAGACGTACGGTCAGGTCAACCACAGAAACGTTAGGGGTAGGAACCCTGAATGCCATACCTGTCAGTTTACCATTCAGCTCAGGAATAACTTTTCCAACAGCCTTGGCAGCTCCAGTGGAGGAAGGAATGATATTTTGTCCGGCTCCGCGTCCACCTCTCCAGTCCTTCATGGAAGGTCCGTCAACGGTTTTCTGGGTAGCAGTGGTAGCATGAACTGTGGTCATCAGACCTTCAACGATTCCAAATTTGTCGTTCAGTACCTTGGCTACGGGAGCCAGGCAGTTAGTAGTACAGGAAGCGTTGGAAACAAAGTTCATGTCGCTGGTATATTTCTTGTGATTTACACCCATCACAAACATGGGAGTGTCATCCTTGGAAGGTGCAGACATAACGACTTTTTTAGCACCGGCGTCGATATGACCCTGAGCTTTTTCTTTAGGCAGGAAAAGTCCGGTAGCTTCAACCACATACTCAGCTCCAACAGCGTCCCACTTCAGGTCGGCAGGATTTCTTTCAGCAGTAACCCTTACAGTCTCACCATTCACAACCAGATTTCCGTCCTTAACTTCAACTGTTCCGTTGAAACGTCCGTGAGTAGAGTCATATTTAAGCATGTAAGCGATATATTCTACATCGATCAGGTCGTTGATGCCAACAACTTCCACGTCAGGCATCTCAGCAGCCACCCTAAAGACCAGTCTACCAATCCGGCCGAATCCATTAATACCAACTTTTATTTTTCCCATGATTTTAATTATTAAATGATTACGTTAAATAGTGTTTCTCGAATAACAGGAGTGCGAATTTACCAATTATTATCCTTTCGGCAAAACACCGGGAGGGCAAAAATGTAGACTTAATAATTTATTAATAAATGGGGTAGGGAAGAGTGTTTCTCTGCGGGTTTCTCTGCGGGTTTCTCTGCGTGTTTCTCAGTGCCTTTCTTTCGGCCCTCTTCTCCTTCCAGCTCTTTGAGCGGGCAGCTTCACTAATATCAATAATACGGCCGAAGCGGTAACCTACCATCAGGTTGAAAAAGAGGTAGTTGTTCTTTTCTGTGGCCATTATATTGATGTCCCTGGGATAGACTGTCAGACTAATGGCTGCTTCCAGTGCGTGTACGATGGCATCCTTCTGACTGTATTCAAAACTAAATCCGGTTTTCCCGGTCAATCCGGGCACTACTTTTAATTCATTAAATCCCATAAAGAAGGGACCTCTTCCTCCAATATTACTTTGATGGAGGCTTGGACTGAATTTCATATATTCTTCATCCAACAATTCTCCCACAGGAGAAATGGTAAGCACCTTATAATAGACGGGTTTTAAGAATCCCAGGGTGACACCTCCGGAATAGAACATCCGTACCGAGATTCCGGTTCTGTCAATTTTGCGATAGAGTTCCTTTTGCCAGCCCGCCAATCCTTTCACTTCCCAGAATAGATTTTCCTTGCCGAAAACATAGCGGTGAGTATTGAAATTGTAGGAAATAGTAGTCTTGTACTCTTTGGGATGTTTTACATAGGAGAAATCCGCATCGAGGATAAACTGGTTCCTGGCGTTGCGCCAGAATCCTCGCCTGTAGTTCGCACCAAAACCATTGGAATTTAGAAAAACCCCAAAACTGCTTTCATCCCTGAGCATGACTCCCATTTGCTCATCAATCTCTCCCTGAGCGAAAAGGCCGCTGGATGTAATCAGGCCCAATAGTATGATCAGACTGAATTTTCTCATCGCTAATTAACCACAAACTCCATGCAAATTAACGAAATAATGAAGGTAATTGTTGAGAAAAGGGCAAAAAAAAAGATCTACCAGAGGTAAATCTTCAACATAACCAGGGCCTGAAATCAGTTTGCCTGACTAGGTGCTAGGCTCAGTTTGCTCAGTATCTACATGGCTATATGCCGGACAAATATTCTTGTTACAAGAACTCATCAGAATACCTACTGCAAACACAACTGCTAAAATGATCACTGCTCTTTTCATGGCCAACCGGTTTAAATCCTAATGGTGTGCTACAAATATAAAACTAATCTCAATACAAAAAAATTGCACACTTTATCTCTTAAACAGCCTTGGAAGGCAAAAGGTTACATTAAAATCACCTTTCTAGGGATGAAACATAAAGCCCTGTTCCTCTAAAACTTTCAATAAGGCCTTAGAAAACAATATGTTATCGTCCTTTTTGTAGCGAACGTCCGTAAATACCTGTGCGAGGGTCTCTTTTTTATTCTCTTTGATAAACTCTTGATAAGTTGCCATCAATTCCTTCTCGTGAAAATGATTTTGGATATCGGCGTCGGAATAGTCCTGGTATTTTTCTCTGTGAACTACAGCTTCCATGGGAAGTCTGTCGCTTAGTTCAGGTTCTTCGTCGGGGTAGCCAAGTGTGATTGTGGTTACCGGGACTACGCCCCTGGGCAGATCCAGCACCTCAATGATTTTACCGGCCATATAGGTGGTAGTACCCAAATAGCATATGCCAAGTCCGGCATCCTCAGCAGCCACGCAAATATTCTGTGCTACCAGCAGCGCATCGATGGCTGCAGTGAAAAAGGACAGGAAGTTGTTGTAGCCCGGTTTAGCTTTGTTGAGCAGGCACCAGTGGTTGAAGCGGTTGAAATCGGCGCAAATGGTTAATACTACCGGAGCTTCTTTGACCATGCCCTGATTGAAATGACAGGGACTTAGTTCTTCCTTGATCTTTTCTTCCGTCGTCACCACGATGGAATACAGCTGCATGTTACCCGTTGTTGAGGCGCGGGTGCCCGCTTCCAGGATGTAATCCAAAATCGGCACAGGTATGGGATCGCTCGTATATTTTCTAATGCTTCTGTGATTTAGTAGGGTGTCTGTCATGGAGCATAAATTTTGAGTAAAAATAGTGATAAAAACCGGGGATGAATGATTAAATTTCGGCCATTCTTATTCTAATTAAATCCCGACACAATGAAACAAACCTTTAGTTCCAGGTACACTGTATTTGCTTTATTAGTCTCGTTTGCATTTAGCATTCTTCCGGTTGACTTAGATGCTCAAAGGAAGAAAAACAAAGAAGAAGAGAAGGTCGAGGGTATCGACTCTAAACTTCTATCCGGCCTGAAATGGAGAAGCATTGGTCCGGCCATGACTTCTGGCAGAGTGGCCGATTTTGCAGTAAATCCAGAGAACCATAGTGAATGGTATGTGGCTATCGCCTCAGGAAATGTGTGGAAGACCGTAAACAACGGGACCACTTTCAAACCTGTATTCGAGAAATACGGTTCCTATTCCACCGGAGTAATCACCATGGATCCCAACAATACCAATCTGCTCTGGCTGGGAACCGGGGAGAATAATCACCAGCGGGCCCTTGGTTATGGCGATGGTGTATATAAATCTGAAGACGGTGGAGGATCCTGGCTTAACATGGGGCTAAAGGAAAGTCGACAGATCGGGGGAATAGTGGTAGATCCCAGAAATTCCAATGTGGTATTTGTGGCGGCTGAAGGTTCTGCCTGGGGACACGGAGGGGAACGCGGTCTCTATAAGACCACCGATGGAGGAAAGAACTGGAGAAAGGTGCTGGAAATCAGCGAAAATACCGGAGTGAACAATGTGGTGATGGATCCGGTGGATCCCGACGTAATGTATGCAACCAGCGAGCAACGCAGGCGACATGTATTTACCAAGATAGGAGGGGGACCCGAATCGGCCGTTTATCGCTCTCTGGATGGAGGAGAAAACTGGGAAAAGATCATGAAGGGTTTGCCTTCGGTACATATTGGGGGGATGGGAATCGCTGTTTCTCCTGTAGACAGGAACGTCCTCTACCTGATCATGGAAGCTGCCGAAGGAAAGGGAGGTTTCTTCAGATCGGTGAATCGGGGTGCTTCCTGGAAGAAGATGAGCGATCATCATGCCAGCGGCCAGTACTACAACGAAATTTATTGCGATCCGGTGGATGTGGACAAAGTCTATTCCATGGAGACCGTTTCGAAAGTGACTGTGGATGCAGGTAAAACCTGGAAGAGCATAAGTACCAGTGGGCGACATGTGGACGATCATGCCATCTGGATTGACCCGGACGATACCAAACATTACCTTATAGGTGGTGATGGGGGTGTATATGAAACTTATGACGGCGGACTGACCTTTCTTTACAAACCCAATTTACCTGTGACCCAGTTTTACAGGGTGAATGTGGACAATGAGTTACCCTTTTACAATGTATATGGAGGTACGCAGGACAATAATACCCTGGGAGGCCCTTCCATGAACAAGAGCAGGGCCGGTGTTAGCAATGAGGACTGGAAAGCCATCAAGGGAGGGGATGGATTCTGGGTGGCAATCGATCCCGAAGATCCCAACATCGTTTATTGCGAATCTCAGTATGGGAACGTAAATCGTTACGACAGGGTCAGCGGGGAAGGAATTGGCATCAAACCCCGACCCCGGAAGGGTGAAGATACCTACAAGTGGAACTGGAATGCACCCCTGGTAATCAGTCACCATTCACATACCCGTATCTACATGATGGCCAATAAGGTATTTCGCTCAGACGACCGGGGCAACACCTGGGATGTGATTAGCGGTGATCTTACCAAAGGAGTGGACCGGAATACCTGGCCGGTGATGGATCAATACTGGAGCTGGGATGCTGTGGTGAAAGACGTTAGCACCAGCCTGTGGGGAACGGGAGTTTCCTTTTCCGAATCAAGGCTGGATCAGAACCTCCTATATGCAGGAACAGACGACGGAATGATTTCCGTGACAACAGATGGAGGAAAGAACTGGAAACAAACAGGCAATTTCCCCGGTGTTCCAGAGTACACTTATGTAAGTGACCTTATGGCCGACCGCTTCGATGCCAATGTGGTCTATGCCACCTTTGATAACCGCAAGCGTGATGATTTCAAACCCTACGTCTTGAAAAGCTTTGACAAAGGGAGCACCTGGGTATCCATTTCAGCAAATTTGCCTGATAACGGAACCGTGCATACCATCGAACAGGATCCAGAAGTACCGGGATTGCTCTTTGTTGGTACCGAGTTTGGATTTTACTTCACCGTCGATGGTGGACAGGCATGGTCCAAGCTCACCTCCGGATTGCCTACGATTGCTGTGCGTGACATGGTGATCCAGGAAAAGGAGAACGACGTGGTACTTGCAACATTCGGTCGTGGTTTCTACATCCTGGATGATTATACTCCCTTAAGGGAACTGGCCGTGGAGAAAGGGCTTATGGAAAAACAGGCTTTTATCTTTCCGGTAAGTGACGCATTGATGTACATTCAGACAGGAGGTAAATACGGACAGGGATCGACCTTCTACACTTCCAAGAATCCCGACTTCGGTGCCACCTTTACTTACTACCTGAAAGAGGTTCCTAAAACCCTGAAGGCCGAGCGCCATGAAAAGGAGAAAGAGCTTTTTGAACAAAAGCAGCCCATACCTCAGCCCAGCCGTGAGCAACTTAAGCTGGAGGAAGCCGAGGAAGCCCCCTACCTGGTTTTTGCCATTAGAGATGCTTCAGGGAACGGCATCAGAAAACTTTATAAGGATGCCTCCAAAGGTATGAGCCGTATAAACTGGGATCTGCGCTATTCCTCTGTGAATCCAATCCGTGCGGTGACAGCAAAACCTAAGAAACTGGAAAACTCAAGCGGAGGTACCCTGGCCATGCCCGGGGAGTACAGTGTAGAGCTTTACCTGGTGGCCAGGGGAGAGGTTAAGCAAGTGGTGGAACCTGTACCATTTAAAACCACAATGCTTGGACAGGCCACTTTACCTGCAAGGAATCACAAAGAGGTGGTGGAATTCCAGGCAGAAGTATCTGAATTTTCCAGAGTGATGGCCGGCACACGCCAACTTGCCAGGGAGCAGCAGGTAAAGCTGAATACCATTCGCAAGGCCATCAAACAGACTCCGGGAACCGGAGCAGGAATGCTCATCGATGTACTGGCCCTCCAGGATGAACTGGATCAGATCCAATACAAACTGGACGGTCCTTCAGCCAAGGCCAGCTGGGAAGAATTACCTCCCATGGAGATGCCTCTGTACCGACGCCTGAATATTATGGCCCGCACTCACTGGTCTTCTACTTCCGATCTGACCAAAACCGAAACCGACCAGTTGGAAATCATCCGCGAGGAATTCCCACCGGTGCTTGAGCAGCTCAAGGATGTAGTAGCCGGAATCAAAAAGGTTGAAGATAAACTGGATGAGCTCAAAGCTCCGTGGACACCGGGGAGGGTTCCGGAATTGGATTAGGGTACTTTCTTAATATTTTAATAATAAGTAGGCCGACTCAGAGTCCAAATGAGTCGGCCTTCATATGTATTTTAAACCTGTGTTAGAGGGGTTTCACCGGCACACAAATATCCACGGTGAAGGTGGGGGGATTTTCATCGGTGTGCTCCTCGGGATAGTACTCGAAGGGGTAACCGTCGGAAGGCTGGTAGCCGCTGTCGGCCATCCAGCGGCAGACCGCATCCCAGGCTTCGCCAAACTGGTGGGGTTTGACCTTGAAGCTTCCTACCGCGCATTTGCATCCGGGTAAGTGCATCTTCCCGAATTCACCTTCAGGCTTGGCATTCTCGTCTACGGTAATACAGGCACTCTGCCTCATCTTTTGGATATCCACCACCTTTGGATCGTCGTGGTATACGGTTAGGGTTTTGGTTTCTGGGAAGCGTAGAAGTCCTCTGGGGCCTGCCCATTTAAAGAGTTTCTCGTAGGCTCCACCAATTTGATCAAAAGGTCCTGTGTGCCTGCAATAGATCAGGTCCATGGCCGGCATGTCCTTTACTGTGATGTTCTGTTCCATGTTCATGTTGCGGTTTAGGTTCATAAATTCTTCGCTAAAATACATGGAGGGATCGGTGGAGGATTGACCGTTATTGCTTGCCGATTGACCATTCTTGCGTTCTTGTTCCAGGTGATGGTTTCGGAAATCGCCTGTGCTTAATCCGTAGTGCGATTTGAAAGCGCGACAGAACACAGCTGTACTGTTAAAACCGCATAGGGCAGACACCTCGGATACGGATTGACCGGGATCTCCAAGTAACATACTTGCGGCTCTCTGGAGCCTGATACGTTTCACATAGTTATTGATGGTTTCGCCGGTGAGAACCCGGAAGATCCGGTGAAAATGAAAAGGGGAGAAGTGGGCAACCTGGCTCAGCTTATCCAGGGAGTGCTCCTCATCCAGATGTCCATCAATATAGTCCACCACCCGGTTAATACGCTGGAAATATTCTTTTCTGGATTGATGCTGGATCTTGGATAGGTTCACTTTTCTATGCTTTTGTTGCGCTATATTACTACATATGTCTCAGGATGTTTTGATCAATCTTGCGCATCTCACGAAACAAATTTACAAAAGATTTTCTCGGAAATATTTGCATCATATGTTAGAATTACATAACATTGTATTAGAAATATATAACAATAAGTTAGAATTATGCAACAAAATAGATGGAATATTAGAAAAGCAACATTCATAGCCGTACTGGCTGTGTCAGTGCTTGTAACCATGATCTTTTGGTTTGTCAGATCCGGTGCTAAATTGGATTTTGCAGGGTCCTCCATAGTAATCATTCAATTTGTAGTTCTGGCCTTTGCCATACTAGTAGTATTCAGAAGATTGAAAAGTGCAAAGCAAAATCTTCCAGCCGAGGATGAAATGTCGAAAGGAATTCTCCGAAGAGGGGCGGCTACGGCATACTACGTTTCTCTTTATATGTGGCTTGCTTTTATGTTTTTTGAGGATAAGATCGATCTGGAACGAAGTACACTGATTGGGGCAGGCATCCTGGGGATGGCAATTATTTATGCTCTGAGCTGGGTTTATCATAGCTACATCCGGAGATCTCATGACTAGCCGAATCAGAGAGTTGCGGGCCAGAGAGAATCTGACCCAGATGGACCTGGCCAGGAAGGTGGGAGTGAGGCGCGAAACCATTGTGTTCCTGGAAAAGGGAAAGTACAATCCTTCGCTGAAACTGGCCTACGATATAGCCCAGGTCTTTCAGTTGAGCATCGAAGAGGTTTTCCTCATGGATCGCTGAATCGGGTAATAATTTAATCTAATACTAGTTTATAAAATATGAAGTCTTTGTTTAAATGGGCCCTAGGATGTTTTGGCATTTCGATTATTCTTTCAGTAATAAGTATCTCACTGGGCAGCTGGCTTCAGTATACTTCCTACCTGCCTTTGTTTAATGCCCTGGCAGTAGGAATACTCCTTTTGGTCCTGGCTTCCACTTGTATATCCGTGGTTGGATTAGTCAGGGAAAGAATCAGGCGATACCGCTTTGTGATTTTAATGGCAGTCAATGCACTGTTTATTGTCTGGGTGATCCTTGATTAAATTCTGTATCAAAGAATCTGAGCTTACTTTTAAGATAAACTAATGAATTAGTTGATAAACTAAGACATTAGTTATATATTTATGGGAATAATAGGAAAGGAAAGAGACATGAAGATTAAAAAGATATACCTGCCTAAATGGATCAGCTTTGCTTTCATCCTCTTGACCATATATAGTCAAAACACTGTCTGTTCCGAAGAGCCCACTAATGGACAAAAGGCTAACATTACCTACATCGCCAATGAAGGTTTTCTGATCGAGGTCGGTCAGAAACGAATAATAATTGATGCTTTTTTTGGAGAAAGGGAACTGAATTTTTGTGCCATTCCCACCTCTGAGGTCCTGGAACAAATGACCACAGCCACAGGAGATTTCGCCAGAGTAGATTTAATAGCTGTCACTCACAATCACGTGGATCATTTTCACGCTCCCTTTGTGGCAGAGCACCTAATGGCCAATGAGCATGCAAAATTTATATCCTGCGAACAGAGCACCGAAAAGCTGGCTATGCATAAAGGATTTGAATCTTTTAAGGACCGGGTATTAGAGATTACCCCTGACAGTCTTTTTTACCAGGATACTGTTGTTAATGACATTCGGGTAAGAGTGTATCGTTTGGCCCATGGGCCTTACATGATTACCGATCCGGAAACAGGCTCAATGGTTAACAAACACAGGTTTGTCCAGAATCTGGGTTTTGTCTTCGAGGTGGATGGGATCAAGATTTTCCATTGTGGCGATTCGAGCCCCAGATGCTGGGACGATTACGAGCACTTCCGCCTGGATCGAGAAAGTATTGATATAGCTATGCTGGGCAGGGGATTTCTTGCCTCCGATGTTGGATTTGGCATCGAGATCTTACGAAACTATATAAAGCCCGAACATATTGTGCTTATGCACATTCATCCAGAATCTATTCCATATTTCCAAAACGTGGCG
>Ga0180435_10003298_pt1 | contig 16267 bp, 17 predicted proteins | sample SS_ome_3_FD_132467 | JGI IMG/M metagenome (GOLD analysis project Ga0180435, IMG submission 132467) | Hypersaline lake sediment archaeal communities from the Salton Sea, California, USA - SS_3_S_1 metaG | ecosystem: Environmental > Aquatic > Non-marine Saline and Alkaline > Hypersaline >...
GATTGTCAGTCCAGAAAGAACCTCTTTCGGCGATGAATGATCCAATGCTGCCCTGGATGGGTTTATTCAGTGCGATGGCTATGCTCGCGGTGATGGCCAAGCAGGTTCCGCTTGGAAATGAAATAACAAAAAAAATGGAGGATATGCGAACATTCTTATCTAACCCTCATCGGAAAGGATCGGGTGGCAAGCTGAGCTCAGAAGGCGGTAGCAGTTCTGCGCCTGAAGGATATAAATGGGTACCAACAACCGTCGCTAAATATGGCTGGAAAAATGTAACGATAACGGAGAAGGTTGAAGTGCCCAATCTGGTTAAAACTTGGGCAATCGTGAAGGTCAACCGTTGGATAGAAAAAGTTCCAGTTTATAAAACCGTCAAGGTTGATAAGGGACATTGGGCCTATCGTACCATCACCAAATATCGGACCGAACGAATCCGAACAAAACAGAGATATAAGACCAAGAAATATTATTGGTACCGCCAAAATGGGCGATTGCGCCGAGGCAGTTATTATGTTTGGAAGACACGAACAGTGGTCAAGACTCGAAAAGTACCCTATACCAAACGTGAGAAATATTGGGTGCCAAAGATAGTCACGGAAAAACGCCTGGATTATTACCGAACTATCGAACACCGGGATCCGGTCTATGGTTGGCGGACAGAGAAGAAGGGCACAAAAATAGTAGAGCAGCCCAAAATAACAAAAGTTTGGGGCAAGGTTGGTACAGAAACCAAGTGGAAGTTGGAAAAGGTTCCTGTTTCTGTTTCTACTGCTGCTACCTTGAAATTCAAGGAAGAAAAGCTGCTACAAAATCAAACTGAAGAAAGGGGGGTCCAACAATCAAAATCACCAGATGATGGTGACCCGGTACTAGAACCTGTCCCCAGATTCTTCAAGGATCCTCAGGGATGGGCTTGGGCAAATATAGTGAATGCAGGCCGCCAGAGCAGGTTGGTTGAAAACATTATCGTAAATGAAGCAAATAAAATGGAGAATTTCAATAATGTTGTGGGAGAAAAAGTCAGAGAGAATACTTCTCCCGCGGATGCTGCCTTTCTTACCTTCACTCTTGCAACACCATTTCCAGGGGATGAAGAAGTAGCTGCTGGGTATATTACCGCCAAAGTGTTATTGTCATTGGGATTGTCAGCGCTAGTAACAAATTTTGCGGGAAAACAATATACCCCCACAAATAAAACTAATTATGCACAGCAAAAACAAGACACCTATAAATACATCCAAGAACAACAAAAACCTCCTGATATTGAACCAGAGAAACCGCCATTCGATGGAAAATTCATTGCAGGAACCAAGGAAGGTATAAAGATACTCGCTGGGATGCTTGCCAACGCACCTCCTTGGCAGAAAGCTATCGCGATCATCACTGCTATCCCTGTGATAACAATGAGATTATTTAAGCATGTTTCGGATAAGGTTAAACCAGATTCATACAGCCCGGTTTCCGGACTAAGTGCTCCTGAAACGCCATCCCCAACGACTCGGCCGTTAACTACCACACCCACACCTACAGAGACACTAACACCCACACCAACTCCGACAGATACGCCAACCTCAACACCATCACCAACTTTCACCCCGTTACCAACAGAGACACTAACTCCTTCACCTTCATCGACAAATATGCCAGCTACTATGGAACCAGCATTGTCAACCCAAACATCTGATTAGGCAAAGGCTCGATGATCAAAATAATTACATCGATCTCCAATAAGCTGTTCGATCGGAAAATATCCTGGCTCGCTAATAAGAAAGAATATCAACACGCACGTTATCTACTCCACCAGCGAAATAAAACCAAACAGGATGACTTGTGGTTGTTATCCTACCTGGCTATCCTGTATCAGTGGGAAGGAGAGGTAGACCAGGTCATATCGATCGCTTGCCAGATTGAAAATTTTCCCTATTCAAATGAAACTGAATACGCCCGAGCGAGATGGAGTGTCTCTCGCATTTTATTTCATATGGGTTTGTGTGAAGAAGCATTGGGTTTATTATCTTTTTGTGTTGACTTTTGGCCGGATAATGTTCGTGTTCTGGACTTAAAAGGATCCTTGGAATTAGCACAAAAGCAATATAGCAATGCCATGGATACATTTAAGAGAATATTGGCGCTGGACGATAGAAATCATGAGGCTGTTATAGCGATGGTCGATCTTTATTGGGAGCTGGGAGAGGGGGATAGGGCCTATGAATTTATCAAGGGATACCTTGATAACTACCCGGACTTTGCACTAGCTCATTATATAATGGGTAACCTTGTATATAATGTTCAAGGGGATCCCAGAGCATCGCTGCCTTATTTCGAGAAAGCTTTATACCTCAATCCAAACACAAGGTTTAATAGGCCGATAAATAACCATCATATTAAACCTCACATATATGAAAAGGTGATTGGCTGGTATATCAATGCCCTCCTGGATTGTGGATTGAACAAGGCTGCCGAAGCGATGATCCAGGATATAAATTCAAGTGAATCATATAGTTCTTTTCGTAGTCATTATTACAGCCACATCAGGGATTGGGATTCAGCAATAAAATGGGCAAAAAGAGGCCTAAAAAAATCTCCAGAATTCCATAATCTTCGATTTTCTCTTGGTGAGCTGTATATTAAGGTTGGTCTGTACAAAGACGCTGAAAGAGAACTCCTGGAAGCACTCAAAGTCGCAGAGAAGAACTATGATGTAACTTCTGAAAGAATAGCAGCATTTGTTGTTTTATATCAACTGCTGGGGAAGCAGGAGAAAGAAAAAGAATACCTGACGAGGTCATTGGATCTGGATGCTGAACGCACTTATTTGATATTAGCTAATTTTTATAATGACCTGGAAAATTGGGATGAGGCTTTATTTGCTGCTGAAAAGGCGATAGAACTTGATCCCGAGTGGATTTTTGCAGTCGAGGAATTGGCCAGGGCTCAGCTGGGATCTGGAATGAACCTGGAGGCCATTGATACTTACCAGAATTTGCTTCTAAAACAGCCCAATAATGGAAAATTATGGCTGGGAGTTGCCCAGGGATATACAAACCTTGGTGATGAGGAGAAAGCTATAAACGCTGTCAGGAAAGCTATAGAAACCAAGAATCTATCGAGTATCCTTTTTTCAGAAGCTGTTGAATTATCTCAGAAACTAGAATCAACCAGTAATTCAAGGGATAAGAAACCTGGCTAAGATAGAAGGTGAATCAATCAGATACCTTAAATATGAATTTTCCGGTAAATTGAGATCAAGTTTTCAGATGGTAATTGACATTCCGAATTGATCATGACTATAGATATCGTAGAACGAGGGGAGAAACCAATAGTGACTGCTGATAATCCTCAAAAATCGATATAAAGGGGAGATATACCCTATGGTCGAAAAGAAAATCCCTACAACAACTCCGGATTGGCAGGCCGCGGTGCGACGCCGAACCCGCTTCTACATTTTGGCAGCAGTCCTGCTGGCAGTCCTGTTTGGATTCCTGGTATTTCAATTCTTCACCAACCAGCAGCAGATTGCTCCGGGTGAATTGACCTCGGCTGTATTCGCAGCTGAGGATATTGAGAGCGGTATGATATTAACCGCGAGTATGCTGGATATCCAGAAGGTTTCTATTCGGGCAGTGCCAGGTTCACATTTCAGCTACAAGGAACAGGCGGTCGGCCAGCTAACTCTCTATCCCCTCGTTGAAGGAGAGGTGCTCCTACCGGGAAAACTGGCGGGAGGGCAGGGGGGCGCCGCAGCTCAGCGCTGTCCATCTGGAAAATGGTGTGTCAGTATTCCGGTCGATTGGTTTATCGCAGCCCCGCCAGATCTGGCTGAAGGAGATCGGGTGGAGATTGCTTCGGCTCTTCCCGGCCAGAGCTTGAATGAAGCGGGATTTATTGCTACCCGGGTCCAGGTGGTGTCGTTGCCTGATAGGGCAGATTTCCCTGCTTATGTCCTGGCCGTAGACGACCAGGAAGCCTTGTCGCTGCTCTATGCCCGAGTCAATGAATTTCAACTTTTAGTCCTGCTTCGGCCGGCGGGAGAATAAACCATGGCTACAGTGATTGGAATCTTCTCCGCCAAGGGCGGTGTTGGTAAAACCATTCTGGCGACCAATTTGGCAGTCGCTTGCGGAGCAGGTCATCAGCGGAAAACTGTCTTGATTGACCTCAACCCGGGCCTTGGAACAGCGGATTTGCTGCTCGACCTGGCCCCGGAGAATAGCTGGGGGGACTTAATTCCAGTAATCGATGAATTATCTTCCAAACACCTCAAACTGGCGGTCACGGAATATTGCCCGGGAGTGGATTTATTAGCCTCCCCACCAGATATGGTCTGGAAAGGACCGCTGAGCAAGAAGAACCTTGCCTTGCTATTGGATGCTCTCCGGAAAGAATACGATCTGATCGTGATCGATACTTCACCGGGAAGTTCTAGCGGTTCCGGTGCAGCGCTTGCCCTGGCTGATGTCCAGCTGGTTACCCTCACACCGGATGCTCCATCCTTAAGGGCGACATCCCGCTACTTGGCTGACTTACCTGATGAGGACAAGATAACCGGCCTGGTGATCAACCAGCAAGCTACCGGATCAGCAATCACACCAGATGAGATCAAAGAGCATCTGGGAGCTCATTTATTTGCAGTTCTTCCCATAGACGCCGCGAGTGCGTGGGCGAATATCAGTTATGGCGAACCCTGTGTTCTGCGCAAATCCAGTAAATTAGGAAAGGTGATTCGCCAGTTCACAATCCGCCTGCTGAAGATGATCGCCAAGAATGATAATTGAGGATCTGATGACGAGTAAGTTTGATCAGGCAGCGCTAGAAGATAAACTTCACCGATTAGTGAGTGAATTTATCCAGGTTCATTCGACATCTGAAAGTGGTCCTCTCCCATACACCAAAGACCGGGAGCGGCTCACAGAGATTATTCGCCGGCTGCTGCAGCGAGAAGGGGAGATCATTCCCCAAATAACAGAAAATGAGATCATCCAGGCAGTATTCCATCGAATCGTGGGATTGGGCCCGATCGAGCCTTATCTGAATGACCCCCAGGTCACTGAAATAATGGTTAATGCTCCTGATGAGGTTTTTGTAGAAAAGGATGGAGAGTTGATCGAGGTTCAAATCTCTTTCCGTGATGAGGAACATATTCTGAATGTGATCGATCGCATCGTTGCTCCTTTAGGCCGGCGGGTTGATGAATCCACGCCTTTTGTGGATGCCCGGCTGCCAGATGGTTCCCGGGTCAATGCAATCATCCCTCCCCTGGCCCTGCGTTCACCCGCCCTGACGATCCGCCGTTTTTCACCTGAACCTTTTACACTGAACCGCCTGGTCAGCCTGGATAGCCTCAATCAGCAAATGGCAGTTTTTCTACAGGCTTGTGTTCGATCCCGTCTGAATATCCTCATTTCGGGAGGTACGGGTTCCGGGAAGACCTCCACTCTCAATGCCCTGGCCCGCTGTATTCCGGAAGGGGAGAGGCTGGTCACAATAGAAGATACGGCAGAACTTCAGTTAATGGCAAAGAACCTGGTTTCCCTGGAATCCCGCCCCCCAAATATCGAGGGATCGGGTGAAGTGAAGATCCGCACCCTGGTTCACAATGCGCTGCGCATGCGCCCAGACCGGATCATCGTTGGCGAGGTGAGGGGGTCGGAAGCCTTTGATATGCTGCAGGCCATGAATACAGGACATCCGGGATCGTTAACTACGGTCCATGCCAATTCCCCGGAAGATGCGGTTCGGCGTTTGGAATCAATGGTGCTGATGGCTGGTTTGGATCTGCCGCAGCCGGCAATCCGAGAGCAAATTGCCAGTTCCCTGGATCTGATCGTCCAGCAGGAACGGCTGCCGGGCGGAAAAAGGAAAATCGTCTCAATTGCCGAAGTCCACGCTCTTGAGGATCAAGGCTGGGAGAATCTCAAAGTAAAGACGGAAGAGATCTTCAGGTTCAACAGGGAAGGCCTGGACGATAAGGGTAAGACCCTGGGCAATTTCCAGGCAACAGGTATTGAACCTTATTGTTTGGCGTTTATCAAACGCAGCGGATATTCAGTTACGGACCCTCTGGAGGATTGAGTGGTGGGTTATATCATTGGCATTCTTCTTTACACAGCAGGATTATTCACCACCTGGTTCCTGCGGGACAGGTGGTTCGGAGAAAATACCTGGATTGAACCTGTTTTGCTGGGAATTGCTGCTGCCAGTCTGTTTTTGTTCGCCTCCCTCCCTGTGATCGAGAGTTTACGGGGTAAAGAACAACGCCTTGCCTGGCGCAAACGATTGGAAATAAGAGAAGGATTTTCCAGGCCTACGACCTGGTGGCAATCATCCGTATCACTGGCGGATCAGTTCAACTTCTCTTTAAGAAGAGGATTTCAAAAAGGACTGGGTAGGGTGCTGCTTGGCTGGTGGCAGGATGCTGGTTATGGATCCAAACCGCTCTCTCTTCTGATATCGATCATCGCGATTATCGGCTGTGGCAGCCTGTTGGGATATCTTGCCAGTTTAAGTACTCTTTTAAGTGGTTTTATTTCATTTTTGCTCCTGGTTGGTTTCTTTACACTACTTTATTCACGGGCCAGATTGAGGCGCCAATTATTCCAGGATCAATTTCCCGGTGTTTTGGATCGTTTATCGGATTCTTTACAGGCGGGGTTCTCCCTGCCGCAAGCGATTGATTTTGTGATTCCCAGCCTGTCCCAACCCAGCTCTGCGGAATTGAGCCAGATCTCGGCTCAGATCCAGATCGGTTTTACTGTCGAGCAGGCCCTGGCGGAGCTCTATCAGCGCCGGCCCAACGAGGATGTCCGGCTGCTGGTTGAAGGACTGACTCTCCAGCGGCAGGTGGGTGGGAATATGGCTGCAATGATGCGTGAGATGGCGGAAATGATCCGCAAACGAGTTGAGCTAGGGAATGAAGTGCGGACCATGACTGCTCAGGGCAGGCTATCTGCTATTGTGATCGCCTTACTGGTCCCGGTTTCTCTGGGATTGCTCTCCATGTTCCCTGGATATACGGATGTTCTTTTTAATACCACAATAGGAAACCTGGTATTGATCACGGCGGGTATTCTAGAGATGGTAGGGGCTGCAATTGTGATCCGTTTGATCAGGATAGAGGTGTAGGGATGGGGAATTTATACCTGCTATCATTAATTTTCAGTGTGATCATATTCTTAGTGCTGATCTCATTGATCTCATTCAGTGATCACAAAGCCAGGATTCGCATTCAGAAGCGGTTCTTACCTCAGGATGCCCCTCCCGCAGTTTCCCGTAAAAAACAGTTCCTGAAAATTCTGGATGAATTTAAGCTTCCAGCCCCAATTACCCGTATCGTGGATGAGAGGACATTTATCTGGTCAGGGATTAGGATGACTCAGCAGCAGTTCCTTGCCATCTGGTGGTTGGTCTTCTTGCTGACCCTTTTTCTGGGGGTAATCACGATCGGATTTGGCATTGGAGGGCTCAAACTGACACTTCTGGTCATTTTATTGGTCCTGATCACTGTGATCGGCCCATTCCTCTATCTCAAATACCGCATTCGGGAAAGGGAGAGAGAAGTGGAGAGATCCCTACCCGATTTTCTGGATATGCTAACCTTTACGGTTGAGGCGGGATTAGGATTAGTGCCGGCTCTCAAGAGAGTCAGCTCTGGTTTTCGCGGCGCGCTGGGGGAGGAGATGCACCAGACCCTGGTCCAGATCGAACTGGGCTTTTCGCGGCGGGAAGCTTTAAAGGGATTTGGCGAGCGACTTCCATCAGCGGATGTAGAACATTTTGTTGAAGCGGTCCTCTTATCTGAGCGTCTGGGCACTTCATTGGCCAGGACTTTGAGGGTCCAATCCAATCTATTACGGATCCGGCGGCGGCAGCGGGCAGAGGTCAAAGCCCAGACTGCGCCGATCCGGATCATCCCTGCCCTGGTATTTTTCTTCTTACCCAGTTTGTTGTTGATCTATTTAGCCCCTCCAATCATCAATTTCCTCTTTCGCCGATGAGCTCAATCATTTCATCCTTCAATACAAAAAATAAACGGTCCGGGAAATTAATATCAGGTCAAAGCCTTGTTGAATTTGCTTTTGTCCTGCCAATCCTTTTATTATTGATGGTCGCAATCATCGATTTTGGAATTTTATTCTATTCCCAGATGGCAGTTTCCAATGCGGCCTGGGAGGGAGCCCGGGCGGGAGCGACGATCATTGATCCATCCCAGGGGGACCAGGAGATCATCGGTGCAGTTCATCAGGCAGCCTTTGGCCTGGATATCTCTCAGTTAGCGATCGATATCGACCCGGCCCAAGATGAACCACCCCGAAATCAACCTTTTCCTGCCCCCCGGGGTGATTCGCTTACTGTAACGATCCAGTATCAGGTTGGTCTGACTTTTCCCCAGATCACTTTACCTGTTACAGGAAAAGCAGTGACCCGTATGGAGTATCAAAATCCGTGAAGAAAAATGAACAGGGCCAGGTGATCATCATCGTGGCCGTTCTTCTGGTTGTGGTGCTCACAATCCTGGCGGTCATCATTGATGGTGCCCGGCTATTGGTGGAGCAGCAGGAGATCAACAGAGCTGCAGATGCTGCTGGAAAAGCGGGCTTGATCGTTGTGGGAGATCAGATGGTCACCCAGGTGGTCGCTGCCCAAACTGCTGCAGCCAGTATTACCCTCACAGCTACTCCGATTGGAAGCACTCCGGGGCCAACCCTGACACCTACACCGGCGGCTGATGATTTTTTCTCCTGGATAAATAACGATCACCGCTTGACCCTGGTTGCCCCACCCATGCAGACTCTGGTGGCGACTCATGTGATGGGCAGCGCCGAGGAAAATGATCACGGGTTGAGCAATCCGGTCATTACTGGATTGGAGATCAACTATCCAGACCACTACCTGATCGGAGATCAGAATATTCAGATCGATGTTCGCATCAATCGAGTTGTGGCAATAATGTTTGGGGCCTTGTTCAACCTGGAAGAAGGAGCTTTATCTGGGAACACAAAACAAAATATCCCTCAACGATAGTAAAGACCTGTTGGTCATGTTGATAAGAATCGCTCCCTTTTTGGGATTGGGATTGTTGGCTGCAATTCTTGGTTATCAAATTGCAGATCTTGTTCCGGTGACTGCCAGGGTATATCTTCAAATCGTTTTTCTGGGATTGATTTTCAGTATGATCATTTTGGATAAGGAGCCAGGTTGGAATGTGGTTTTGTTCATCTGTTTTGGGATTTCTGCAGGGATGATGCTGTTCCATTCAGTATCTGATCTAACCCATCTCAAATCCTGGATCCTTTTTGTGATCTTAGTGGGGATATCCCTGGTTGGCGGAGCGCTGATCAGAGGTTCCGGAAGCCGGGCAGCCGGAGTGCTGTTCTTGAGCACCCTGTTGTACATGATCGGCTGGATATTATTGGCTTTTATCCAACTGCCCGATCAGGTCGGGGTCATCTGGACCCTGCTCGGTTTGGCTCTTTTTACTTTTATCGCGATGGCGGTGATCAGCCAGGGGAAGACCCAAGATCTAGAAGAAAGTGTGATCCCTCTTTCTATCCAGCTCTTTGTTGTTTTATTTAATCTCTGCTGGCTGTCAAGTTTGTTGTAGATTGTGACCTATCAACTAATAGCCCCAAAAAGGATATGGTTCATACTTGATGGGTTGCAGGTTCGAATCTCCCCCGCAACAGTAAAACAACCAAATGACAAGCACTCTTCGTACTGGAGGGTTTGTTATCGTTAAGCCCCACTATTTGTAATTGGTTATTGATTAATCCATAGATGCAATTTTGGACTATGATATAGGTTGTTGCCAGGATCAATGAAGGATATTTTCTTATCCAATTATTGGCAATTGAAATCCAAATTACTTATGACTTCTTGTAGAAATGGAGAAGAATGGCAAATCAACAAACAGTGGAAAAGCATACACTAATTCAATCTATCTTGTTGCATTGGTTTCCAGGTATCTTGGTGGGGATATTTTATTTTCTAATACGTCAACCGCTGCAGAATAACGGATTTCCTTCGATCTTTGGCCTTATACTCGCGATTGTTTTTATTCTTGTGCCAGTGGAACTTGGGTATTTGCTTATTATGGGAAAACAGGCAACCGGGCGCTATACGTTAGATGGGCTCATCAGCTATCGCACAGCTATTCCCTGGTGGCAGTCCATCTTATGGATACTGATCGTATTAGCACTAATGGGTGCCATATTTACTGTAATGAAACCCGTTGATAATTTTATGATGGAAAATCTGTTTTTCTGGATGCCCAACCTTGAAAGTGGATTAGATGGAAGTTTTTCAAAAACTGCTCTTATCGTTACCTATAGTATTTTTGCTATCTTCGGCGTATTTGTAGGACCAGCAGTTGAAGAGCTATATTTCCGGGGATATTTATTGCCTCGTATACCAGTTAAAAATTCAGAACTTTTTCATAGTTTATTATTTGCTGTCTATCATTTTTGGACTCCTTGGATGTTTATCACAAGAACAGCGGCAATGCTACCGCTAATCATTGCTGTGAAAAAGAAAAATATCTTCATTGGGATAGCTGCTCACATCCTTGTGAACTCCCTGGATGTCATCGTAGGCTTTGTTTTTATTTTCAATCTTGCGTAAGTATAATAAGATAAGAATGTTTATCAGAAAAAAATGAAGGATAATTTTCTACCTTGAATAATTCATTAGAAATACAATCAACAATGATCCGCAGAATGAATATTCAGATCTGGAATATTTTGGGCAACTATGAGTGATATTAATTTAGACACACCCAGACTGCACTTACGCATGATGGATTTATCAGATCTAGATGATCTCTTAATAATTTTCGGAGACCCGAAAGTTATGGCTTCTTTTAATACTACACCTTTCAATCGTCAACAAATGGAGCATTGGGTCCAGAGAAACCTTACCCATCAAGTTACTCACGGTTATGGACTTTTCTCTGTAATATTGAAATCTGAAGGCATACTGATAGGTGATTGTGGGCTTGAACACATGGAAATTGAAGGAAAGCCAGCAGCTGAGCTTGGATATGATTTTCGGAGCGATTACTGGAATCAGGGATATGCGACAGAGGCTGCATCGGCCGTTCGTGATTTTGCCTTTACTGAGCTTGCTCTTCCATCTTTGATTTCCCTGATACGAGTTGGAAATAAGGCATCCAGACGTGTTTCTGAGAAGATAGGAATGCAACTGACTGATGAATACACAACGAACGGTATAGATTATTTCAAATATTCTATTGATAGTCGATCTGGTAATTATTCTTAAAGCAGCCCAACCTTCTTTGATTGCTTTTCGCTGGAGATTATTCTCTAACTGGGGGATTAATTTGCGATAGTCCTCTGGTAAATATACCAAACCCAGATAAAGCTGCCGTTGGGACAGAAGATAACTTATTGACACCGTCCAATTCTCATGCTACAAATAAGCTACTTATTTACGTCGGAAGGACAGTTTTTTCCGGAATTGGGTACCGAGGAGAGATTTGAGTTGCAAGTTCACCCGGTCCCGGTAAAACGGTCTGTGAGGTGGGTTTTCATGAAGTAAGAGGTGTATGCGCTGCCCACCAACTCATCACCTCACCATCACTGCCAGGTGTCCCGACGCACCTACCGGTGGCTGTGGGGAGAAGTCTTCCCCGCCACCGTAAAGAACCTGAGATTTTCGTCTCAGGTTCTTTTATTTTATCTATGAAGCATACGGTTTCCTGGGAGGAAGTTGGAATCCGAGTGTTGTTATTTCGGCCGGTATTCGTAAAGCAGCTCAACCAGACTGATGGAGGTTTCTTCCGATCCGTCGCTTACAAAGGCGCCGATCACCATCTCATCTGCCACCAGGGCTTTGATGTGGATCTCATCACTGGAATAAATACCCTTCCAGGCTCCATCCAATAAACCATCAACCTGTTCTGATTCGTTCAGCGTATACTCAACGAATCCCCAGTCACCCAGGGGGTAATAGGTCACGTAATACCACTGCCCATCCTGGCCCACATACTTGCAGCCCACCTCGCCGGCCAGGCTGATATCCACTTCGGTTTGCTCCTCACGCAAGGAGCCAACGATATTAATGATTTCATCTACGGGAATCAGTTTGCATACATCTATGTTTTCCAAACTGGTGCCGATGTAGTAATAATCATCTGCGTCAGATGGGCTTGGGCCTGTAACTTCTGTTTCCTCATCATCTGTATGGGAGCTCAGGTCTTGATCGATGACATCGGGTTCTGGGGAGCTGCCTCCACAGGCGCTGAGGGCAAGAACACTGACCAGGATCAGAACCAGGATACTCTTGAATTTTCCATATTTGATCTTCATCTTTTCGTCTCCTTGAAATTGCGTTGTTTAGGACAGGATCTTCCACGCCAGGTAGCGCTGAATCCTGGAATTATCCGACAAGTATTTGACCGTCACCCAGAATAGTTTCCGGACTCGTTTCGCTGGATTCGATCAGATTCATGAGCCCTTATTTATCTTAATTGATTCAGGAAGATGGATAGCAATTTTACAGACATCTCCTCCCATCATAACGCTTTCCAGTACTTCTACCTGGACTGGTACCTGTAGAATAGTTTCCCAGATGCCTTGATAGAATCCAGCCCCGCAGTAGCAGTATTCCAGAGGCAGCTGAGGATCATCTCCTACACCGTCCCGGACCCGTGGGCAGTGGCAGTATAGTTTTCTCTTTTCCAGGGGATTCTCAGCCTTGAAATATTCCACAATGTAGCTGCTTTTTGGGATCTTGGTCGAAACGATCTTCCTTCCTTCTCGAACACCGGCCACCCCCCAGCCCCTGCGGATGAGCTCATGTATTAGCTCTTCATCCAGCTTAAGGATATCTCGTAAGAACCCTTCGAATTTGGCCTGGAGCAGATCGATTACCTGGTCCACATCCCTGGTTTTCAGGAATATATCCCGGGCGGGGTCCAGATCTGCCTTAGGATATTGGCAGGCGCATCCGGTCATAATATCCTGGCGGGCCTTTTCGCCTGCCACTTCCTCCAACCGGTTTAACATTTCACAGCTCCAGATGATCTTATCCTTCGGAGAGCTTTCCATGGTCAGGAGCTCTCCTCCGGTAAGGACTCGATCCCGTTCTTTTGGTTCAAGGTGTTGGTCAAGGCCGGAAGTTAGTTTACTCTGCCATGCGCTTTCGAAATCAAGGGAAGGTGTTTTATCACTCATGAGACTGATTGTACTTGGGAAATAGTGTGAACGGGTATAATACCTCAGAAATATATATCGCGGCATAGGATAAAAATTCTAATTACCAGTATCGGTTTATGAATAAAAGGAACAGCTTATGAGTGCTTACGAAACCAACCGTAATTTTATGAAATCTGATTTCGCAGAATCTGTTCACGCCAAATCTGATCAGGCAAAGAAGGTGCCTTATCCACCCTTGCAGAAACCTCTGCCAGAGGGAGAAATAGTACTGATCGATCTGCCAGACCCGAACGCTAACCTGTTACAAACAACCGGTTTTCATCGTTTGCTGTTGGAGCGGCAGAGCCGCAGGAAATTTACTAAAGAACCCCTGTCGTTGGATGAGCTTTCCTACTTGTTATGGTCCACCCAGGGAGTGATTGTTGAGCTGCGGCAGGGTTACGCCAGCCGCCGCCCGGTTCCATCTGCAGGCGCCCGGCACGCCTTTGAAACTTATCTGGTCATTAACCGTGTGGAAGATCTTGAGCCAGGTGTTTACCGCTACCTGCCTTTCAGCCATCAGCTGTATTTCCAGGAAGCTGCGAAGAGTCTGCCGGCTTTACTGACTGTGGCCAACCTGGGACAGAAGTTCGTGGGCAATGCTGCGGTTGTTTTCGCCTGGAGCTGTATTCCTTACCGGGCTGAATGGCGCTATATGGAGCATGCTCACAAGAATTTACTGCTCGATGCCGGCCATATTTGTCAGAACCTGTACCTGGCAGTGGAAGCCCTGGGTCTCGGCACCTGTGCTATTGGAGCCTATGATCAAGCCGCCATGGATTCCATTCTAGAGTTGGATGGCGAGGACGAATACGTGGTCTACCTGGCGCCGGTAGGTAAGGTTTAAATTCTTCACCTCGTCTGTATCTTTGAACTGCTACTGGAGAAGAGGAGATCAGATGAGCAAATTTGTTTTGGCACATATTGGATTTGAACAGCCTACGGAAGAGATTATGGCTGCCTGGATGAAATGGTTTGAGGATATTAAGGATGTCACTGTTGAGAATGTTGGCCTGAACCCCGGGAAAGAGGTAAGCTCAGCAGGTATCAAAGACATCACCTTTGATGATCAGGTGACAACCGGTTTTACAATCATTGATGTAGAAAACTTGGACGAGGCAGTGAAAATTGCCCAGGCCTGTCCCTCGATCACCAGTATTAAAGTGCAGGAAGTGCGATCGCATTAGTTTATCCAATAATCTCCCGAAGTTAATCAATACTCCAGGTGATTGAATTTCGACTGATAAGAGGCTCCTTAGGAGCCTCTTTTTTGTATTCTGAAACTAGATATCACTAATGATCAAAGGAGGAAAATATGAAGTGGTTGAACAGGATCCGTTTCTGGCATCTAATGGTGGGCACTGGGTTTGCCTTGCTGATTATTGGCCTGGTGATGATCTTTTTACCTCCAGGAGTAGGGGATAGTGAGCCATATGCCATTGAATTTTTTGAAGCCAGCATCGAGGGCAGTGAAATGGGCCTGGCCTTGATCGTCCTCGGGCTGTCATGTTTCCTGATTGGACGCAAAGACCTGTCCGATCTGCGTACCACCCGCAGCATCCAGGAGGAATTGGGGAAAACCAGCACCCTGGCAGCCAAATTAGTGGCGGATAAGGTGGAAAAGGCTTTCCGGGATCTACCAGCCCGGCCAATCCGATTGGCCACGCTACCTTATCTGGACCTGGATAGAACGCGCCAGGACCTGAAAACATTCAAAAATGGAGAAAATAAGGATAGCTCTACTGCTCACGCCATCCAGCAGGCGGAACAGGGCTTGGAACTTTTACAGGCCCTTGAAAAAGAGGGTTATTCGATCTAATTTTCTGGCAGGGAGGTCAACGCTGCGCTCAATTTCCATAATCTTTGGGAAATTTCTTCATCGTAGGAGGCTGGGGAGGATTGAGCAGGTTCATTCTTGATAAAGTATTTGCCGTGGATTCCTTCAACTTCCGGAGAGGTTGCCAGGTATATTGAGTTTTCTGCTCCTTCCTCAGGTGTCAGAGAAAACAATCCCATGATTCGCTTTAGCGCTGGTCCGATCACTCCAAAATTAGTTTTCCAGATATCAGTAGCAATGTGGCCGGGATGGAGGGCGTTCACAGTTACTCCGGTTCCTTCCAGCCGGCGGGCCAGCTCATAAGTGAAAAGGATATTTGCCAGTTTGGATCGGCCGTAGGCTTTCATACCAAAGTAACCTCTTTCGAAACCCAGGTCGGTTAAATCTATCTTCCCTTGCCGGTGACCTTCCGAGGAAATATTAACGATCCTCGCTGAAGAGCTATTCTTGATCGTTCCCAGCAGCAAATTGGTTAATAGAAATGGCGCCAGGTGATTGACCAGGAAGGTCATTTCTACACCATAAGAAGTCGGTATCCTTTTATTGAAAAATCCACCTGCATTGTTGACCAGGACATGCAAATGATCGAACCGTTCCTGAAAGTTATTTGCCAGCTCCCGGACCTGGTCAAGATTTGAAAAATCAGCCAGTACATAGCTAATATGTTCATTTCCGGTCTCCGCTTTGATCTGGTTGACCGAGAGTTCAGCCTTCTCTTGATTTCTGCCGTGGATCACCAGTTCAGCTCCCTGAGCTGCCAGGGCTGTGGCGGTGATCTTCCCGATCCCGGCAGTCGCTCCGGTTACGAGGCAAACCTTCCCACTCATTACGTCCGATTTCATTTTTGTCATTTGCTGGCTGTTTTCCAAACAGGATCATCCTTGAAGTTGGCTTGACTGAAGATCGTTCTGGCGATCTTAGGATAGTTTCGTGGAAACAGGGTCCGGATTGCGAGGATCAATCGGGCATCAAATCCAACAATGGCCCGGTTTTTCTTTTTCTGAACTGTCTTGATGATCCTGGAAACAGTTTTCTCGGGGGTCAGGAAGGACATCTCGGTAAAGTTCTTATGGGCGTTTTCTTTCTTCTTTTCCTCAAGATTAGGGGCATTCTTGATCAGATTGGTCTGCACTCCGCCGGGATGGACCAATAGAACGTGAACTTGAGTGTCTGATAATTCAGCTTGCAGGGCTTCTGATAGACCGCGCAGGGCAGA
>Ga0180435_10003299_pt1 | contig 16263 bp, 12 predicted proteins | sample SS_ome_3_FD_132467 | JGI IMG/M metagenome (GOLD analysis project Ga0180435, IMG submission 132467) | Hypersaline lake sediment archaeal communities from the Salton Sea, California, USA - SS_3_S_1 metaG | ecosystem: Environmental > Aquatic > Non-marine Saline and Alkaline > Hypersaline >...
AACCTGCGCCTGCCGGCCGGCCGGATGAGGCTCATCCACCGCATCCTGGAACTGGATCCCCAGGGCGGGCTGTACGGCCGGGGACTGATCCGGGCCGAAGCGGACATTCATCCCGACGACTGGTTCCTCACCTGCCATTTCGTGGATGACCCCACCATGCCCGGCACCCTCATGTACGAATGCTGCGCCCACACCCTGCGGGTGCTGTTGCTGCGCCAGGGCTGGATCACCAGCCGCAAGGATGTGGGCTACGAACCGGTGCCGGGGGTCCACAGCGTGCTCAAATGCCGCGGGCCGGTCATTCCCACCACCCGCAAGGTGGTCTACGAGGTGCATGTCCATACCCAGGGCTTTCGCCCGGAGCCCTTTGTGGCGGCCGATGCCGTCATGTATGCCGACGGCCACCGCATCGTGCATTTCAAGGACATGGCCATGGGCATGCCCGGCCTGACCCGCGGGGATCTTACGCAATTCTGGTCCGGCCGGGAAACCCCGCCGCCGGGAACCGGCCCTGACGACCCGGCACTGGAGCCCCTGTTCAGCCGGGCGCAGCTGCTGGAATTCGCTGGGGGCCGGCCGTCGGCCGCCTTTGGCGCACCCTATGCCCCCTTTGACAGCCAGCGTTTCATCGCCCGGCTGCCCCGGCCGCCTTATCTCTGCATGGATCGCGTGCTTGACGCCCAGCCCGCGCCCTGGGTGCTGAAACCCGACGGATGGGCCACGGCCCAGTTTGATATCCGGCCCCGGGACTGGTTTATCCGCGCCAATCGCACCCCGGCCCTGCCCTTTGCCTGGCTGCTGGAGATCGCCCTGCAACCCTGCGGTTGGCTGGCGGCCTATATGGGTTCGGCCCTTAAAAGCAGCCAGGATCTCAAGTTCCGCAACCTGGGCGGCGAGGGCCTCATCCACGCCAACATTCCGGCTGCGGGCGGCACCCTCACCACCCGGGTGCGGCTGACCCAGACCTCGGGCAGCGGGGACCTGATCATCGAGCATTTTCAGTTCGAGGTGCTCTTCCGGGGAACCCCGGTCTATACAGGCACCACCTACTTCGGTTTTTTCACCCCCCAGGCCCTTACCGATCAAAAGGGCGTCCGTCCGGGCGCCTACACGGACCCGGGCCGGGGCCGGCAGCCCGCGCTCCATAAGGAGGTGGTGTTGGATCGGCTGCCGCCGCTGACTCCCGATGATGAAGCCACCCCTGCAGAAGCGGCGGGTCCCGTTACCATGCCCGGCGGGGCCCTGGCCATGATTGATGCGGTCACGGACTGGGATCCCACGGGCGGCGCCCATGGTCTGGGCTATATTGAGGGTGCCAAAACCGTGGATCCCGCGGAGTGGTTTTTCAAGGCGCATTTTTATCAGGATCCGGTCTGTCCGGGCTCCCTGGGCCTGGAGTCCTTCCTGCAGCTGCTGCGCTATGCCGGCATTCAGCGTTTCCGGCCGGCGGCCAGCCATTATCGGGTGGTGCCCCTGGCCGGGCGGCAACACCGCTGGACCTACCGCGGCCAGATCCTACCCGCCAACCGCCTGATCACGGTCAAAGGGTCCATCAAACATATTGCGGATGCCCCCCGGCCTGCTTTGGTGGCCGATGGGATCCTGCAGGTTGACGGCCTGACGATTTATGCCCTGGAGGATATGGGCATCGCCTTTGAGCCCCTTGGGGATGGGGATGGCCTGCCCTAGGCATCAGCTGCCATTCCCGCGAAAGCGGGAATCCCGAGATAGGGGTGTGGGCGTGTTTGAAACCGTCATTCCCACGGAAGCGGGAATCCAGAACGCTATTGAATCAAACCCCCGGGGAACTTATAGTATGGTTTCTGATTTAAGGATAAGGAACTACCAGATCTAGCATGCATTTCAACCACGTATATCTCGACGAGCTGGGCTATGAACTGCCCTCTGAGGTGATCACCTCGGAGGACTTAGAGGCGCGCCTGGCCCCTTTGTACCAGCGTTTGCACTTCCAGGAGGGCCAGTTGGAGGCGCTGACCGGCGTACACGAGCGACGCTTCTGGCCTGCCGATTACGCCATGTATCGAGGGGCGGTGGCCGCCGCGGAAAAAGCCCTGGAGCGCTCCACGGTTCCCAGGGATGCCATCGGCATGCTGGTTTTCGGCGGCGTTTGCCGGGACCATTTGGAACCGGCCACGTCCTGCGCCGTGGCCCACGGGCTGGGGCTCCCGGCCCCCACCCAGGTTTTTGACCTTTCCAACGCCTGCCTGGGGGTGCTCAACGGTATGATCCAGGTGGCCAATGCCATTGAACTGGGCTTCATTGAGGCGGGCCTGGTGGTCTCCTGCGAGTCGGCCCGCCAGATCATGGACCTGACCATCCAGCGCCTCTTGGCGCAAGGGGACATGGAGACTTTCAAGAAAACCGTGGCCACCCTCACGGGCGGCTCCGGCGCCGTGGCCGTGATTCTGCGCAGGGCCGACCCGGGGGAACCGGGCCACCGTCTGCTGGGTGCGGCCCTGCGCAACGCCGTGAGCCATCACCAATTGTGCCGCTGGGGGCCGGATACCGGTATTCCGGCCAGCGCACCCCATGCCATGGAAACCGATTCGGTGGGCGTACTCAAACACGGCGTGACCCTGGGAATTGAGACTTACCGCGATTTCCAACAACAGATGGGCTGGCCGGCCGACAAACCGGACCGCATCATCTGCCACCAGGTGGGCGCCGCCCATCAGAAAACCATTCTCCAGGCTCTGGGCATACCCGAGGAGAAGGATTTTGTCACCTACCCCTATCTGGGGAATATCGGCACGGTCTCCCTGCCCATTACCGCAGCCATCGCCCACGAGCGCCAGTGCCTGGCCCCGGGTGACCTGGTGGGCTTTTTGGGAATCGGCAGCGGATTGAACTGTCTGATGCTGGGGTTCCAATGGTAACCGCCGCCCCCGGCCCGGCGGCCTGGCAGCACCCGCCCAACCAACTGGATCGCTCCGCCTGGCAGCAGCTCTATCCTTTTGCGAGCCATTTCCACAATCGCCGGGGCATGGCCTACCACTACCTAGACGAAGGCAGCGGCCCGCCGGTGCTCATGGTGCACGGCAACCCCACCTGGTCCTTCTACTACCGCGAACTGGTCAAGGCCCTGCGCCGGGACCACCGCGTCATTGTCCCGGACCATATGGGCTGCGGGCTTTCGGCCAGTCCGGCCGCCCACCAGTACGGGTATCGTCTGGCGGACCGGGTGGCGGACCTGGCCGCACTCATGGACGACCTCGCTCCGGCGGGTCCCCTCACCCTGGTGGTCCATGACTGGGGCGGCATGATCGGCATGGCCTGGGCCCTGCGCCATCCCCAGCGCATCGGACGGGTGGTGGTCCTCAATACAGCCGCATTTTTACCACCGGCGGGCAAACCCATCCCCCGGCGTCTCAAGATAATCCGCAATATAGCCCCCTTTGCGGTACCAGCCGTGCTGGGACTCAATCTTTTTGCCCGGGCCGCCACAGTCATGGCCACCCGCAAAGGACTGGCACCGGCTGTGCGCGCGGGGCTGCTGGCGCCCTACCACAACCGGCGTCACCGCCTGGCCACCCTGAAATTCGTTCAGGATATCCCCCTGGTTCCCGGGGATCCCAGCTATGGCCTGGTCAAACGGGCCGATGATGCCCTGGCGCGCCTGGCCCACATTCCGACCCTGATCTGCTGGGGTCTTGGCGATTTTGTGTTCGATGGCGATTATCTAGCTGAATGGCGACGCCGCCGGCCGGCAGCCGAAGTCCATGTGTTTGAAGATGCCGGCCATTATGTGCTCGAGGATGCCGCCCCCCAGGTAGTAGAATTAGTGCAGCGCTTCTTGCAAAAAAATCCAATTTGATTATCATAGCGCAAAAGTCATTAATTTTCGCGCCACAGTGAAACGGCCGGGCTGTTTTAACCCGTTGATCCCTCGGGAGCCAAATACCTTGCATCCATCGGATTCACCGACACCAGTCAAAAAGAAAGCGGACCGGGATAACCCGGCGCCCTCCGCCAACCGGCTCAACATTGCCGACCGCCTGCAAACCATGGCGCGCAAAATCCCCTATCAGCGGGCCGTGGTCGCTCCGTTGGAACGGGACCGCCTGGGACGCCCCGGATACCTCCATCTTACCTTCCGGCAACTGGCCAGGGAATCGGACCAGGTGGCCCACGGCTTGCAAAAATTGGGCATCACCCAGGGCACGCGCACGGTACTCATGGTGCGTCCCAGCCTGGACTTTTTCATCCTTACCTTCGCCCTGTTCAAGGTGGGGGCCGTGCCGGTGGTGGTGGATCCGGGAATGGGCCTGAGCCGCATGGCCGCCTGTTTCCGGCAGACCCGCCCGGAGGCGTTCATCGGTATCCCCCTGGCCCATGTGGTGCGCAAACTCTACCCCGGGTTTTTCAAGGACGTGCGCATCTGGGTCACAGCGGGGCGCCGCTGGTTCTGGGGCGGAGCAACACTGGACGGGTTGCGGCCCGAGACCCGGGAACCCTTCGAGATGGCCCAGACCAAACGCTACGAGATGGCGGCCATCCTGTTTACCACAGGCAGCACCGGGCCGGCCAAGGGCGTGGTCTACACCCACGGCATTTTCGATGCCCAGATCAATCGCATCCAGGAACAGTTCCGCATCGCACCAGGGGAGATCGACCTGCCCACCTTCCCGCTTTTCGCCCTTTTCGATCCGGCCCTGGGTATGACCGCCGTCATCCCCGACATGGACCCCACGCAACCGGGCAAGGTCAATCCCCACCGCATCATCGAACCCATCATCAACCACGGTGTCACCAACATGTTCGCCTCGCCGGCCCTGCTCAAGCGGGTGGGTGCCTACGGCAAGGCCCAGGGCATCAAGCTGCCCAGCCTTAAGCGTGTGGTTTCCGCCGGAGCCCCGGTAAGCCCCGACAATATTGAACAATTCACCGCACTGCTCAACTCCCGGGCGCGGATCCACACGCCCTACGGCGCCAGTGAAGCCATGCCGGTCACCACCATCAGCAGCCGGGAAATCCTGTCGGAGACCCGGGCCATGAGCGCCGAGGGCATGGGCGTCTGCGTAGGCCGCCCCATTCAAGGCATCGATGTGGAACTGATCCGGGTGGAAGACGGCCCTATCCTGACCTGGCAGGACGATCTTAAGGTAGCCGACGGCCAGGTGGGGGAGATCGTGGTGCGCGGCGATCTGGTCACCCGCCACTATTTTGAAAACCCCGATGCCATGTCGCTGCATAAAATCCGCGACCAGAACCGTTTTTGGCACCGCATGGGTGATCTGGGCTGGCGGGACCAGCAGGGCCGCATCTGGTTTTGCGGACGCAAAAGCCAGCGGGTGGTTACCCCCCGGGGCACCCTTTTCACCATCCCCTGCGAGTCCATCTTTAACGCTCATCCCAAGGTGGCGCGCAGTGCCCTGGTGGGCCTGGGCGAACCGCCCCACCAGGAACCGGTGATCTGCATTGAGCGCACCCCCAAGGGACGCAAAGCCGACCCGGAACACCTCACCGATGACTTGCTCTGGCTGGCCGCCGGTCATAAACTGACCAAAGAGATTCAAAAAATCCGGTTTAAAGATGAATTTCCGGTGGATATCCGCCATAATGCCAAGATATTCCGGGAACAGCTGGCCCAATGGGCGGCCGGTGAACCGCAAACCTTTCGGGAGGAACCCGGGTGGACCGTCCCTTTCAAATCCTTGATGAATCTAAAGGCCCTGTTGAAAAAAACTGACAGGAAAGGAGCCCCAGATGGAACTCACCAACAAGAAGGTTCTGATACTCATCGAAAACATGTTCAATGAACTTGAGTTCTGGTACCCCTTCTTCAGGCTCAAGGAAGCCGGCGCGGAGGTTACGGTGGTGGGTCCCGAGGCCGGCAAGGTTTACGCGGGCAAGAGTGCCACGGAGTATGCCGCCGATGCCGCTGCAGAGCGCATCGATTTCACCCAGTATGACGGTGTGGTGATTCCCGGCGGCTACGCCCCGGACATCATGCGCCGTTATCCGGCCATGGTGCAGCTCGTGACGGACCTGCACAAGGCCGGAAAGGTCGTGGCGGCCATCTGCCATGCAGGCTGGATGCTGGCTTCGGCGAAAATACTGGACGGGCGCACGGTTACCTCCTTTTTCGCCATCAAGGATGACCTGATCCATGCCGGGGCCCGCTGGGTGGACCAGGAAGTGGTGGTGGACGGCAATCTGGTGACCAGCCGCACCCCCGATGACCTGCCGGCTTTCATGCGCACCGTTATCCAGAACCTTAAAGAGTAGCAGGCTGCGTAAATACCCAGGGGCTGGCATCATGTCTGCAGGGCCAACTCGTTGCCCTGTAGGGGCGGGTTTGAAACCCGCCCCTACCCTCTCCTGCGATTCAGTCACCGGGCGGCAATGGAATCGGGCACGACCACTGGCTAACCTAAATTCTATGAGGACACTTGTATGCCCTCCAAATCCCCGCTTTCACCCCACACTCCCCAGGATTCCGGCGGCAATCCCCCCAAGGCTTGCCGCACCGACCAGGATCCGGCCCAGGATGCCTGGTTCACGGCCTTCTTTCTGGAAAACCACCTGGACCACTACGCCTACCCGGAACAGGTCGCCAGCCCCGAAAAAGTCCGTTTCATGGTCTACACCGAAGGGGAGGAGCGCTATTACCCCTGCTCGGACATCATGTTTAAGGACATCATGGAGCGTTACTCATCATCCCGCATCAGGGACGCTTACCAGGCGGTCTACCAGCGGGTCACGGCGCTCATCGAGGAGCAGATCGCGGATGAAGAGGAGAAAGCCTTTCTAAAAGCCCTGATCCACATCAAGTACCTGCATGAAACCCGGGACGAAATCATGATCCCCTCCCGGCTGGAAAAACGCCTGGTCAGTATTTTCTTAAACCGCACCCAGATCGAAGATCCCCACCTTTTTGAAAAGGCCGAGCGCAACCGGCGCGTACGGCGGGTGCTGGATTCGGGTTTTCTGAAAAAGGCCCTCAACCACATCGGCGAGGGCGACCTGATCAAGTCGCTCTCCTCCTTGAGCGGAATAAGGGAACGCCTGGAACATATGGAATTAGGCCGCCTGTTGAACCTGGCGGTCTCCCGGGAGTTGTGGGAAACCACCGAGAGCGACTTGTACAACGAAAACGATTTCCTCAATATCCTTCAGCGTCCCCTCATCGGCAACGGCACCCAACTGCTGTTCGATTTTCTGGGAATCTCCCGCAACGATTCCGATACCCGCCCCCCGGGAAGTAAAAAAATCCTCTGGCTGGCGGATGAAGCCGGCGAAATCCTGGTGGACCTGACCATCATCCACTTCCTGGCCCGCCTGGGGCACAAGGTGATCATCGCCTTCAAGGAGGGGCCGCTTTACAACAAGGTGCATGCCTACGACGCCCAGGGCGATGATGTACTCAAGGAAAAACTGGCCCTGGCCTTTTGGATCCGCGACAACAATCTATCCAAAAACGCCCTGGTCGATATCCTGCGCAGCGAGAATCATATTCTGGCCCTGTCCGACGGCACCCGGGAAAACCTCAATCTGCTGCTGACTTCCACGACCTTCGCCAGGATCTTCAAAGAAGTGGACGGTGTCATCAGCCGCGGCGAGGACCAGAAGCGACGCCTCTTTGACTCCCATTTCCAGTTCACCCAGGACATCTACAACATCACCCGCAGCCCCCAGGGTGATGTGGAGATCAGCTACAAGGCCAAACACCCCGCAGTGGTTAAATTCTCACACGAAGATCTGGAAGAAAAGGCCCGGGCCATCATCACCCAGATGCAGCAGGCCAAGGACAAGGGCATGACCGTCATGTTCTACAGCGGGATCATCGGCTCCATTCCCGGTAAAATCGACACGGCCAAACAGATCATGGGCACCACCGTGGCGCATCTTCGCCGTCAATCGGCCCACACCTTCATCATCAACCCCTCGGAACATTTCGAGCACGGCATGGACGCCGACGACCTCATGTATATGTGGGAGATCGTCCAGACCAGCGGTTTCATCGACATCTGGCGCTTCCAGACCTATGCCGACATTGTCCAGGCTTTCGAGATCCTGGAGCGCCCGGTGCCCCCCGAATGGGTCGGCAAAGACGCCACCTACAGCACGGGCTGCACCAAAGAGATGCGCATCGCCCAAAAAGTCCAGGAACGTCACCCCGAAATGCAGATCAGCGGCCCCTCTCCCAACAAATTCGTCCGCCGGGATGAATACGGCGTGGGCAAAATGTATGATCAGCGCCTTTCCGAGGTTTTGCACCAGAAGTATTATCGGGAGTAGAAGATCAGGAAATAAGCCTGTCTATCTGCCGGCCTGAAATTACCGTAATGACAATACCAGGGTTGCGCAGCCCCTCAGGAACTCCGCGTAAGCTCATGCCCATGCTTGCGTAACAAACCCCGGAATTGCCCATAGGTCAAACCCAGTCGATCCGCAGCCTTGCGCTGGTGATAATGCGCCTTTTTGAGGGCCTGGCTGATCATGTCGATCTCCAGCTGTTTTACCGCCTCTTTCAGCGGAAGCGGCGGGCTGGCGGCGGATACTGCCTCTGGATCCCTGGCTGCCGCTGAAGGTGAGACCCCATCCAGCGCCGGCCGGTGGGGTTGGGGCGTTTCCAACAGCGGGTAGGGTGACTGAAAGGGATTAAGGTCGATGGCTTCCAGGCGATGCGTTGGAGAGCGGTAAACAGCGCGCTCCACCACGTTTTTCAGCTCACGGATATTTCCCGGCCACAGGTGGCTTTCAAGGGTGGCGGCGGCTTGGTCAGTGAAGACGGGCATCTCCTCCTGCCCCAGTTCGAAGGCCATGCGACTGGCAAAATGGTTGGCCAGCAGCAGAATATCGTCCGGGCGTTCCCGCAACGGGGGCAGAAAAATCACCTCAAAAGACAAGCGGTCCAGCAGGTCCTGTTTGAAGCGCTTCTCCCGGGCCAGGGCCGGCAGATCGGCATGGGTGGCGCCGATCACCCGTACATCCACCTCCACCAGCTGCGTTCCCCCCACCCGCTCAAAGGCCCCGTACTCCACCACACGCAGAATCTTTTCCTGAGCCTGCATGGGAATATTGCCGATTTCATCCAGAAACAGCGTACTATTGTGCGCCGCCTCAAAGCGTCCCCGGCGTTTCCCGACGGCCCCGGTGAAGGCGCCCTGCTCATGGCCGAAAAGCGCGGCTTCCATCAGCGAGGGTGCCAGGGCGGCGCAATTGAGGGTTACCAGGGGGCCGCCCCAGCGATGGGACAGATAGTGCAGCCGCGTGGCAGCCAGCTCTTTTCCCGTACCCCGTTCCCCGATGATCAACACAGGGCGGTCGATGGGGGCCACCCGGGCCAGACGCTCCTGAACCGCCAGGAATGCCTCGGATTGTCCCAGGGCTTCCATGGTTACCCCGGGAGGCGCGGCGGGAAGCGAGGGACTCTGCCTAGGGTGATTGTTTTTCTGCATAATTTACCTAAATTATGTTAATTTTATCCAATTTTTAGTTATTTTTAGCATTTTCCAATTGAGTGGTCAAGACGTGCTACTATTAAATACTATAACAAAATCAGCAGGTAATGATTAACAGCGCACCCATGGCATGCAATGTGCGTAACCAGAAGGGAAATTGGCCCACCGGCCGCCGGGATCCTGCGGCCGGGAGCCCGCCCTAGGAACCATCTAAAACTGGAGGAGGTAAAAACATGGGTGTTTTTACACGATTTCGCGACATTATCAGTTCCAATATCAATGCTATGCTGGACCGGGCCGAAGACCCCGAAAAGCTCATCCGCCTGATGATTCGGGAGATGGAGGATACTTTGGTGGAGCTAAAATCGGCTTGTGCGGCGCTCATGGCGGAGAGCAAGAAGCTGCAACGCCAGGTGGACGAAGCTCAGGCCCGGGCAGACCTCTGGGAGGAGCGGGCACGTTTGGCGGTGGCCAAAAACAGGGACGGGTTGGCCCGGGAGGCGCTTTCCGAAAAACGCCGGTTTACCCGCATGATACAGTCATCAGAATCGGAACATGCGGATCAACAGGCCCTGGTGGCCCAATATCAGGATGATATCCGGCAATTGGAGGAAAAACTGACCAAAGCCCGCGAAAAGCAGCGGGTCCTGGCCCAGCGCCATATCCACGCCCTGGGCAAACGCAAGGCCCAGGAAGAGATCCGGCGCGTGGACAGCTTTGAGACCATGGCCAAATTCGACGACCTGGAAAACCGCATCGAACGCATGGAGGCCGAGGCGGACCTGGTGAACTACGGGCGCCAACCGGGACTTGAAGAAGAATTTGAAAAATTGTACGACGATGACATCGAAAAAGAGCTGGATATACTCAAGGCCCGAAGGAAACAAGCGGCGGATAACAAGGAGCGTCCATAACAATGATGACACCGGTATTTATTGTCGGCATCGTATTTGGCAGCTTTGTCCTGGCCCTGGCCATTGTAGGCGGAACGATTCTCGCCATTGTGCGCGGACGTCGACAGGGGTGGTCACGGAAAAGCCGTGAGACTGAAGCGGAGGACGCCAGGCTGATGCAGGATATTTATCAGGGTCTGGCGCGCATGGAAAAACGTGTGGAAGCGTTGGAAACCATCCTGATGGATCACCCCAAAGGCGGGACACACTAGCCGGGGCCACAAAAATAAGGAATTGAAACGATGAACAACTATCAGCACACACGGGGGTTATACCGCTCGCGGCGGGGTGCCATTTTCGGGGTATGCCGGGGCCTGGCAGAGTATTTCGATTTTAGTGTCTTCTGGATACGATTGATGGCCGCGGTGACGTTTTTAATCACCGGTGTCTGGCCCATGCTCGTTATTTACATCATTGCCGCATTGGTGATGAAACCGGAGCCGATACGTCCCTTTAATAGCGAGGCGGAACGCGATTTTTATGACGGCTATGTGGATTCCCGCCGGCGTACCCTGCGCCGGGTGCGGCGGCGTTTCGACAATCTCGACCAGCGCCTGCGTCGCATGGAAGACCGTGTCACCGGCCAGGATTTCCAATGGGAAGAGAGGATGAAACGGTCCTGAACAGGTGGAAGCGACGGACGACTGGGCAATTCCTTAGCACATCGCCCATGGCACTGCTTATCCTCGCATCCCACGATTTACTCCCCACGCCAAAGTCAATCCCGCCAGGTCAGGCCGGAAAACGCCCCCTGATTGCGTAACTACACGCACAAGGGGTATCTGCGGGCTAGCCAGCCCATATCTTCCGAAAATCGGTGATCAATTGCCCCTAGGGCGGCCCGCAATAGTGCGGCTGATAACCCAGCCGGTTAGGCCGGAATGGGGTTTTCCCTTTTCCAACTTTATTGGATTCCGGTCAAAGGGCTGCGAGATGCTTGACCTGGCATCCCAAATGACTCTATATACTTGTTTTGATAATCCGGGCATGGTCGGCTGCCGTCAGGAGGATGCCAGGTATATACGGCGGTTCCTGCCGGTCATCGGCATGTGCCGGCGGCGCTGTCAGCCGGGGGTTCCCTATCTTTAGGCCGGATGGGCAACGGACGTTCTGCCTTCCGGACTCCGGAAGGCACTGCCAGGTTTTTTAGTAATGTGAACATGTGGTCAGTGGAGTCAAGGAGGAACAGCTGAGAGCCTGAAACTGTGGACAAAGTGATGTGCGGGAATTGAACCGGATTTTGGAGATTTACAGCACGAGTATCACCTGGATCGCGACCGGGTTCAAAATAGCTGTCGAACCCGGTTAAAGGCCATGCTGAGCGCTGCGGGAATATTACCAAAGTGATCGTGCCGGGCGGCCGCCGCCATATCTCCTGCCTGAATTGTGATGTTTAGGAGCCTTAATCATCCACATGCATACATTGAAGAAATATTCTATTGCCAAACGGCTTACCATCAGCCTGATCCTGACCGTAGGGCTTGTGGCAACGCTTACGATCTCCGCAATTTACCTTCGCTCCAAAAGCCTGGCCCTGCGGGAATTGGAAAAAAAAGCGGATGAAACCATCGTTTACCTGGTGGGCGCCCTGAAAATACCGCTTTGGCAGGTCAGCCACGATACCATCAAATTAATCGGCAAAAGCATCAACCGGAATGAAATCGTCATAACTCTGATTATTTCAGACGACACCGGATACGTTATCTATTCCAGACAGGGGGAGGCGGTTGCGGACTCCATAGAGAGATCCGGAAAAATCTACCATAGCGGGGAGTGTATCGGCCAGGTACGGATCCAGATAACCAAAAAGTTTTATCATGAAAACAACCGCAAACAATTAATTTCCTATGGTGCCATCCTGTTCCTGGTTTTAACGTCCCTGATGCTGGCCACGGGGATGTTTATCCGCAAGTTCCTGAAAAAACCGCTGATCGGGCTCAATGAGATTGTAGAATCTTACAAATCGGGCATCTATGATTCCTCTGGCTACCAGTTGCCCTACCTCGAATTCGACCATTTCAAAAATGTCCTGGAGCAGATGGGCCTAACCATCAAGGCCCAGATGGAGGATCTGAAAGCGGCCGAGGAAAAATATCGCAGCATTTTCGACAATGTTACCGATTACCTCTTCGTTCATGATTTGAACGGCAATCTGCTGGAAACCAATGCGACTTTCAAAAGGCTGTACGGCATATCCGAAAATGAACCGCTACGCATGAACATCCGGGAAATAATCCCCGCCTATAACCATGGGAAATTCTCTGAGTACCTGCAGACTATCCGGGAGCAGGGCCATCATGAAGGCCTTTTATTAGTTATTGCCAAGGATGGCAGCGAGTTGATCATCGATTACCGGAATGTGCTGGTCCTGGATGCCCAGGGTGTGCCCCAGGCAGTGCAAGGGTCGGGCAGGGACATCACCCATCGCATTAAATCCGAAAAAGAGAAACAACACCTGGAGATGCAGCTTCGCCAGGCCCAGCGCATGGAAGCCCTGGGCACCCTGGCCGGGGGCATCGCCCACGACTTCAACAATCTCTTAATGGGCATCCAGGGAAGGACTTCCCTGATGCTGGTAAAAATCGATGCCGGCTCTGCTGCAATAGAACATCTGAAAGGAATTGCATCATATGTAGACAGGGCCGCCCAACTGACCAAACAACTGCTGGGACTGGCCAGGGGCGGCAAATACGAGATCAAGCCCACGGATATGAACGGCTTGATCGAAAGCAGTTCCCGAATGTTCGGCCGCACCAAAAAAGAGATCCGCATTTATCGGAAACTGCATGATCAGCTTTGGACGGTGGACGTGGATCAGGGGCAAATGGATCAGGTCTTGTTAAACCTGTTTGTCAATGCCTGGCAGGCAATGCCCAGTGGCGGAGACTTGCGTATTGAAACCCAAAATGTTCGGATCAGCGAAGGTGACGCCGGAATTTATGAAGTCAGTGCCGGCGATTTCATCTCCATCGCCATCACGGATACCGGAACGGGCATAGACCGGGATACTCTGGAAAGAATTTTCGACCCGTTTTTCTCAACCAAGGGTATGGGCCGGGGAACCGGCCTCGGACTGGCTTCAACCTATGGCATCATCCGCAATCATGGCGGTTATATCACGGTGGACAGCACGCTGGGGTCTGGCAGCACATTCCGGATTTTTTTACCTGCTTCCGACAAAGACCCGGCAGCGGCCGGCAAACGATCCAATATCGTGTATGGCAACAAAGAGAGAATTCTTTTAATCGATGATGAAGAATTGGTGCTTGATGTGGGCACGGAACTGCTGGGACTGTTAAACTATGAGGCAATCCCTAAAAATTCAGGGAAAGATGCGCTTGAATTATTTAAAAGCGACTACGCAAATATCGATTTGGTAATCCTCGACATGATCATGCCAAAGATGTCCGGAAGCCAGGTATTCAAGCAGTTGATCGCCATAAAGCCGGATGTCCTGGTTTTATTCTCCAGCGGCTACAGCATCAATGACCAGGGATCCCTGCTGCTCAACAGGGGAGAACATGGCTTCATCCAGAAACCTTTTAACATCGAGCAGCTTTCAATTAAAATCAGGGAAGTGCTGCAGTCAGACCCAGCATGTTCAGCATGAGGGCAATTCATTTTCAATAATTACCCTGGGCCCGCCGGAAGGACATGCATCTTAAGTGAATGGTGAAGTCAAAATGAAAAAGATCGCGGTTCTTACAGTGGCACTCCTACTCGGACTGGGCGGTTTCAGCACGGCCTGCGAGCTGATTGTCAGGGTTCCCGTGAGCAATGCTTACCTGCCCTATTTCAACCGGCACCAGAACGGCGACTGGGGCGGGCTCTCCGTAGAGCTTGCGCAAGCACTGCTGGCAGACGCCGGCTGCAAACCGGTTTATAAACCCCTGCCGTTCCCCAGGGCGCTGAAAAGCCTGAAAGCAGGCAAAATCGACTTGATGCTGAATTTGACGGCCACGGACGAAAGACGGGAGTTTACCCATTTTATCGGCCCGCAACTGGATGAAACCGTGGTGCTGGTCGTCCGCAAGGATTCAGGGATTAACATGATTTCCCTTAACGGATTGAGGAACCTGGCCAAACCCATTGGCGTTGAAAGGGGAAAAGTATATGGCCCAGCCTTTGAAAAAATGCGCGCAAGCGATGATCAATTCCGGGAACGGCTGGAGGAGGTGACCGAAGTCAACCTGCTGGAATCCATGCTGGAAAAAAACCGCATATCCGGGTTCCTGGGTTACGGGTATAACGTTTACCACAAAATAAAAACAGATCCGTCCTATGTGAACTTCAAGGTTACCCCCTACCCCATCCATACCGATTGGGTATATTTTGGATTTTCAAAAAAATCAGTTCCCCCGGAAACGGTGATACGCCTCCAGGCGTCCTATAATCGCCTCTATGAGCAGGGCGTGTTCAAAACAATTATCCAGAAGTATCGCATTCAATAAAGGAACAACCCGTGCAGGGCCAAAAAAGAATCCGCGATTACGGGATCATCATTGGCGATCTGATACCCGGGAAACGTAATGCCATTACGGATGTTGCCGGTGTCCGGGTGGGACACTGCACTCTTGACCATGGCCCGGTAAAAACCGGCGTCACCGCCGTGCTGCCCCACCCCGGCAATATCTTCGAGGACAAGGTGATGGCGGCAGCCCATGTGATCAACGGTTTTGGGAAATCCATGGGCATTATCCAGATCGAGGAACTCGGCACCCTGGAAACACCCATCCTGCTCACGAACACCCTGAGCGTCGGGGAGGCAGCCAGCGCCCTCATCTCCCATATGGTGGCGGGCAACAAGGATATCGGGTGTAAGGCCGGAACCGTGAACCCGCTGGTATGTGAATGCAACGATTTTCCCCTCAACGATATTCGCGGCCTCCATGTAACCAAGGAGCATGTGTATGCCGCCATCAGGGAAGCCGCAGAAGTGTTTCGCGAAGGGGGGGTTGGCGCCGGCACCGGGATGTCCTGCTATCAGTTGAAGGGAGGTATCGGTTCGGCCTCCCGGATGATCGACCTGGATTCCGGAAAATATACCGTGGGCACCCTGGTGCTTACCAATATGGGCCGCAAGCAGGATCTCATGATCAATGGCGATCCCCTGGGAAAACGCCGGGCAAAAGGTGAAATTGCCACTCCCCCGGATCATCCCGACGGGTCCATCATCATCATCATCGCCACCGATATCCCCCTGACCGAACGCCAACTGAAGCGGTGTGCCAAACGGAGCGCAGTAGGTTTGCATCGCACCGGCTCCCACATGGATACGGGCAGCGGTGAAATTGCAATTGCATTTTCCACCGTAAATCGAATCCGGTCCGGCAGCCGGGAAGCGCTATTGCCGATCCGCATGATCAACGAGAGCAGGATCAACCGCGTGTTCAGGGCGGTGGCCCAAGCCACCGAGGAGGCCATATTAAATTCGATGATTACTGCCGATGCCACCGTGGGCAGGGCTGGCTGCAAACGGCGCGCGTTAAGGGACATCCTTAAGGAATACGGAACCCCGCCCGGCAAAGAGGTGCAATAATATCAAAAGCGGATCAAAGGCCAGCCACCGCGCAAACACCTGCAAAACCAGTGAAACACTTGCATCGATGGGCGCCTGACTGAACCCAGGGTTGGGGTAAACGCTAGGGCACAGTCGTATTCAGGCCCACAAAAGTACCTCCGTTCCGGTGGCAGAGCGTCCGCATCAGCGAGGCAAAACGCTCGCCGGTATTGCCGTCCTGATCGGTATGCTCCATGACCACCGGGAAACCCACCCCATGGATCCGTACCCTTCGGGATCCATCCCGCCCGACACGATTGAGGCGGTCCACTTCATCGATGACCGGCTGGATGGCCGGACCGCTGAACTCGTCCCCAAATAT
>Ga0180435_10003301_pt1 | contig 16256 bp, 11 predicted proteins | sample SS_ome_3_FD_132467 | JGI IMG/M metagenome (GOLD analysis project Ga0180435, IMG submission 132467) | Hypersaline lake sediment archaeal communities from the Salton Sea, California, USA - SS_3_S_1 metaG | ecosystem: Environmental > Aquatic > Non-marine Saline and Alkaline > Hypersaline >...
AAGCCCGACATCGATCGCGAGCACCCGGTCGCCGTCGTCAAGTGGGTCGACGGCACGGTGATCGACACGATCTACAAGGTCAACGCCGCGGGCCAATGACCCGGGCGAGACGCGCCGGCGCGGCCGGCGGCCGTAGGAAAGCGCCCCGCGCGGATCAGGGTCGCGAGTAGCAGCCCGTCCGCGTTGATCGCGGTGTGGATCGATCGACCGGGGAACGTCCGCTAGCCGCCGCCCAGCGGCAGCAGCACGAAGATCGCGACGTCCCAGACCGCGTGCGAGATGATCCCCGGCCAGAGCGAGCGCGTGCGCGCGTAGAGCGCGCCCCAGACGAGCGCGCACAGCCCGGCGGCGAGCACGAGCATCAGGTTCAGCGCCCAGATGTGCACCGCAGCGTAGACCAGCGCGCCGGCGAGCCAGCCCCCCATCGTCCCCCAGCGCTCTGCGAAACGGTGCTGCACGAAGCCGCGCCAGAAGAGCTCCTCCCCCGGCCCAATCACGAAGAAGAGCAAGAGCGCGATGCGCAGGCGCGACATGCCCGCGCGGCGAGCATAGACGTCGGCGATCTCGCCCCCGGCAAAGTCGAACATCCGCGTCGCCAGCGCCTCGCCGGCGGCAAAGAGCCCGTAGAGCGCGGCCGCACTGGCGAGCCCGAGCCAGATGTGCTGTGCCCGAAAGTGCAGTCGGAAGGCGAAGCCCCGACCGGCCATCATGAACGCGCCCAGGACGAGTACGAGCACGCCGATCGGCATCGCCGACCAGAACCCGAGGCCGCGCACCGCCCAGGGGGAAAAGAGCAGGAACCAGAAGGCGGCCGCCGCGGCGAGCGCGGCGAGGGTCACGCCATCTTGCCCGGTGAAACGTCTCATGCCCGCAAGCGCATCAGGCGCGCCCCAAGGAAGCCGAACAGGGCGGCGTAGGCGAGCAGCACGAGACACGGCAGGATGATCGCCTGGATCCCAAAGCCGAAGGAAATCAGCGCGTGGAACGCGTCCATCGCCCAGGCGGCCGGCGAGATATGCCCCGCCGTACGCATCCAGGCCGGCACGACCTCCAGCGGCCACCAGCAGCCACCGATCGCGCCCAGGAAGAGCCCGCTGATCAGCGTCGTCGCCGTCGCCTGCTCGGGCCGCCGCAGCACCGCCCCCCAGAAGAGCGCGAATGACGCGGCGACGAGGGCAAAGCAGACCACCACGATCGCCAGTCCGATCAGGCTGTTGCCGAGGTAGGCGCCGAGCAGGAAGTGACCGGTCCCCATCAGCACGGCGGCCTGCAGCACGGCGAGTGATAGCGAGCCGAGCAGCTTGCCGGCGAAGATCGTGCGCCGCGAGACGGGGTAAGTCGCCACGCGCGCCAGCTGGCCGTGCTGCTTCTCGACCGCCAGGAAGACGGCACCGAAGACGGTCGTGTTGATCAACATGAAGAGCGTGACCGTCGCCGGCAGCGACTGCGCCATGCCGCTCGGGACAGGGCGGCCCCGGCCGGCCGTCTCACTCACGACCACGATCTGCCGCGGCTCGGCGGCGATCGTCCCCAGGCGGTCCGCGAAGGCGTCGTCGAAGCGCAGCCCATCGCCCCCCTCCGGCGCCGGCCGCTCGTCTCCCTCGGGCGCGGTCGCTCCCCTGCCGCCCGCCGCGCGCGCGAGATCGAGCAACGTCTTCCAGATCGCGCGGCGCACGTGCATCTCGGCCACCATCGAGGCGGAAGCGCGCATCTGCTCGCTGGCGAAGTAGTAGAGCGGCCCCTGCCGGCCGGCGGCGATGCTGTCCTGAAACCCGACCGGAATGCGCAGGCTGCGCCCCAGCGCGAGCGTCTCCGCGGCCGCCCGCTCGAGCTCGACGACGGCGAAGTCCTCGCGCTCGAGCGCCTCGATGAATGTCGTCGACAGCAGCGAGCGATCCTCGTCGATGACGTTCAAACCGATGACGACATTCCCGCTGCCCGCGCCGAAGGAGCTGAAGATGAAGATGAAGCCGATCGGCATGATCAGCATCCAGAAGATCGACGGTCGATCCTTGATCACATGCAGCAGGTCGTTGCCGGCCAATACCCACGCTCTACGCACGCCCTAGACCCCCTGCGCGAAGCGGCGGCGCATGAGCAGCGCGCTCGCCAGAACCGTAACCACGCCGGTTGCGAGGAAGACGATCAACGGCAGCGCGATGTCCGCGATCGTGCCGCCGGCGATGAGCAGCGACTGATAGCCCTCGATCGCCCAGTAGTTGAGGGTCAAGGGCGCGATTTCGCGCGCGAGCTGCGGCAAGTTGTTGAGCGGAATGAACGAACCGCCGAGAAACGCCATCACCATCAGCGCAATCGAGGCGATCGTACCTCCCTGGCGTTCGTCTCTCCCCAGGCTGTAGAGCAAGGAAACGAACCCGGTCACGGCGACGAGAAAGAAGAGCGAGAGCAGTGCAAAGGCGGGCAGGTCGGCGCGCGCGCCGAGCAGCAGGGCTCCGATCAACGCCATCGCAATCACGACCAGCAGACCGATGGCGACCGTGGCGAGCAGCTTGCCGAAGATGACCGCGCTGGCAGGGATCGGCGCAGCGAGCTGGCGCGCGAGGGTCCGCTGGCGCTTCTCCTGAAAGATGTCGGCCGTCAGCCCGATCGCCAGCATGAAGAGCGCAAAGGAGGCCATCCCGGGCAGCACGTAACGGAAGATCAGGCCGAAGTCCGACCCGCCGTCTTCCTCGTCATCGCCCTCCGGCTCGGCGGCCCGATCGCCGGCGTCGGCGTTTGCCTCGCCTTCCGCGGACGCGGGGGGCACTTCCAGCGGAGAGGCGACCGTCGACAGCGTGATCGCCGGGGGAAAGAGGAACTGGCCGAAGCCGCGCATGCTGCGGTTGACCATCACTGCGATGTCGGCCACCTGGGCATCGGGCGCCCATGGCTCGGCGGCCGCATCGTCGCCTGCGAGCGCGCGGATCCGTTCCAGCGGCGCCGCGAGCAGGGTCGCGCCGCCCTCGAGCAGGAGGGTCAGAAACTCCGCCGTCTCCTCGACCGCAAGCGGTCCGATCGCCGCCGCCGGGTTGCGCACGACGCGCAGCTGCGTCGGCTCGCGCTCGAGCACTGCGCGGCTGAAGCCCGCGGGGATCACGATCGCGCCCGCCACGCGGTTCTTCTCGATCTGCCGCTCGGCCGTCGGCCAGTCGGTTTCCTCGACGTCGAGGAACTGCGCCGCTTGCTCCTGCCCCAATGCCCCCCGCACCAGGCCGGCGACGAATTCGCCGTCCTGATCGACGAGCGCGAGCGAGAAGCGCGGCGTCTGAGCGCTCCCACCCGATCCGAAGGCAAGCGCGATCAGCCCCGAGAAGACGAACGGAAACGCCAGGAAGACGAGCGGCGCCAGCGGAGAGCGCAACCGCAGCAGCAGGTCCTTACGCAGAATCCACCAAACGGCGCGCACGCCTCAACCTCCTCTTGCTCGTCCGGCGATCTCTTCCTAGTCCCGCAGCTCGCGTCCCGTGAGCTTGAGAAAGACCCCCTGCAGGCCCGGCTCCTGGATCGAAACATCATCAACACCGAGATCGGGCGTCAAGACTCGTCCCAGGATCTCCGCCAGCTCGCTCCGCCCTCCGTGCACATCGAGCAACGCATGCCCGTCTTCGAGCGTCACGACCCGCACGCGCTCATCCGCGCGCAACACGTCGCGCATCCGCTCCGCCGGGAACTGACCGCGCAAGCTAAGGATATCGCCCTCGCCCACCAGCCGGGTCAACTCCGGCAACGTCCCCTCGGCCAGCAGGCGACCATGATCGATGATGCCGATGCGATCACAGAGCTGCTGCGCCTCTTCCAGGTAGTGCGTCGTGTACAGAACGGTCGTCCCCGCCCGGGCCACGTCGCGCACGACCTGGAGAATATTCAGTCGCGCCTGGATGTCGATGCCGACCGTCGGCTCGTCGAGCAGCAGCAGACGCGGCTCATGGATCATGCCGATCGCCAGATTGAGCCGGCGCTGCATCCCGCCCGAAAACTTGCGCGTTGCCTCGCGCGCGCGGTCGGCGAGTCCGACCACCCCGAGTACGGTGTCGATGCGGGCGCTGAGTGCGCGGCCGCCGAGTCCGGCGAGGGAGCCCCAGAAGCGCAGATTCTCACGCGCGGAGAGGTCTTCGTAGATCGCCGTCTCCTGCGGCACGACGCCGATGCGCCGCTTGAAGGCCCGGGGGTTGGACTTCAGATCGATCTCCTCGAGCGCGATCTGGCCCTCGTCCGGCTCGAGCAAGCCGCAGATACAAGAAATCGTCGTCGTCTTGCCCGCGCCGTTGGGCCCCAGCAGGCCGTAGATCTCGCCCGGGGCAACGCTGAAGGAGACGTCGGCCACGGCGGTCAGCGGCCCGAATGACTTGACGAGCTGGCGAACGACAAACATGAGCGGCCCCCGTCTGGCGCGTCCCGATCCTCTAGGTCCCACTCGCAATCGGCCGCCAGGCTAGCAGGTCGACCGGCGGCGGGCAACTGCAACCCGCGACGGGGGTTCCTTGACACCCGGGGAAGCAGACGCCTACTATGCGCGCAACGTATTCGGACTCCTGTGACCCTAAAGAGGACTGGCCCATGCGTCCGCGCGCCATTCAGGTGCGCCTGGCGGCGGTTCTGCTGTCGGGACTCGCCCTCGGGGCACTCGGCTTGCTTGAACCCCTGATCGGGTTCTGGGAGCACTTCCATCTGCTCGGCGCCCCGTGGCCAACGCTGCTGCTCTTCTACCTTGGCAGTGGACTCGCGATCGCGATCGCCGCCGGAAGCGCCGTTTCGATTGCCTTGGCCTTCCGCTCCGCGCAATGGATGCCGGTCGCGATCGCCGCCTACTACGCCACCGCGACGGCCGCGCTGGCGGCGGCGATCTTCCTGACGCCGGTGGTTCATCGCGAGCTCGTCAGTTTCAACGTGCCGGTCTCGAAGCTGATCATCTTCCCCGTGCTCCTCGTCTTGGGCGCCGCGTTCACCTACAAGGGCACGCGGCGGATCGTCATGCCGCTGTTCACCGCCCTCTTCGGCTACCCGAGCGGGCGCATCGCGCTCCTGCGCCTGACAATGTGGCTCCTGCTGATCGGGCTGCTGATCCCGGTAACGATCGCCAAGGATCTGCGCAGCCGCTATCGCGGCAGCGGCCGCCCGCCGCGCCCGGCGCTGGCCACGCGGCCGAGTCACGATCCGGTGCAGAACGTGCTTCTGATCACGATCGATGACCTGCGCGCAGACCATCTCGGGAGTCACGGCTATGCCCGGCCGACCTCACCGCGGATCGACGCGCTGGCGCGCGAAGGCTACGACTTCACTCGCTGTTTCGCGCAGGCGAACTGCACCGAGCTCAGTTTCGGGTCGATCTTCACGTCGCTCTATCCCTCGACGCACGCGGTGCGCCGTACGGGCGGCGTTGCCTCGCGCCTGCCGGCGCGCATCGAGACGCTCGCCGAGCGCATGCGCGACGCCGGATTGTCGACGCACGCCTTGATGACGAATCCCTTCCTGAAGCGCGAATGGGGTCTCACGCAGGGGTTCGACACTGTCTGCGAGTACCACTTCGGCTACCTGGACTTGATGCCCGTGCGACTCCTGCGCCAGTTCGGGCTCGCGCTCTCACCCGAACGGATCGGATACCTGCAGATCCCGCGCGCGAGCGTGGTCGTAGACGATGCGATTGCGCGCATCGAAGAAGAGAGGCACACGCCGTTCTTCCTGCACGTGCACTTGATGGACACACACCCGCCCTACATCCCGCCGGCAACCTACGAGGAACGCTACCGCACCGCGAGCGCCGCTCGCGTTCCCGCGCGCCGCCTATGGCGCAACACCTGGCCGGTAATCGAGATGCTTCCTTCGGAGCGGGAACTGCTGCCGCCGAGCGAGCGGCAGCGGATGATCGACCTCTACGACGCTGCGATTCGCTACGTCGATGACCAGGTCGGACGCCTGCTCGACGCACTCGACGCCGCCGGACTGGCTGAGCGCACGCTCGTCCTGCTGACCTCCGATCATGGCGACGAATTCCTCGAGCATGGGGATATCTTTCACAAGAGCCCGTTTCTCTACGACGAGCTGATCCATGTGCCGTTGATCGTGCGCGTCCCCGAGCGCCAGGGCGAGAGGGTCACCGAGCTCGTACGCCACATCGATCTCGCACCCACGCTGCTCGAGCTCTTCGGGCAGCCGCCGATCGAAGCCGCTCAGGGCACTTCGCTGCTGCCCTTGCTGGGCGGGGACCGTGCGGCCTGGACCGCTCAGGCCGCCTACAGCCAATCCTACGAGTTCATCGCCGTGCGCACCCCGGAGCGCAAGTTGATGTACGATCTCGCCCGCGACCGCACGTTCTGCTTCGACCTGCGTACCGATCCGCGCGAGCTGCACAACGTCTACGGCACTGACGCGGGGTGCGATTCGCTCGACGAAGCGCTGATGGAGTTTCTCAAGCGCGTCAGCGTGCCGGCCGACACGCGACCGAAGATACCGATCGACTCGCAGACGCGCGAAGTGCTCGGCACGCTAGGCTACATCGATCTCTAGCCGCCCCCATCGTCGCGCCCGCGCGGCGCCGCGCCGGGCGGTTCCGGCGGCTCGCCTGAGGCCCCCAGCAACCAGACGATCCCGCGCTTGAAGGGCAGGTGCGAACCAAGCAACAGCGCCCGCTCCTCGGGCCCGAAGACGCGCAGCGCCCGCATCATCAGGAACTGCGCCAGGAGGGCCAGGGCGATCGCTCCTCCGACCGCAATCGGCCCGCGCAGCGCGGTGCGTACGAACCAGAAGGGCAGCACGACCGCGGACGCGGCCAGCACGCGCGCCAGATCGCTCCAGGGCACGGCGAGGCCGCGCACGTAGCGTCGGCTGACGACATACTGGGCGATCGCGCTCGCCGCGAGCGCCGCCGCCACCGCCCAGACCCCGCCCCAGATCCCGAGCGGCGGGATCAGCAGCAGGTCGAGGGTGACGTTGAGCGCCGCCCCTCCGGCGGCGATCAGCAGATTGGCGATCGTCCGTTCGCGCACGTAGAGCGCCATGCGCAGCGGCGTGGCGAAGAAGCCGAGCATGAAGACGAGGAAGAAGGCCTGGCAAACGGGCATCCCCGCCGCCATCGGCGCGCCGTACAAAACGTCGTAGGCTTGCCCGCCGAAGACGAAGCCGGTCAGCGAGACCGGTACAACCAGCACGAAGAGCAAACGGAAATAGAGGCGGATGCCGCGGCGCAAGCCGTCGCCGCCATGCGTGTCGGTCTCCGACAGCGTCGCCAAGACGACCGGCCAGATCGCGAGCGGCACGAACTCGAGGATCATCTGCCCCAAGTTGTACGCGGCGTTGTAGAAGCCGACCTGGGCCGGATCATGGAAGTAGCCGATCACGAGCGTTTCCGAGGAGCGCCACAGGACCTGGTTGATCAGCGCGCCGAGCGCGATCGGCAAAGCATAGCCGGCCGTGCGCTTCAGCGGCATCCCCTCCCCTTCGGCGTCCCGGATCCACGGCATGAGGGCGCGCAGGCGCGGAGCGAGCAAGAGGATCCCGAAGCAGAAGCTGCCCGCGACGACGTAGATCACGCCGCGCACCTCGGCGCCGTCCCGCACCAACCACAACAGCAAGGCGACGAGCGCCGCCTTCTGCGCGACCGAGGCGATCGTCAGCCAACGCATGCGACGCAAGGCGGTATAGACGCTCGTCAGCAGCGTCCAGAGGTTCTCGAAGACGAGCAGCACGGCACCCAGCGGCAGGATCGTGCTCAGATCGGCGTGCTGCAGATCGCTCAGCCAGCCGCGCAGGAGGTACGCGGCAACAATGACCACCGCCCAGCCGATCAGCTGCAGCCAGAGCGAGCGCAGTAGCAGCTGGCGCGTCCCGCGTCCATCCTGTCTGACGCGCAGCTCCGGCAGAAAGCGGAGCACCGCCTGGGCCAGGCCCAGCCCGATCCCGAGCGAGAAGAAGCGGGCGATGTTGAGGTAGATGCTGTAGACGCCGTAGGCGTACTCGCCCAGGCCACGCACAATCAAGACGTTCGAACCGATCGCCAGCAGCGAGACGAGCACCTTCGCCACCAAACTCCAGGCCATCGCTCCCGGAACCTCGCGCGATACCTGGGCGCGTGAAGTGGTGCCGTCGTCACGCACGCTCAATACACCTCGATCAGCCCGACCGTCTCACCGCGGTAGGCGTCGTCATCGCTCAGGAAGTGACGCAGCGGGAGGTTCGGCAGGAACGTCTCTTCCATCCACGTCACCTGCAGGCGGTACTCGCCGCTGACGGCGTAGGTCGGAATCGGGATTTCGACGCGATCGACAACGTATCGGTCGCGGGGCCAATGCTCGCACCCGAACAGCCCGTCGAGCGGCACCTCCTCCTCGCGCAGGCGGTAGGTCTGACCTTCGAGCCGCTCGTGCAGCAGCCGATGCAGCTTGCTGAAGCGGTAGGTCCAGAGCCAGTCGCGCGGGCTGCGCGCATCCATCCGCAGGTGGGTCTGCAGGGGGAAAGGCGGCGGCTCCCCGACACGGCGCCAGAAGAGCGTCAAACCGAGCTGCTCCCCGCGCGCCACGACGGGGCGCTCGATGTCGATCGCCGCCAGCGTGACGCCGGCGATCGTATCCGGCAGGACCGGCCGCGCGTCGGCCGGAAGCGTGCGCATCAGGATCCGGTGGGTGCGCGTTTCCGTCGACGGGTGCGCCGGGGTGCGCTCGCCCGGCTTGACGATTCCGGAGAGCAGATCGAGATTCTCGGCGCGCACGGCGTAGAGTGCCCCCGCGTCGCCCAGATCCCAGATTGTCCTGAGCAACGCCCGATCGGCCTCCAGGGCGCGCGCCTGGCGCACGGCGATCGCCGGCCCGACGCTGCAGAAGAACAGGTGTCGCCGCCGCGGGAAGTCGGCATTGAGCAGCACGTAATCGACGCTGAAGCGCCGGCAGATGCGCGCCTTCTCCCCCGTGCCGATATAGGGGCTGAGCACGTCGCGGCTGCCCGCCAGTCGTTCGAGCGCGAGGGAATCGGCCGGGCTGCCGTGCTGGTGCAGCACGCAGACGCTGCGGTGGCGCGTCAGCGCCGGGATAGCGTAGCTCGTCAGTGGATCGCTGAGCACGACGGCCGGCGCCGGCAGCTCGCGATCGAGCCGCTGCAGCACATCGCTCCATTGCAGGATCGAGCGCTCGCCGAGTCGTTCCAGGTTGGCGGTGGAATAGGAGCGGGCGAAGGCGTCGAGCCGGGGGAAAAGCAGCAGCAGCATCAGGGCATAGAAACCGAGCGCGGTCACCACGCGTCGCCAGGAGTCGATCCGCAACAGCCCGACGCTCATCCAGCCGGCGACGTAGGCGAGCACGAGCAGGAACGGCACGAGCAGGGCGAAGCGCGCGATCAGGTAGCCGAAGTGCGGTTCGAGCCAGACCGTCAGCCAGGGATTGAGCAGGACCAAGAGCGGCGCAAAGCTCAATGTGACGAGATAGACGACCGCATCGCTCTCGCGCAAGCGCCGAAACAGGAAGCAGGCCAAGAGAATGCCGGCAAACCCGACGCCGCCGAGGAAGCGCGCCCACTCGAAGGGACTGACGATGAAGAGCGAATCCGTCAGGTAGACAACCCCCTGGCGGTGCGTGTGGATCAAGTTGGCGCTGCCCGAGGCGAACAGCAGGCGCCAGGCCGTGATCGGCGCAATGCCGATCAGCACCGCGCCCAGCGCGCGCAACACGCGCCGCAAGCTCTGGTGGCGGGGACCGCGCACAAGCAGCAAGCCCAGGGCGAAGGCGCCCAGCGAAAACAGAATCGCGACCAGGGAGAAGGCGTGCGTCGCCGCGGCACCCAGGGCGGCAACGGCCAGACAGGCGAGCATGCCGCGCCGGCAATCGCCGAGTACGTAGCGCAATGCCAGCGCAAGGACGCCCCAGGAGAGCACGACCCCCATGTAGTTGCCGTAGGCGAGACGCGCGAAGAGACCGCGATTGACCTCGCCAAAGCAGATCACGGCGAGGAATGTGGCGAAGAGCGCGGTCCCCTCGCTGCGCAGGACGCGACGCGCCAGGGTGTGGAACAAAATCAGGGCGAAGGGCACGAGCAGGCCGGGTGAGAGCATCCAGAGGCGCGGGGCGGAAATGCCCGTCAGCATTGCCAAACCGGCAAGGATGACGTGGAAGAAACCCTTGCGCGGGTCGACCGTCGGCCCGTCGCCGTCGGCGTGAAAGACGGTGCGCGGCAGTACGCGATTGCACTCCACCATCTCTCGAATCGAGGCGATGTGGTCCGGCGAGTCGGTCGCGTAGCCGAAATTGCCACCGGCGTGAAAGGCGAGCAGAGCGGTGACGATGACGATCATCGTCAAGACGATCAAGGCCGCCCAGCGCGGCGCAATCACGCGCTCGCGCTTCTGCTCTTCGCCCAGTTCATAGGCGCGTCGCAGGATCCGCTGCCAAGGATCGTCGCCGTCGCGCACGGCGTCGGGCTCGGAGCGGACCACGACGCCGGCGGCGCGCATGCCGCGCCGCGCCCGTTGGGCCGCGGCGCTGGCCGGCGGCTCCCCCTCGCGCGGTCCCGGAACGGACCCAATCGCCTCGGCCGAGCGCCCCGCGTAGCCATAGATGTCGGTCCGCGCCTCACCCTCGCGGTGGGCCGCACTTCCGCTCGCGGCAGCGCCACCGCGGCCGCTCCCGGGCCGGGCGCCGCGACGCGCGAGCCAGGGGCGCGCGGCCAGGAAAAGCCCGCCCGCCACGAGCCCCAGCGGAACCGCCCAAAGCAGAGCCACCAGGCGGCCGGCGCCGGGCGCGGCCGGCGACGGGAGCGTGACGGGGCCAAGGTGCGCGCCGCCGCCGGCGAACCAGATCGCCATGCCCAGCAGGGCATTCCAACCGACGCCGAGGAGAAAGGCGCGCGTGACGCGCGCCGCAAAGCCGACGCGCGGGCGCGGCAGCAGAATCTGATGCCACTGCCACCCGGGAAGGATGACGAGGCCGACCAGGCCGAGGTAGGCACGAGCGATGTCGGGCACCCAGGGCTGGGCGCCTCTGAGCAGCAGGAAGAAGAGCGGACTCAGCAGCCAGAGCAGGTGCCACGGGTTGAAGCCGAGCGCGGGCGCCTCCGGCCGGAGGGTCGCCGCATCATCGCGACTGCGCGGGGTTGCTTCCATGCAGGCCCTCGCCTCCCGGAACGGTCACTGGAAGCGCTTGCGGACCATGAAGACCGTGTTTTCCCAACCGTCCTGCCATTTGCGCAGCTTGACATCACCGATGCGCGGGCGGTAGTCGATGCCGTGCTCGGCGAAGCGGACTTCGGCGTGGCGGATGGCGTCGATCTTGATCTCCTCGGAGAAGGGCATGCCGTCACTCGCCGGCCGGATCTTCTCCAGCACCGAGCGGCGGAAGACCCACATCCCCGACTGGGAATCGGCCATCTTGGTGCCGAAAAGCACCCAGGCGACAAACGTCAGGATCCAGTTGCCGACCTTGTTGGAGAAGTTCATCGCCTTGGGATCGCGAAGCGGGAAGCGGGCGGCGGAAATGAAATCGAGCTCGCCGTCGACGAGCACGTCGATCAGCTCCGGAATCGCCTCCGCCGGATACGTCCCGTCGCCGTCCATCGTCGCGATCACATCGCTCGTCGCGGCAGCAAGCCCGGTCTTGTAGGCCGCACCGTAGCCGCGGCGCGTCTCCAGGACGACCTTGGCACCCAGGCTCTCGGCCACCTCGGCCGTCCGGTCGGTGGAGTTGTTGTTGGCGACGACGATCTCGTCGACACAGGCGGGCAGTCGGCCGATGACCTCCCGGATCCCCTCCTCTTCGTTATAGCAAGGAATCACGACGCTTACGCTGAGGCCGCGGTGCACGCTTCCCTCCTTGGCTCGGATCTGGCGATGCCGACCCGGCTCGCGGCCGGGTCGAAGCTCATGGGAGTGTATCGGACGCTCGGAGCGGCTTCTAGTGACATATGGCACCTCTCGCGGCACCTCGCATGCCCTCTCTCATGGCACAGCGTGACGCCACTTGCGGCACCGCACATGGCGCCTCGCGCCGCCCTGCTCCGGCGGGCGGCACGGCCTGCTCTGCGGCTCCCCTGGCGGAGGCCTGCCCCCCACCCGCGGCGCTCGCGCTGCGCCCACGCCACACCTTGAGTGCCGCCCGATGGGATGCGATCCTCTGCTCCATGATGGCCGATGTGCTGCGTCTCTATGCCGCCTTTACGGCGGCGCTCGATCGCGAGTTGGAACGCCTGCAGGCGCTCCACGGGCCGGCGCTGACCTGCCGCGTCGGATGCACGGCGTGCTGCCAGACCGACCTGAGCGTCGGCCCGGTGGAGGCGACGGTGCTCGGCAACGCGCTGCCGGCGCTGCCGGCCGAGACCCAGCGCCGGCTGCAGGAGGGAATGCGCACGCGCGACGCTCGCGATCCCGCCTGCCCGTTGCTGCTCGATCAGCGCTGCGCGACCTATGCCGCCCGGCCGCTGATCTGTCGCACCCAGGGCTTCCCGCTCGTATGGGAGGAGGAGAACGAGCTGCACGAGGCGCATTGTCCGCTGAATTTCACCCGCCACGACGGGACCGCCTGGGAGGCCAGCGCCTGCCTGCGAATCGACCACGTCACCGCACGCCTCGCCGCCGCCGACCTGCTCTGGATGCGGGCCCACAACCGCCCCGACACAGAGGCAGCCGAGCGCACGCCGGTGCGCCGGCTCGTCCTCGACCTCGACCCGGCGGGAGGTGTGCGGTGAAGCTCCTGCGCGCCGTCCGGATGGCCCGCTGCATCGGCTGCCACTCCTGCTCGCTCGCCTGTGCCCGGCTGGTGCACCGGGTGCTCTCCTGGGATCGGGCCGGCATCCGCATCCGCTCCTCCGGCGGCCTGACGACCGGCTTCGAAGCCCGTCTTTGCCTCGGGTGCGACCCGGCGCCGTGCGTGGCAGCCTGCCCCACCGAGGCGCTGCGCCAGCGTCGCGGCGGAGGGGTCATCTTCAAGCGGGAGCCCTGCATCCAGTGCGGCGCCTGCGCGCGGGCGTGCCCGGTCGACGCGATTTACCTCGACTGCGAACAGCGCCCCTACGTCTGCATCCACTGCGGCCGGTGCATCCCCTTCTGCCCGCACGATTGCCTCGCGCTGGTCACGGTCGACGCCGAGCCGATCGCTCGCGGCCAGGCGGCGAGCGCAGCCACTGCGCCCCGTCCGGCAGACGGCGAGCGGGCGCCCGGCGAAGGGGGAAGCGACGAAGAGGAACAGGGCGATGGCTGAGCGGCAGTTCCAGGTCTTGGCAGTCGATCTCGCCACCGGCGGCCACGAGCGCCTCGCCTTCGGCGGGCGCACCGAGCTGCTGGGCGGCAGCGGTCTCGCCGCCGGCCTGCACGCCGCCTTCGGCCACCCGGAGCTGCCGGCCGAAGATCCGGCCCAGCCGCTGATCTTCGCCATCGGGCCGCTGACGGGCTACTTCCCACTGATGAGCAAGGTCGTCTGTGGCTTCCGCTCGCCGTACCACAATCAATATGCCGAATCGCACGCTGGTGGGCGACTCGCGCTCGCGCTGCGCTTCGCCGGCCTCGATGCCCTCGTCCTGCGCGGAGCGGCAGCAACGCCCAGCTGCCTCGTGGTTGGCGGCGAGCGCTGCTCGCTGCTCGACGTCCACTACCTGTGGGGCATGGATGCGCTCGAGACCGGGAAGCGGCTGCGCACGATCGTGCCCGAGGCTGCGGGCCATCGCAGCATTCTGCGCATCGGCCCCGCGGGCGAGGCGGGCGGCGCCTACGCCTGCATCAACGTCGACACCTTCCGGCACTTCGGCCGCCTCGGCGCGGGCGGCGTCATGGGCCGCAAGCGCTTGAAGGCGATCGTCGTGCTCGGCGATCGCAGCGCGCCGACGCCGCCGGGGAAGAGCTACGCATCACTCTTCCAGACGCTCTACGGCCGGCTGACCGAAACCGACGTGATGAACAAGTACCACGACCTCGGCACGCCGCGGAATCTCATCCCGCTCAACGACCAGCGCGCCCTCCCCTGGCGCAATCTGCAGCAGACGAACGACGCCGCCGTGACGGCGATCTCGGGCGAGCGTTTCGCCGATGAGTTGCTCTTGCGCAACTCCGCCTGCGCCGGATGTCCGATCGGCTGCATTCACATCGGGCTCCTGCGCGAGCAGTTTGCCGACCGGCACCACTACCTCTACCGGCAGGTCTCCTACGACTACGAGCCGATCTTCGCCGCCGGAACGATGCTCGGCTTGACGCGCCCGAGCGATGTCTTGCGCCTGCTGGAGACGATCGAGCGCGCCGGACTCGATGCGATGAGCACCGGCGTCGCACTCGCCTGGGCAACCGAGGCGCTCGCGCGCGGCGTGATCGCGGAAACCGAGACGCTACTCCCGCTGCGCTTCGGCGAGGCGGACACCTACGACCGGGCGATCGACTACTTGGCGAGCGGACGCAATGCCTTCTATGAGCGGCTCCGAGAGGGGACCGGCGCCGCCGTCGCCGCGTACGGCGGGGGGGAGTTCGCCTGTCTGCTCGGCCAGGAGATGGCCGGCTACGCGACGGGCGAGGTCTTCTTCACTTCGCAAGCCTACGGCTTTCGCCACTCCCATCTCGACGCGGCCGGCTACAGCTTCGACCAGACCGCGACCGGACGCGACGTCGACGCGGCGGTCGACTTCCTGCTCGCCGATGAACGCGAACGCGTCCTCTTGACGAGCATGGTGGCCTGCCTGTTCGCCCGCGGCGCCTACCCGCGCGCATCGCTCGCCGCCGCGCTGGAAGCGGTCGGCGACGGCGCGCTCGCATCCGACCTCGAGGCGGCCGCGGCGCGCATTCAGCGCCTACGCTGGCGCGAGCGTCTGGCGACCGGCTGCGATCTCGATGCGATCCGCATTCCGCGGCGCTTCCATGAAGTGACGACATGGAAAGGCCCGCTCGACGGCGCCTATCTCGACGCCCTCGGGCGGGCCTATCGCGCCGCGCTGCGCGCGCTCGCGGCTGACTAGGGCACGGCGCGCGTCCGGCGCATCGGCGTGCTAGCGTGCAACTCCGACTAGCGCACGATCAGCAAACGCCCTCCCAGCTCGTCGCGTCCGTCGAGGCGGTAGAGGTAGACCCCGGCCGGCACCGGGTGCCCCACCTGATCGCGGCCGTCCCAGTAGAGCGCCTGGCGCCCGCGGCCGGCGCGCGCTTCCAGCCGGCGGACGCGGCGACCGGCGAGATCGAAGACCTCCCCGCTCACCCGTGCCGGCGCGGCGAGTTCGAAGCGCAGCCAGACCTGGCCCGGGGCCGGATTGGGGGCCGGAGCCAACAGCCGCAGGCCGCCCGCGAGCGGGCGATCGGCAACCGAGGCACCTCCAGCCTCGACCAGGAACATGCCCGCCGACATGCAGGGACCCGCCTCAGTCCCGTCGTCGGCGTAGGCGGTCCAGTAGTACGTGCCGTCCCCGAGCGCCGGGGTGACCTGCCAGCTCGTCGTGCCGGCGCCCTCCGGCACGCTCGCCACCGTCGCCACCGGATCGGTCAGGAGCGCATCGGTGTAGACACGGAAGCCGTAGTCGAGTTCGTCGCCCGGATCGGGGTCACTGGCGTTGGTGACGGTCAGTTCCGGCATCGCGGTCACGACCGTGGCGCCGTAGGCCGGGCTTGCAAGCGCGGGCGCCCCGGGCGGTAGGTTGTCGACCGCCATCCCGACGACGGCGACGTCATCCACATACCACCCCTCGTCGGTGGCCGCGCCATCGGAACCAAAGCGGAAGCGGAAGGCGATCTCCGTGCCGGGCGGCCAGGTGCCGTCCAGCGCGACTTCGTCGCGCCGCCAGTCGAAGCTGCCGGAGAAGATCGGCGTGTTCTCCGGGAAGGGCCCGGGCGTACCCCCCTCGCGCACGGTGTGCGTGTAGCCGTCGACCGGGGTCACCTGCGTCCAGGCGCCACCGTCGATCGCGACCTCGATCAGTCCGCCATCGTAGGCGCGGCCCGGATAAGAGGAGCTCTCCTCGGCCGCCATCCAGTGCCAGAAGGTCAGCTTGACGCTCGAACGGCCGCTCAGGGTGATCGGCAGCGTCTCCAGCGCGCCGTCGGCCAGATTCGAATAGTCACCGCTCGCCACAGCACCGAACTTCCAGCTCGTGGCGCCGCCCGGCGTGTGGTTGCGCTGCGTCGTCTGATGCCAATCGTCGGCGAAGCCGGGGGTCACGATGGCGTGCGTCCAGTCCTCACCGCCCGACTCGATGTCATCGGCGAAGAGCGTCGGCAGATCCCCCACGGTCCACGACCAGTCATACGTCACGTCGAAGGCGTCCGCGATGACGCGCACTTCGACGTTCAGGAAATGCCCGACCGGGCAAGTGCCGCTGAG
>Ga0180435_10003302_pt1 | contig 16253 bp, 13 predicted proteins | sample SS_ome_3_FD_132467 | JGI IMG/M metagenome (GOLD analysis project Ga0180435, IMG submission 132467) | Hypersaline lake sediment archaeal communities from the Salton Sea, California, USA - SS_3_S_1 metaG | ecosystem: Environmental > Aquatic > Non-marine Saline and Alkaline > Hypersaline >...
GCTGAGCCATATTGACGATATTTTTATCACCCTGCGCTATTTTGAGCTGCACATGTTGGGCCTGGTCGGTTTCCAGCCCCAACTGCATTTTTGCCTGGCCTGCGAAGAGGCCCTCGAGCCGGTCGAAAACAACTATTTTCACCTGGCAGACGGCGGGGTGCTGTGCCCCACCCACGGCCAAATCCGCCCCAACGCCGAAATTGTTCCCCTACCCGTTCTCAAAGTGTTGCGTTTTCTGCAAACCCAGCCGTGGGAGCGGGTCGCCAATCTGCAACTGACGTCCACGACCCGGCAGCAGGTAGAAAATCTGTTGCTGGCTTACATTACCTTTTTGCTGGAGCGCCAATTAAAAAGTGTTGACTTTCTGCACAAGTTGCGCCGTCAACTTTAAAAAGTGTGGTATAATAAAATTGTCTGGACAGGAGGTGGACGATGGCTCTGCGCCAGCAAGAAAACTATACCCCGGAAGAATATTTGGCTTTGGAAGAAACCGCCGATTACCGCAGTGAATATTTCCGTGGCGAAATCTTCGCCATGTCCGGTGGTTCGGCCAATCACAATCGGATCGCTCGAAATTTAGTCGTGGGGCTGGATACTGCCTTTGCCGATAAACCGTGCGAAGCCTTCATCAACGATATGCGGCTGCTGGTCAAAGAGAACGGCCTGTACACCTATCCCGATGTGATGGCCGTCTGTGGTCAGCTTGAGTTTGTTCCGGACCGCACCGATACTCTGACCAATCCCAGTCTCATCATCGAAGTGCTGTCCAAATCAACCGCCGGCTACGACCGCGGCGCCAAGTTTGAACTGTACCGGGCTTTGAATTCTTTGCAGGATTACGTATTGGTTGATCAGGCCAAAATTCATGTGGAGCATTTTCATCGACTCGATGATGGTCGTTGGTTGTTGCAAGAGTTCAACGAACTTGAAGATGTGCTGAAAATCGAAACAATTGAGTTTGAAATTTCTCTGACCCAAATTTACCAAAAAGTAGACTGGACCCTGTCCGAATAATATCATTGCCTGCCGCGCCAAAACCCGAAGCATTTATCACGCTTCGGGTTTTTTGTTGGGTAATCAAGCTGCTTGTGGTAAAATAGGCGGCGATATTTTGAAAAACATTGAGGTAACTATGACCAAACCACTCAACTTCCAGCAAATCATTATGAAACTTCAGGAATACTGGGCCAACCTGGGCTACGTCATCTGGCAGCCCTGGCACGAGGCCGTGGGCGCCGGCACCGCCAACCCCGGCACCACCCTGCGCGTGCTTGGCCCGGAGCCGTGGCACATCGCTTACGTCGAACCGTCCTTCCGCCCCGACGACGGTCGCTTTGGCGACAACCCCAACCGCATGCAGATGCACACCCAATTTCAGGTCATCATCCAGCCGGACCCCGGCAATCCCCAGGAACTGTATCTGGGTAGCCTGTACGCCATCGGCCTGAACCGGGAGCAGCACGACATCCGCTTTGTGGAAGACAACTGGGAAAGTCCCGCCCTCGGTTCGTGGGGGTTGGGCTGGGAAGTGTGGCTCGATGGTATGGAAATCAGCCAGTACACCTATTTTCAGCAGGCCGGCGGGCTTCAGCTTGACCCCGTCGCCGTGGAATTGACTTACGGCCTGGAACGTATCGCCATGTATTTGCAAAACGTTGATAGCGTGTGGGATATTGACTGGGACGGCAAACAAACCTACGGCGATATTTTGCTGCGGCAGGAAATTGAATATTGCGAATACAACTTCAACGCCGCCGATGTCGAGGCCATGACCGCCGCCTACGATATGTACGAGCGGGAGTGCAAACGCTGTTTGGAACTGGGCCTGGTCATCCCGGCCTATGATTACGTGCTCAAATGCTCCCACACCTTCAATATCCTCGATACCCGCGGCGCCATTGGGGTGACGGAACGGGCCAACTACTTCCGCCGCATGCGTCGCCTGTCCCATCAGGTGGCTAAAGCCTTTGTGGCCCAGCGGGAAGAACTTGGCTTCCCCCTGCTGAAATATATGCCCGACCGCCCGCCCAACCAACCAACCAGCCAACAACCCATCCATCCATCCACCCCCCAAACTTTTTTACTCGAAATCGGCTCCGAAGAACTGCCCTCGCACGACGTCACCGACGCCCTGGCTTACTTGAAAGCGGCCGCGCCCCAATTTTTGGCCGACCTGCGTTTGAGTTATGATGATTTGCAAATCTTCGGCACGCCGCGGCGTTTGTCAATATTGGTGACGGGCCTGGCTCCACAGCAAACCGACCTGGAAGAAACCGCCCGCGGCCCCTCGGCCAAAATTGCCTTCGACGCCGACGGCAACCCCACCAAAGCCGCCCAGGGCTTTGCCCGCGGCAAAGGCGTGGACGTGTCGGCGCTGGAAGTGCGCGATATGGACGGTGGTCAATATGTGGTGGCGGTAGTCCGCACCGCAGGCCGGCCCGCCGTCGAGGTGCTGACCGAGGCTCTGCCCGATTTCATCCGCAGTATCAGCTTTGGCAAATCCATGCGCTGGCTGGCTTCGGCCCAATTTGGCGAGGATGTGGCCAAAACCAGCTACAGCCGGCCCCTGCGTTGGCTGGCAGCTTTGCTGGGCGAGCATGTCATTCCCTTTGAATACGCCGGCCTGACCAGTGGCCGTACCAGCCGCGGCCTGCGCCCCGAAGGTTCGCCCGACATTACCCTGGCCGCCGCCGCCGATTATCCCGCGGTCATGGCCGAAAACCGCATCACTATTGACCCGGACGTCCGCCGGGAAAATATCAAAAGAGAGCTTAACGCCATTGCCGGCTCTGTGGGGGGGCGGGTACCGGATGATCCGGCTTTGCTGGAAGAAGTGACCCATCTGGTGGAACAGCCCACCGCCTTTTTGGGCAGTTTTGATGAAAGTTTTCTGGAACTGCCGGAGCCGGTGTTGATTACGGTGATGCACAAACATCAACGTTATTTCCCGGTGGTGGGCGCGGACGGCAAATTACTGCCTCACTTCATCGCGGTACGCAACGGCGGCACCAAACACGTTGATATTGTCCGCCACGGCAACGAGGGCGTGCTGCGGGCGCGCTACGCCGATGCTGATTACTTCTTTAAGGCCGACAGCGCCAAAACACTGGCTGAATTTTTACCCCGGCTCGACACGTTGACCTTCCAGGAGCAGCTTGGTTCGATGCTGGATAAAAGTAAACGGCTGGAAACGCTGGTCGCCAAAATTGGCGAAAGGCTGCAATTGACCGCCGCGGAAATGAAGACCGCGGTTCGGGCGGCGCACTTGTGCAAAGCCGATTTGGCCACCCAAATGGTGGTCGAGCTGACCAGCTTGCAGGGGATTATGGGCTACGAATACGCCAAAATCTCCGGCGAGCCGGAGGCCGTGGCCGCGGCCATTGTGGAGCATTACTACCCCCACGCCGCCTTGCCGGGCGACAGCCTGAGCCGGCCGGGCCTGGCCCTGAATTTGGCTAACCGTCTCGACAGCCTGTGCGGCCTGTTTGCCGTAGGCAAAGCCCCCTCCGGCTCCGCCGACCCCTTTGCTCTGCGCCGGGATGCGCTATCGCTGGTTGCCAATTTACTTGAAACGGAAACCGACTTCAGCCTGACCGACGGTCTGCACATGGCTGCGGCACTAATGCCGGTTGAAGTGGGCAACGGCGTCGTTGGCGAAGTTGCCGAGTTTGTGCAGCGGCGGCTGGAAGGGGTGCTCAAAGAAGAATACAATCTGCCGCACGATGTGGTGCAGGCGGTGCTGGCCGAACGGGGCGATAATCCCTGGCCGGCATTGCAGGCCGCCCGCGATTTGGCCGCCGAAGTGGCTCGCCCCGATTGGGCCGACACGCTCAACGCCTATGCCCGCTGTGTCCGCATTGTGCGGCCCATTGAGGCCCGGTACGAGATCCGCCCGGCTGATTTGGCCGAGCCGGTGGAACAAGCGCTGTACGCAGCCTTACAGCAGGCCCAGGCCAGCCTGTCGCCGGCCTCCTCGCTGGCCGCGGTGGTGGCCGCCGTGCGCGAAATTCTGGTGACGCCCATCAACGAATTTTTTGATGGGGTGCTGGTGATGGCCGATGACGAAGCCGTCAAGCAGAACCGGCTGGCTTTGTTGCAGGCCATCCGCAATTTGACCACAGGCTACGCCGATTTCAGCCAGTTGCAGGGCTTTTAGTATTCGTGCATAACAATAAAAAGAGACGGGATATTGCCCGTCTCTTTTTTTGCGAAACAAATTCAATAGTTATTGAAATAATGTGACATTTGTCACTGGTCAGCCACGGTGAAAAGGGATATAATGTGATGGTATATTATTTCAATATTTGTTGAAATATACAGGGGGAAGTTTATGACAAATTCAGAGACGATTGCCGGCCAGGGTTTGGCTGAAGCCACAATTATGCTGAAGGCGCTGGCTGACACAAACCGGCTGCAAATTTTGGATGTTTTGATGCAGGGGGATTCCTGCAATTGCGAGTTGACGGAGCGACTGGGTTTACCGCCGAATTTGCTGTCGCATCATCTGCGGATTTTGCGCGAAACAGGGTTAGTGTCCAGTCGCCGTGATACCATTGATGGCCGCTGGATTTATTACACCGTCAATCGAGACGCTGTGGCGGCGTGGCGGGCCTGGTTTGCCGTGTTTCTAAACCCGGACCGAATTCAAACCCGGCCCATCCTGTGTGGCCCTGAAGGGCAGCAGACTATCGAATTAACGTGAGGTGAATTAACATGTCAACCTTTCAAACAACATCACCTCCCACCCAATCGGGCTGGCGTTTGCCGGCGATGGTAGCCGGCGCGGCAATAATCTGGCTGGCTTTGTGGAACGTCATCCAGCCCCTGGCCGACTGGCTGAGCTATTCGGCGTTCGGTTTGGCGCCCGGCAGTCATTTGGGCGAAGCGGTCAGCTTTTTCTTATACGATGTCCCCAAAATTCTGCTCCTGTTGACCGGCATGATTTTCATCGTGACCATCATCCGCTCCTTTTTCAGCCCGGAACAGACCCGGACCTTGTTGGGGGGCAAACGAGAAGGGCTGGGCAATGTGCTGGCCGCGGGCCTGGGGGTGGTGACGCCGTTCTGCTCCTGCTCGGCGGTGCCGCTGTTTATTGGCTTTGTGGAAAGCGGGATTCCGTTGGGCGTCACCTTCTCTTTTTTGATTGCTACGCCTGTGGTCAACGAGGTGGCCCTGGCCATGCTGCTGGGGCTGTTTGGCTGGCGCATCGCCGCGATTTATCTGGTTAGCGGATTACTCATTGCCATCGTGGGTGGCATCGTCATTGGCCGGCTCCGGCTGGAACGGTATGTGGAAGATTTTGTCTGGAAAATACAGGTGGGGCAGGCAACGCAAACCGGGGTCAAACCCACCTGGTCGAGACGCATTCAGGATGCATGGCAGGTGACCCGCGATATTGTGGGCCGGGTGTGGCTGTTTGTGGTCATTGGCATCGCCATTGGGGCCGGGATTCACGGTTATATGCCGGAGGATTTTCTGGTCGGTTTGATGGGGCGTCAGGCCTGGTGGTCGGTGCCGGCCGCGGTGTTGCTGGGGATCCCGTTGTATTCCAACGCCGCCGGCGTGATTCCCGTGGTCCATGCCTTGATGGGCAAAGGCGCGGCAATGGGGACCGCTCTGGCTTTTATGATGTCCGTTGTGGCGCTGAGCTTGCCGGAAATTCTGATTTTACGCAAAGTATTGAAGATGCAGTTGATTGCAGTTTTTGTGAGTATTGTCGGGCTGGCTATTATTGTGACCGGCTATCTGTTCAATATGATTATTTGAAACAGGAGATTGGGAGATTTAGGGATGCAGGATAATCGCCAGTCTACACTCTCCAATCTCGGTTCAAAGAGGAAAAAATTATGATTATCAAAGTTTTGGGTGGCGGTTGCGCCAATTGTAAAAAAACCAAAGAGGTTGTGCAACAGGCTGTGGATGATTTGCAGCTAGAGGCTATGATCGAAGAAGTGAGTGACATGGCCGATATTATGCGCTATGGCGTGATGTCAACGCCGGGTTTGGTCATCAACGAAAAGGTGGTTGGTTCCGGCGGTGTGCCGAGCTATGACCAGGTAGTGGATTTGTTGCAACAGGCCCGCGCTTGACTTAAACCTCGGCGGTTGATGTAGATGTCGAATTGCGGGTCATGGTGGTCAGTTCCGAGCTTCGATTTTTGAGACCCAACGAGAGCAGGGCCATAACGATGGCCACTGTGCCCACAATAGCGTAGGCCGTACTGTAGCCCCCAATGCCTCCCCCAAAACTGGCTACAATCGCCCCCACTGAGGCCCCGCTGATCAATTGGCCCACCCCGGTTTGAATGGCAATCAGGGCCTGAGCCACGGCCCGGTCTTCCGGGCGGGCTTCGCTGAGCATAATGTAGCGAATGGGCGCGCCCAGCAACGCCGACAATCCCAGCCCGATAAGAATTGTGGCCGGAATGAATGCGGCCCAATAATTACCCCAAAACCCAAGGCCCAGCATGCCTACCGCCAGCAGCGAGGTGCCCAGGCCGATGACCATTTTCGAGCCGCGCCGGTCGAGGAGTTTGCCCGCGGTCGGCGCACCGACCGCCAGGGCCAGTACCAGCGGCATCAGCAAAAAACTGGCCGTCGACTCACTGACCGCAAAGGCGGCAATAGCCAGGGCCGGAATAAACACCACCGCTGATTCGCCCAGTCCACCGCCAACGGCCAGCAGGCCGGCCAGTACAAGTTGGCGCGATTTGAACAGTCGCAAATGAATAATGGGGTCTGCTGCTCGTTGTTCAAGCCGGATGAAAATGGGCAGCAACAGGATGGCCAGGGTCAAGGGTATGCCAACTCGGGCTGAAAATAGACTATTCCAAAAATTGGCCGCGTCAATCTGGTTGAAGCTGTATGTCAGAAAACTGAGGATGATTGTCAGGCTGACCATGCCGGGCCAGTCAAACGGTTGGCGTGTATCGGGGTGGGTGTTGGGCAGCAAGGGCGGGGCCATTATGAGAACCACCGCCAAAATAGGCAGGTTGATGGCAAACAGCCAGCGCCAGCCGAACAGCAGCAATACCCCGCCGATAATCGGTCCAATGATGAAGGCCAGCCCAAACACCATGCCGATTAACCCCAACGCGCTGCCCCGTTTTTCCGGAGGAAAGGTATCGCCGATGACGGCTGAGGCCACCGGAAAGATACCCCCGGACCCGAACCCCTGAATTCCCCGCCCCAGAATTAATATCCAGTATGTGGGGGCCAGGGCCACCAGTAAAGACCCGGCTCCAAAAATCAGCAAATCCGCAATATAGATGGCCCGTCGTCCGTAGGTATCAGATAGTTTGGCCATCAGCGGCGTGCCGATCAGGTGAAACAGCACGTAGGTGGTAAACAGCCAGGTGGCAGCCCGGTCATCAAGATTAAAATGGTTGCGGATGGTGGGTAAGGCCGGTCCGACAATGGCAATGTCCAGAGCGGCCATCAGTACTCCGATAAACAGCACCAGCAGCAGGCGATTGTGTTGTTTGTTGTTCACGGGTAGTAGTCCTCAGTGTATCAAATTCATAATCGGATGTCAGGCCATAATGGTGCGCAGGGCAATGCCCAGGCCAATTTGTACCAGCAGGGCAGTTCCCCATAGTAAATATGCCGCTATTTTTTCCCGTTTATGCAACAGCGCGCCAAGTATCAGGTTGATGATCAGCACCAGCCCCCCCCAAAGGAGCAGGGTGAACAGGGCTGATTTATCGGCGATGCGGTCGGCCCGGCCCAGGGCGTTGAAGTGAATGGGGAGCGAGGGGGGAAGCTGGGCAAAACTAAAGGCCACATAGCCAAACAATCCCCAATAAATCAGCAGGGCCGGGCCAATCAAGCTCCAGGTAAGCCGGTCGGTAAGCCAGGCGATGGTTAGCGGCCAACTACGGATGATACCCGCTGTCCAGCGTTGGGTGGGGCCTAGTTGCCGGCGGTTCTTCCAGGCCTTGATGAATTGGTCGGGCGCCTGGGGTGAAATCAGGTACGATAGCTGGTCGGTGATAACCAGCAGGCCGGCCTCCGGTGGAATTGTGCTAAAAATTCTAACCGGGCCATAGTCGGCCAATGTTCCCTGCCCCAGGTACAGACCGGCCAGATTGACCGTTTGCAGGGCAGAGGCGTCGGCTGGAGCCGGCGTCAAAATATTTTTGATGCTATCAAATGGAATTCGATACCTGATTAAGCCCCATTGGATGGTCAATCCGTTGCGGTTAAGGTGGTATTGCAGTCGAAACCCGATGACGGCTACGTACAGGGTGGCGGCCCCCAATATCAGCACTATGACCAGGGCAGCCACCAAATTAAATCTAAAGGGCCAATCAGTCTGTTGCGGCCACAGGCCGAGCAAATAAACGGCTACTGCCGCCAAAATCAGGGCCGCGCTCAAAAAAATGTATCCGCTTTTGGTTGGAGTAGGGTGGAAATTCAATTCTCAATTCTCAATTCTCAATTCTCAATTCTCAATTCTTGATCATTGGCTCATTGATTGTTGAGCATTGATTCAAGATTCCATCGTTTTAATTCTTCAATCATGCGGTGGCTGGTCAAATCCAGATTCAGGGGCGTAATGGAAATCAGGTTGTTTTCCAAAGCCCAAATGTCGGTGCCGTGGTCGGCGATGCCTTTGGGGGGCAGGCCGCCAATCCAGTAATAGGGCCGGCCGCGGGGATCGGCCCGTTTGACCAGGGCGTCGCGGTACACCCGCAGGCCCAGCCGGGTCAGGGCCACCCCCTTTATTTGGTCCCAGGGTACGTTGGGCAGGTTGACGTTCAGCAGGGTGTTGGCCGGCAGGCCGTGTTCGATAACTTTTTGGGCCAATCGAGCGCAAAAGGCCGTGATCGGTTCGTAGTCAATCTCAATTTGGCGAATAGCCGGGGCATCACTGTAACCGCGCGAGCTGGATTCTTCTTCCGGAACATCGTCATCATTGCGCTCGCGCGAAATGGCGATGGCCGGCATGCCGTGGATGGTGCCTTCGACCGCGGCGGCAATCGTGCCGGAGTAAAAGGCATCGAAGCCAAGATTGGCCCCGTGATTGATACCGGAGACGACCATATCCGGCGGCGGGTCAACCACGCCCAGCCGGGCCAGAGCCACGCAGTCGGGCGGGGGAGCGGTGGAAACGAATCCCTGGCTGCCATCGGGCAGGGTGATGGGGTCGGCTCGCAGCGGTTTGTGCATGGTTTTGGGGTGCCCGGAAGCGGACCAGTTGTGGTCCGGGGCAAAAACCAGGGTATTGGCTACCGGGTCGAGGGCTTTTTTAAGCGGAAACAGGGCCGGGGCCTCAATTCCGTCGTCGTTGGTGATGAGAATCAGCATTGGGGATCAAACTCCTGGGTGATAAATTTTGTCGAATGGATGTTTTGGCAGGATGAACAGCTCACGCAGATAAGCTTCCGGCTCAGCGGCGGCGGGTTCGTCGTCGTCTTCTTCCTCTTCTTCTTCGTGGATGACGGAAATGCGGAACGGTTCGGTTTTGGTTTTGTTACCCGCAGAATCGTGGGCGATGATGTGCAACATGTGAGTTTCGGTGTAGCCCAGCGTAGAACTGATAATGTTCAGGCCATCGGAATAAACTTTTTGATAACCAATCACCTCTTCGGCGGGTTTGTCTTCCGGCCAATCAGCCAGTACCGCCGGGTCGGTGATGGGCCGGGTCAGGCTGATGACCTGAGTCAGAGTGATGATTTCGCCGGTATCCACAACGGCGCCATCGGGCTGGGTAATGGTGACGGTTTGGGTAACGGGCGCTTCCCAATTGAACAGCCAGGTATCGCTCATGACAATATTCCAGCGCAGGGTGAAGGGGGCAACAGTGCTTTCTCCAATTTTTTGGTTATTCATAAAATACTCCACCCGGTCCATGGCAAAGTTGTCAACCGCGTCAACCTGAAAGTTGACCCACTCGTCATCTTCCATCACGTACAGTTTGTCCGGCTCCGGATTGAGAACCGTAACTTCGGGCGGGGTATTGTCCACTGTGACCTGGGTGGTTTTGCGCTCGATGCTCTGGTCGCCCCGCACCACAGTGAGTTGCAGGGTGTACAGTCCTTCTTCTTCGGCGGTGGTATCCCAAAATTCCAATGGAGCGCCCTGCACCTGATTGGTGTGGTCGCCGCCCAATTGCAGCCACTCGGTGGGATTCAGGCCGCGCCCGTATTCCATACGGTACAATTGAAAGCCGTCCAGTTGGGCGTTGCCGGTAATGGGCACTGTTCCCTGAATATATTCGTAGGGACGGGGGTTGATGATGGCCACCGGCCCCAGATTAACAGCCGGGCCGGTACTGTCGTCGTATTCTGTGGGAGGTTGGGGGATACCGTTTTCGCGTACCCAGTCGTTAGCCACCGGGGGATAAATTTCGTAAACCCGTTCTTCGACCAGTTCCGGCGGGGTGTAAACGGTGGCCAGCTTGCCGTTTTCCCGGTTAACGCGGAAAAGCTGGTGAACAGTGTCGGGCTGTTTGGGTTCGGTGCCGTCCAGAAACAGTTCGGTGACAGTGCGCTCGGTGCGTTCGGTGGGATTCAGGCCGGAGATGGCGTCAACCTCAGCCGTGACCAGCCCTCGAGGCCGCTGCCACTCTTCTACCGGCTCATTCTGATGGAAATACAGCATCACATCGTGCCAGATGGGGGCCGCGCCGGATAGCCCGGTTACGTCTTTCATCGGCTCGTTATCGTTGTTGCCCACCCAGACCACGGTTGCCAGTTGGGGGGTGAAGCCGGCCGTCCAGTTGTCGCGGAAGTTGTTGGTGGTGCCGGTTTTGGCGGCGATAGGGCGGTCTTCGAAATCCCGTTTGAGTACACTGCTGGCCCCAAAAGCCGGGGTGCGGGCCACATTATCAGACATAATGTTGACCATCAGATAAGACAGAGCCGGGTCAATGACCTGTTCGGTGGCCGGTTGGTCGTACTGGTAGATGACTTTGCCGGTTTTATCTTCGATGCGCAAAATCGTGACCGGGTCCAGAGTGCGGTGACCGGGCCGGCGGTCAACCTCCGGCACAGGCTGGCCGGCCATGACCCCCAAATTGGACAGCACGCTGTAGGCGTAAGCCATATCAATTGGCTTTACCTCGCCGCCGCCCAGAGTCAGCGCCAGGCCGTAATAATCCTGATTCAGGGTGGTGATGCCCATGCGGTGGGCGGTGGCAATGACGTTTTTGATACCGGCTTTATGCAGAGTCCACACCGCGGGGATGTTGTAGCTGTTGGCCAGCGCGTTCCGCAAGCGGACGGGGCCGTGGTATTCGCGGTCGTAATTTTCCGGCACGTAGGGCGGGTTGGGATCATCGGGAAAGGATTGGCGGACGTCCATTACCATCGTCGCTGCGTTGTAGACCCCCTGGGAAAAGAGGGTCAGGTAGCTGAACGGTTTAAAGGACGAGCCGGGTTGGCGGCCGGGGTCGGCGGTACAAACATTGACGTTGCCGTCGTTTTCGTCATCCCAATAATCAATACTGCCTACCAGCGCCAGAATCTCGCCGGTTTTGGGCCGGATGGAAACCACACAGGCATTACTGGCGTTGTGGTCGTTTTCTTCCAATTCTTGCACATGCCCGGCGGCAATTTCCTGGGCTTTCAGATGCAGGTCCAGGTCAATGGTGGTGTAAATATTCAGACCGCCGCGATAAAGCTGGTCTATACTTTCCAGATTGTAGCGGCCGGGAGAGCGTTCCAGTGCTTTGCGCACATCAATGGCAAAATGAGGAGCGATAATATCGAACCGTTCTTCAACCTCTTTGACCAATATTCCCTCGGCGTAAATTTGGTTGGCTTCGGCTTCGGTAATGGCCTCTTCTTCAACCATGCGGTTCAGGGTGATTCGCTGGCGGTATTTAGCTTTTTCCGGGCTGTCAATAGGATTCAGATAGGGAAATTGGGGAATCGGGGCCAGCATCGCACATTCGGCCTCAGACAGGGCGCTGACCGGCTTATCAAAATAAACCTGGGCCGCGGCATCAATGCCGTAGGCCAGGTTAAAGTAAGAGTTGGTGTTGAAGTACCATTCCAAAATTTGATCTTTGTCAAAGCGGCGGGTAATTTCGACGGCCAGAATCAGTTCTTTAACCTTACGGGTGTAAGAAAGCTGGGTCCGTTCTTCTTCATCAATCAGAATATTTTTGATGAGCTGCTGGGTAATAGAACTGCCGCCCTGAATTTGTTCGCCTTGCAGGTTTTGCACAAAGGCCCGCCCAATCCCTTCGGGGTCAAATCCGGCGTTCTGGTAGAAGGTTTTATCTTCCAGAATGATAGTAGATTCCCGGCAGAATTCCGGGATTTCATTCAACTCGACGTAACTGCGGTCGCCGCGGTAGGGATCGAAAATTTCATACAGTACAACCTGGCCGGTGCGGTCATAAAGTTTGGTGGTTTCGAAATCTTCCTGCTCGGTTTCGATGGCGGTGGGGTCTGGCAGTTGTTGGGCAAAACTGTCGTAAACAGCATAGACCGAGCCAACGCCAACCAGAATTGTCCCGATAACAGTGGTCACAAATATGGCGGCCAGCATAATGGCTGAATTAAGAAAATACAGGAAAATTTTTGGTTTTTGTTCCACCAACCGCCGGCGACGACGGCGGGTAATCATCACTTTACGATTTGCTTGCATAGGTTATCACTCTTTCCTATGTTATGGACCGGAACACTTTACTAACGCTCCCCCTCCATAATTAAAGTGTCAGACAGACGTGTCATGGTAGCAGAAAGGGATGTCTCCGGCAAGTTTGGGAAAAATTTCGGGGTTTTACACGGGGGGGGCAATGTGGTAAAATGAAAATGTAGTCAGTATCTTGATTTCTGGTATTTCAGTGAGGATATTATGACAGAAACATTACGGATTTTGTGCGTGGATGATAACCCTGAAACACGACGGATGCTGACCTTTGTCCTCACTCGCAGCGGCTACGATGTTATTACCGCCGAAGACGGACCGCAAGCCATCCAGAAAGCCAAAGCCTGGCGACCGGCCCTGATTTTAATGGATATGATGATGCCCCGTATGAGTGGGGCTGAAGCGGTGCGCCGGTTGCGTGAAATAAAAGTAACCCGAGATATTCCTATTTTAATGCTGTCTGCTTATCCTGAACAGGCCCTGGTTAACGAAGCCTTGACGGCCGGGGCTGATGATTATTTGATAAAGACGGTGCTCCCCAATGATTTGACGGAAATTATTGATAAATATCTGGAAATCGGCTCCACTGTTCTAAAAAAAGAATCTGTCAGAATTCGGGGAGAGTCTGAAGATGAGTAGTTAGTTTTTGGGGATGTGCTCTCTGTTCATCCGACCAATGTGTTTAATTACCGGCAGGCCAAAAGGCCTGTTTTTTTGTTGTTGCTATTATACCTGATTTTGCTCTCAATCCAGGTGTCGGAAAACCGTCACCCTCCCAACGATTCTTTTTTGAATACCAATAAATGGGATAGGCCGAAAGCGCGCAACGGTGTCTGCTCCAGCCGTTGCGTCAGGCGCACCAGCCGGCCCAGTAACGGATGCCGGGCCGCGATATTATCAAAGCCCGGATAAATTTGGGTGTGGATAATGATTTTTACCGGTAACCCGCGTGTCAATTTTTGCAGGTCGCGGCGAGTGTACGCGCGCACGTGGGGGGCCAGTTTGTTGCGCCAGCGATTGGGTAAATAATTAATCAGCGGGGTGTTGCCAAAGTGGTATCGGCCTCGCCAGTAATGACCATGAGTTTCAAACGGATAGAGCCGATTGGGGCAAAAAATGATGGCTCGACCGCCAGGTTTGAGGACCCGCGCCATTTCGCGCACACTTTGGGCGTCATCCTGCACATGCTCCAGCACTTCGTGGCTGAGAATCAAGTCGAAATGATTTGCCGGGTAGGGAAGATATTCACCCGCGGCCACATTAACCCGCGGCGAATGGGTGAAACTGTCGCGCACCCGTTCCGGTTCGATGTCCAGGCCGGTAACGTGCGGCGTAATTTGGCGCAGAACTTGAAGGTACAGCCCGACGCCACAGCCGTCAACCAATACCCGGCTGTCCGGCCACAGACAGTTGCCCGCGGCTTGCCGAATCATTTCCATGCGGCGATCCTGACCAGCCCGCCAGACCAGGCTGGGGACGCCTCGTTCATCTGCTTTGTCAAATTGACGGGCCGTTGTCATTTTTCTCCCACGTGCAGGGCTACGGTATGGAACATCAGCATAGTATAGCTGACTTGCCGCAGCCCGGCTTTTTCCATTTCTGCTTTCAATTCAGCCGGGCGCAAAAAGGCATCAGCGGAGGCCGGTAAGTAAGTGTAGGCATCCGGCTGGCCGCTGATGAGTCCGCCGATGAGCGGCACCACCCGGTGAAAATATAGCCGAAACATAGCCCCAAACAAATTATCTGCCGGGCGGGGGATTTCCAGAATCAGAACCCGGCCACCCGGTTTGCAGACGCGGCGTTGTTCGGCCAGGGCCTGGGGGACGCTGGTTACGTTTCGCATTAAAAAGCCGCTGACCACGGCGTCGAAGCTGTTATCAGGAAAGGGGAGGTACAGGGTATCGGCCCCGCTCCAGCAGACGGCGGGCCGAGTGTGGCCGGCCCGTTGTTGGCCTACTTGCATCATTGGCAGGGTAAAATCGGCACCGACCACCCGGCTCAAGTCGCGGTGTTGGCGCCGGGCTTCAAAGGCAATGTCGCCGGTGCCGGTGGCAATATCCAGCAAGCTGCCTTGGGGGGGTAAATTGGCCTGTTTGATGAGTAGTTTCCGCCAGCGACGATCCTGCCCGGCGGTCATAATCCGGTTCATCAGATCGTAGCGGTGGGCAATCCGGGCGAACATCCGGTTAACGTATTGGTGTTTTTCCTGGGCAGAGTTAAAGGTCATAGATTTAGTAGAGTTTCACGTTTAAATTTTCAGGTCGCAGAAGCGTATGTCCCGCAGCCTAAATTCAATTATCCCCCATTGAACCTTCATCCGGGAGTCTTGTCAATTTTATTGGCAAACAATAAAAAAGCCCCGCGCGGGGGCTTGATGCATTATTATTTTGTGGGGTTGGATCAGTTGCTCAGTTTGGGATAAACCATCCCCCCAATTGAGCTGAACAGGCCGGAAATCAAAGCGCCGATGACGCCATAAACCGTCAGCGCGCCCAGAACCCGTCCGGCCAGGGCAATGGTATTGGCCGACAGGCCGTATCCGGCCAGGCTTTGCAACTGTTCCGGGGTGAATTGGCTAACCACACCCTGTCCAAAGTTGACCATGAAAATACCGAACGCGGCCAGGATCATGGCTACAATACCGCCATAAATGCCGGCCCAAAAACCGGCCATCCAGCCAATTTTGCCCCCGTCTCGGCTGGTTTGGATATGCTCACCGGCAAAGATGCCGGCCATCATCCCGGTTGTTAACCAGACAACCAAAAAGCCCGGAATAACCAAACATGCCAAAAATTGAAAAGGAATCAGGCTGATAAGCATCAACAATAAAATGCCAAATCCGCCGATTAAACTGGCTTTCAGGCTGGAGGCAACCATAAAACCGGGCGGCGGATTTTGTACTGTTTTTCTTTGACTTGTATTGCGGCGCCGAGGTGTTGATACAAATCGGGGTTGTTGACGCCGTTGGGTTGTTACCGTCATCACATTCTCCTTCTTTCAGAAAAACTGTTCGGTTTCCAGGGAACGTTCCCATTACACCACTGGTAACCCATCATTATTTTTCTATTATAGCACAGTTGCCTACGGTTTGGCAACTGTTAGTAAGCAATTTGGCCTACGCTATGCCTACGCCAAGATAAAGGTTCTATGAATTATGGCTTAGATGCTGTATTGTACTCGCTTTTTTGTTTGAGGCAAACAGCAAACGTTGAGAGGGTGTGTCCCACGCTCCTCCGCCGAAGGTGTCCCAATTTCCTAAAACATGGGACGCACCCGCGTTGAGAGGAATCTTATTTTTATTGCACCTATCGGCGACTACTGCTGCAAGATGATAACTTTATCCTCGACCTGGCCGACATCCTGCAACCGGCATAAATCACCCCATCGCCCGCCGAAAAGAGCCAGCATCAAGCTGGCTTTTTTGTTGGCTCGATTTGACAATACACTTACTTTACTGTATTATAGTTTATGATAATGTATCTTATCAAAAGCTATTTAGCAAGGGGTGACACTATGACCGCACTAACCACCATAAATGACAACCCTTTCAGTATCCTCGATTGGATCGTTGGGGGTAAAACGTCACGCGGCATCGTGATAGAAACTACATTTTGAACTTTCAGTATCCTCGATTGGATCGTTGGGGGTAAA
>Ga0180435_10003304_pt1 | contig 16248 bp, 19 predicted proteins | sample SS_ome_3_FD_132467 | JGI IMG/M metagenome (GOLD analysis project Ga0180435, IMG submission 132467) | Hypersaline lake sediment archaeal communities from the Salton Sea, California, USA - SS_3_S_1 metaG | ecosystem: Environmental > Aquatic > Non-marine Saline and Alkaline > Hypersaline >...
GATGTCGCTCGCGCTTTCGGCCGCGATCGTGATGCTGATGAGCGGTTTCATTCTCTACGACACCAGCCGCATGGTGAATGGCGGGGTCGACAACTACATCGTCGCGACGGTGCAGCTGTACGTGAACATATTCAACCTGTTCATCAGCCTGCTGCACCTGCTCGGTTTCGCCAGCAACGACTGAACCGGCAGGCGCCAAGCTGCCGCTACGGCCCCGCCCTGCGGGGCCGTTTTCTTTCGAGGCTACGGGGAGACGACGATGGACTGGATGAAGATTGGCTCTGCGATCCTGCTCGGGATGCTGCTCATCCTGCTCTTCCCGCAGGCCCGCCACATGCTCAAGCACAGCCCCGACGCGCAGCCGGGCGACTGGCGCGCGTTCGTCTTGCCGCTGCTCGCGGTCGGCGGCTTCGTCGTGCTGTTGATGTGGCTCGTGTGAAGCGCTATCGGGCCCGGTTCAGGCTTCGGCCGCGGCCAGCGCTTCGATCATGGTGCACGCCGTGCGGCGCACGCTGACTGCGACGCGCCGCTCCTGCGAGGCGTTGTAGAGAACGACCTCGCCCCGCGTCGTCAGATCGCCCTCGACGAAATCCTCCTGTTCGATGTCGTGCAGGTTGGCGAGTTCGACGATGGCGTAGCGATCGTCACCGTACTCGACCGCGGCGCAGCCGTGTTCGGCGTTCACTGCCAGTGCGAATCCACGCATGCTTTCCTCCTTGCGGCGAACCGCTGCCTGGTTGCCTCGGGTCCGTGCAAGACACGGGCCATGCCCTTCCCCGCGATTTGCGTACGGGTCCGCGACGGCCGCCTGCACGCTGGCGAGCCCGCGCCATGGCGTCGATTGCAGGCGCTTGTAAACGCTACATGACAGCCGTTGTCAGCGGCGTGCCCAGGCGCGAGGAATACGGCACGATTCCATCGGCGCCCGGCCGTGACGCCGGCTCAGCGGGCGGCTGATTCCGCCAGCCCATGCCGGACGCACTGGTGCGGCCGGCGCGCGTCGAAGGCCCCGTGTTCAGGCGGCCGCGATGCGCTCCAGCCCACCCATGTAGGGCCTCAAGACCTCCGGCACGCTGACCGAGCCATCGGCCTGCTGGTAGTTCTCCAGCACCGCGACGAGGGCGCGCCCCACGGCAACGCCCGAACCGTTCAGCGTGTGCAGCAGCTCCGGCTTGCCGCTGGCGGGGTTACGCCAGCGGGCCTTGATGCGGCGCGCCTGGAAGTCCTGGAAGTTGCTGCACGAGGAGATCTCGCGGTAGCGCTGTTGCCCGGGTAGCCACACCTCGAGGTCATAGGTCCGCGCGGCCGAGAAGCCGAGGTCGCCGCTGCACAAGGTGACCACGCGGTACGGCAGGCCGAGCTTCTGCAGGACGGTCTCGGCGTGCCCGGTGAGCTGCTCGAGCGCGTCATAGGACTCCTCCGGTCGCGCCAGCTGCACCAGCTCGACCTTCTCGAACTGGTGCTGGCGGATCATGCCGCGGGTGTCCTTGCCATAGGAGCCGGCCTCGCTGCGGAAGCACGGCGTGTGACACACGTAGCGAGCAGGCAGGGTGGCATCGTCCAGGATCGCGTCCTGCGCGAGGTTGGTCACCGGGACCTCCGCCGTCGGGATGAGGAAGAAGCCCTGCTCCGGCACTTCGAACAGGTCGGCCTTGAACTTGGGTAGCTGGCCGGTGCCGCGCATGGCGCGCTCGTTGACGAGGTAGGGCACGTAGACTTCGCGGTAGCCATGCTCGCTGGTGTGCGTGTCGAGCATGAACTGCGTCAGTGCGCTCTGCATGCGCGCGACCGGGCCCGACAGCACGGCGAAGCGCGCCGCGGCGAGACGCGCGCCCGCCTCGAAATCGATGCCGCCCAGCAGCTCACCGAGGTCGACGTGGTCACGCGGCTCGAAGTCGAACGCGCGCGGCTCGCCCCAGCGCCGGATCTCGACGTTGTCGTCCTCGCCGGCGCCGTCGGGCACCGCGTCGTCGGGCAGGTTGGGCAGGCCGAGCACGAACGCCTCGAGTTCGCCCTGGATCGCCTCCAGGCGTTCCTGGCTCGCCTTGAGCTGCTCGCCGAGCTCGGCGACCGCCTGGCGTTCCGGCTCGATGTCCTCGCCCCGCGCCTTGGCCGCGCCAATCGCCTTGCTGCGCCGGTTGCGCTCGGCCTGCAGGCCCTCGGTCTCGGTCTGCAGTGACTTGCGTGCGCTCTCCAGGCGCTCGAGCGTGGCGAGGTCGAGTTCGAAGCCGCGCCGCGCGAGAGCGGCAGCGACGCGCGCGGGATCGTTGCGCAGCAGTTGCGGATCGAGCATGTCGGCGTCCTGTGACTGGTCGGTGGGCACGCGCGCGCTCGCAGCGCGCGGCGCGCAGTGTATCACCGCGCCGCGTCGCCGAGCGCCGGCGGGCGCGACCGCTGCCGGCTTTCAGCCGTTCACCGGCTCGCGGCGCGCGCCGGCCAGCTCACCACGTGCCCGTCACCGGCGAAGGCGACGAGGCGTTCGAAAATTGCCTCGACGCGCGACGGCGCATCGAAGAACTCGACGGTGACTGGCAGATCGAGTGACAGATCGACCAGCGAAGCAGTGCGCACGCGCCCCGAGCTGCCATAGCCCGAGATCCCGCGGTAGACCGTCCAGCCGCGGATCCCCGCCTCGTCGTGCAGGAAATCGAGTAACGCCTCGAGCTGGCCAGCGCGCTCCGCGAGGTAGACCCGCACCATCAGCACATCGTAAGTCTGCATCGCCTGCCCCTCGAAATCCGCATCCACCGTCACGTCACCATTGCCGCATCGCTACCAGGCCGACCCAGCAGGCTGCGAGGCACAACGCCACGTTGACCGCGATGTTCAACACCGCGCGTCCGGCCAGCCCGGACTCCAGCAGCTGCAGCGTCTCGAGCGAAAAAGTCGAGAACGTGGTCAGCGCACCCAACAGGCCGACGACCAGGAACGCGCGCCACCCGGGCGCCGCGAGCAGCCGCTCGATCAGCAGTACGTAGAGCATGCCGATAGCTCCCGAGCCAATCACGTTGACGAGCAAGGTGCCGTAGGGGAAACCGCGCCCGACCAGCGCGGCCACCCCGCTCGAGACGAGAAACCGCAGCACTGCGCCGAGCGCGCCGCCGAGCGCTACCAGGGCGAGGGTGGTCAACGCCGGCATCAGCGGCCGGCCTCCCCGGGCTCCCCCGACTCCCCGCGCGTCGCCGCGCGCAGGCGGCGCAGTTTCTCGCCGATCTGGATTTCCATGCCGCGATTGACCGGCTCGTAGTAGACGCGCTCTCCCATATTGTCGGGAAAGTAGGTCTGGCCGGCGGCGAAGCCGTCGGGTTCATCGTGGTCGTATCGATAGGCACGGCCATGCCCCTGGGCGCGCGCGAGCGCCGTCGGCGCGTTGCGGATGTGCGCCGGGACCGCGTCCGAACCGCGCCCGCGGACCTCGGCCATGGCCGCGTTGAAGGCGTTGTAGAGGGCATTGCTCTTCGGCGCACAGGCGCAGTAGACGAGCGCCTGCGCGATGGCCAGCTCGCCCTCGGGCGGCCCCAGGCGGCGCCATGCTTCCCAGGCGTCGATGGCGATACCAAGCGCGCGCGGATCGGCGTTGCCGACGTCCTCCGAAGCAATGCGCGCGACCCGCCGCGCGATGAAATTCGGATCACAGCCGCCGTCGAGCATGCGCGCGAACCAGTACAGCGCGGCGTCCGGGTTGGAGCCGCGCACCGACTTGTGCAGCGCCGAGATCTGGTCGTAGAAGTCATCCTGGCCCTTGTCGAAACGGCGCACTTCGGCTCCCTCGACGGCACGCTTCATGGTCGCTTCGTCGATGACGCCGTCGGCGGCCAGCGACGCGGCCAGCTCGAGCAGGTTCAGCGCGCGGCGCGCATCGCCGTCGGCCACCTCGGCGAGGCGCCGGCGCAGGCGCGCGTCCATCTCGAGCGGCGCCGTGCCGCCGAGTTCGACCAGCGCGCGATCGATGATGCCGGTGAGCGCGTCGGCATCGAGCGCACGCAGGGCATAGACCCGCACGCGCGAGAGCAGCGCGTTGTTGAGTTCGAAGGCCGGGTTCTCGGTCGTCGCGCCGATAAACGTGATGGTGCCGTCCTCGATGTGCGGCAGGAACGCGTCCTGCTGGGCCTTGTTGAAGCGGTGCACCTCGTCGACGAACACTGCCGTGGCGCGCCCGCTGGCGCGTTCCGCGCGCGCCGCTTCGACCGCGGCGCGGATATCCTTGACGCCGCAGAGCACGGCCGAGAGCGTAACGAACGCCGCCCCGGCGTTGACCGCGAGCATGCGCGCGAGCGTGGTCTTGCCGGTGCCGGGCGGGCCCCACAGGACCATGGAATGCAGCGCGCCTTCCTCGAGCGCGCGGCGCAGGGGCTGACCGGGGCCGAGCAGGTGCGCCTGGCCGTGGAAATCGGCGAGGCTGGCGGGACGGAGCTGATCGGCGAGCGGCGGCATGGCGCGCAGGGATAGCACAGCACGCGGCACAGGGAAAGCCGCCGATGCTGGCGACCGCTCACGAACGGCCGCAGCCGAAGACCATCCCGGTCGGTGTTTTCAGGGCATCGCGCCCTGCACGACGTCGACGCCTGCCGGCGGCTCGAAGTGAAACAGCGCATCGTCGATATCGCGATTGCGCGCGACCCCGTCGAAGGTGAGCGCGGTGAGCTGTCCGAGGTTGTCGGTCAGGCGCATCGCGCGTACCTCGCCGTCGGCAAAGCCGAGCACGACGGCGCTGAAATCGCTCGCCGCTTCCTTCGACTCCAGCCGGTACCATGCGTAACCGTCTTCGGCCGGCGGCAGCGGCGTGATCGCGTAGTGGGCGGCGACGTCGCTCTCGTGACCGAGCAGCGCGGCCGGCGAGCCCTGGCCGCTGTCGTCGACCGCGTTGACCGTGACCTGCTCGAGGTCCTCGTCGTAGATCCACAGCGTCTCGCCGTCGCTGACGATGAGCTGCACGTACGGTTCGCCGTAGGCCCAGCGGAAACGCCCCGGACGTTCGATGTACGCCTCGCCCGTGAGCGTCTCGAGCAGCTCACCGTCCTCGTCGAAGCGCTGCTGGGTGAAGCCGGCGGTGAAACTCTGCAGGCTGTCGAGGTAGCTGACCACCTCCTTCGTGTCGGCGACGGCGGCAGCGCTGGCAGCGGCGAGCACACAGGCGAGGACGAGATGACGTGACAGGACCATGGCGAGGTTCCGGGTTGTTGGGGGGGCGCGCAGTCTATCCGACCGCCAGCGGGCGCATCCGGTTCACCGCGCCGACCGATCGGCGCCGGCCTGGGCAACCTCCGAACACGCCCTGACCCGGGATCTTGCTCCCACGCCGCCCGATTTCGGCGTTGCGAATCTTCGCCATAGCCGGCTATGACGCGCGCTTCGCGCCTGGAACCCGAACAGCGCGGACACAATCTGCTCGGCCCAGACTTATTCAGATTTCCTAGTTTTTCGGCGGCGGCGGCGCGAGGACCTCGCGCGAGCCGTTCGACTGCAGTTCGCCGACGACACCGGCACGCTCCATTTCCTCGACCATGCGCGCGGCACGGTTGTAGCCGATCTTGAGACGGCGCTGGATGCCGGAAACCGAGGCTCGCCGCGTCTCGGTGACGATGGCAACAGCGTGGTCGTAGAGCTCGTCCTGCTCGCCGCCGCCGGCGCCGAAATCCCCCATGCCACCGGCGCCGCCGTCGTCCTCGCACGGCCCGGACAGGATGGCGTCGACGTATTCGGGCTCGCCGGACTTCTTGAGCCGTTCGACGACCTTGTGCACCTCGTCGTCCGAGACGAACGCGCCGTGCACGCGATTCGGGATCGCGGTGCCGGGCGGCAGGTAGAGCATGTCGCCGTGGCCGAGCAGCGTCTCCGCGCCCATCTGGTCGAGAATGGTGCGCGAATCGATACGCGAAGAAACCTGGAACGCGATGCGGCTGGGAATATTCGCCTTGATCAGACCGGTGATGACGTCGACCGAGGGCCGCTGGGTCGCGAGGATGAGATGCACGCCGGCCGCGCGCGCCTTCTGTGCCAGCCGCGCGATCAGCTCTTCGACCTTCTTGCCGACCACCATCATCATGTCGGCGAGTTCATCGATGACGACGACGATGTAGGGCAGCTTGTCGAGTGGCGGCGCCTCGTCTTCCGGATCGACTGCGCGGAACAGCGGATCGAGGATCGGCTTGCCGCGCGCCCGCGCCTCCTCGACCTTGCGGTTGTAGCCGCCGATGTTGCGCACGCCGAGCGCCGCCATCAGCTTGTAGCGGCGCTCCATCTCGGCCACGCACCAGCGCAGCGCATTGGCTGCTTCCTTCATGTCGGTGACGACCGGCGCGAGCAGCGCCGGCACGCCCTCGTAGACCGACAGTTCGAGCATCTTCGGATCGATCATGATGAGCCGCACGTCGTCGGGCGTCGACTTGTACATCAGGCTCAGGATCATGGCGTTCAGCGCCACCGACTTGCCGGCGCCGGTCGTGCCGGCAACCAGCAGGTGCGGCATCTTGGCGAGATCGACCACGGTCGGCTGACCGGCGATGTCCTTGCCGAGCGCCATCGTCAGCTTCGAGCCGCTCTTGTCATAAACATCGGACTTGAGGATATCGGACAGCGAGACGATCTCACGCTGCTCGTTGGGGATCTCGAGGCCGATGCAGGTCTTGCCCGGGATCACTTCCACCACGCGCACGCTGACCGTCGACAGCGAGCGCGCCAGGTCCTTGGCCAGGTTGGTGATGCGGCTGGCCTTGATGCCGGGCGCGGGCTCGAGCTCGAAGCGCGTGATCACGGGCCCCGGATGCACCGCCACGACCTCGACGTCGATGTTGAAATCCTTGAGCTTGAGCTCGACCTGGCGCGACATCGCTTCGAGCGCCTCGGGCGAGTAGCCACCGCCGGTGGCGCGCGGCGTGTCGAGCAGGCTGAGTTCCGGCAGGCCGTCCTGCAGCGCGCGTTCGAACAGCGGCTCCTGCTTCTCGCGCTCGACGCGCTCGCTGGGCGGCGGGGCGACCACGCGCGGTTCGATGCGCGGCGGCGGCCGCTGCTCCTTGCGCTCGGTCTCCTCCTTGACCACGGCCACGCGCTCGCGGCGCGCCTGGCGGCCACGCCACCAGTCGAGCGCTTCCTCACCGCGCAGGCGCGCCTGCTCCCAGCCGCGCAGCGCCCAGGCACCGGTGACGTCCATCAGCCACAGCCACGACAGCCCGGTGAACAGCGTGATGCCGGTAAGGAACAGCGCGACCAGCAGCAGCACACCGCCAACCGGCCCGCAGGCGGTGAACGCACCACTGCCGACGACGTCGCCGAGGATGCCACCGGCCTGGTGGGGGCTGTCGGCAACCACCCCGCCGCCGCGGATCCAGAACAGCGCGCAGCCCGTAACCAGGGTGAACGTCGCGCCGACGAAGCGCACGCCGAAATGCAGGTAGTCGGCGAAAAACACCTGGGCCCCTTCGCGCACCAGCAGCCACGCCCAGTACAAGGCCATGAACGGCAGCAGGTAAGCAAAATGGCCGAACAGGTACAGTGCGATGTCGGCGACCCAGGCGCCGACCACGCCACCCTGGTTGTGGATGATCTCGGGGCTGCCGGCGTGTGACCAGCCGGGATCGGCCGGATGGAAGGTCAGCAGGGCGACGAGCAGGAACAGCGAAACGCCCCCGGCGGCAATCAGGATGCCTTCCTTGAGACGATTGACGAGGTGTCCGGTGAACGGAAACGAGACCTCGGAGGCTTTGCGAACGGCGTGCGACATGGGCGGCAGGGCTATTAAATCCGTTTCTTCGATTAACTAAATAAAGTTATGTTATATAAATGAAAAATAATGGTAGCTCTGAATCCACGTGAAGACCAGCCCGACCCGCTCGCGCAGCCCCCGCGCCGCTCTCGGACCGGGCGCTGGCTACGCGCTGCGGCGCTCGCCGCCGCCGCTGTCTGGCTCCTTGCCTGCGGTACGCTTGCCGCGATGCAGCATGGCCTGGTCTTCCGTCCCGTCAGCGGCCTGACGGCAACCCCGGACGCGCGCGGCCTGCCCTACCAGGACGTGACCCTGACCACCGCCGACGGCGTGGCCGTGCACGGTTGGTTCCTGCCGGCGCCGGACGGGTCGCGCGGTCGCCATGTCCTGTTCCTGCACGGCAACGCCGGCAACCTGTCGCACCGCCTGTACACCCTCGACGTACTGCATCACCTCGGCCACCCGGTGCTGATCATCGACTATCGCGGCTACGGACGCTCCGGCGGGCGCCCCAGCGAGGATGGTCTGCATGCCGATGGGCTCGCCGCCTGGCGCCACCTCACCGATGAGCGCGGCGTCGCACGCGAAGACATCGTGCTCTACGGCCGTTCGCTCGGTGGCGCGGTCGCGGCGCGGCTGGCCGCGGCCGTCGACCCGGGCGCGCTGGTGCTCGAATCGACCTTTCCCAGCCTGCGCGAGCTCGCGGCGCAGCATTACCCCTACGCGCCGGCGGGCTGGCTGCTGGCCTACGCGTTCGACACCGCGGCCCATCTCGACAGCCTGCGCTGCCCGCTGCTCATTGCCCACAGCCGCGACGATGAGATCGTGCCCTGGACGCTCGCGTCGCGCCTCGTTGCGGATGCACCGCCACACACCTTCGTGCCCCTGAGCGGGAGCCACAATCGTGCTTTTCGCGCGAGTGCCGCTAACTACCATGGTCGCCTGCACGCGTTCATGGGCGAGCGCGCGGGCAGGCCTGCCCGTGGCGCCCGCCCGCCCCAAAGCGAGAGCGCGCTCCCCACCACCTTGGAAACACGAGGATGAAGCCGGGTTTGCACCTGTCAACGACGCCAGCACGCACCGTCACGGCGCACCGGCCCCTGAATATCGTGCATCCCGCCACGGCGGGATGCACCGCCTGGAACCGCCTGCGCGCATGAAGATCCAGTATTTCTCCGATATCCACCTCGAGTTCGGACCGGCCACGCTGGCCGCTACCGATGCCACGGTGATCGTCGCCGCCGGCGATGTCGACGTCGGTGCCGCCGGCGTCCAGTGGCTGCGCCAGAGCGGCCGGCCGACCGTGTACGTGTGCGGTAACCACGAATTCTACGGTGGTGAGATCGGCGCCGTGCAGGACGCCATCCGTGCCGCTGCAGCCGGCACCAACGTGCATTTCCTGGAATGCGAAGCGGTGGTCATCGACGGCGTGCGCTTTCTCGGCACCACGCTGTGGACCGACTTCCTCGGCGCCCACCACGACGAATTGTTCGCGATCGCCACGCGCATGAACGACTACCTGCAGATCCGCTGCGGCGTGCGCGGGCTGACGCCGCAGGACGTGCTCGGCTTCAACCGCCGCGCACGCGACTGGCTCGCCGCGGCGCTGGCCCACCCCCATGACGGTCCGACCGTCGTCGTGACCCATCACGCGCCCCTGCTCGAGAGCTGGCACGAGAGCCACTCCTCGCCACTACGTGGCGCGTACTGCAACGATCTCGCCGCGCTCATGCGCGACCAGCGCGTCGATGCCTGGATCCACGGTCACGTGCATGCCGCCGCCGACTACCGGCATGGCGGCGCGCGCGTGGTGTGCAACCCGCGCGGCTACCACGGCTTTCAGCCGGTCGCCGCGTTCGATGCCGCGCGGGTGCTCGAACTGTGAACGCGGCCGGCGGACCAGATTGCGCACCGGTCGGGCTGATTGCTAGCATGACCCGTGAAGGAACCCCTGAACAAGCCATGACCCGGCCCCTTGCGCCCGCGCTGCCCGATTTCGGCGTTACGAATCTTCGCAATAGCAGGCTATTACGTGCGCTTCGCGCCTTGAACTCGAACAGCGCGGACACAAGCTGCTCGGCCCAGGCTTATTCAGCGGTTCCTTAACCTCCGCACCACGCCAGCGACACCATCATGGGCGCCAAGAAAACGACTTACCGCATTACTTTCCACAATCAGGGCAAGGTCTACGAGATCTACGCCCGGGACGTGCACCAGAGCGGTCTGTTCGGCTTCATCGAAGTCGAGAAAATCGTCTTCGGCGAGAAAAGCACGCTGCTCGTCGACCCTTCCGAGGAGCACCTGAAGAGCGAATTCGCCGGCGTCAGTCGGACCTACATTCCGATGCACGCGGTCATCCGCATCGACGAGGTCGACAAGAGCGGCCAGGGTCGTATCACCGAAAGCAGCGGCAAGGGCGAGAACATCACGCCATTCCCCGTCTACACCCCCGGCCAGGAAAGCGGCAAGCCCTGAACCGCCCATATCACCCTGCCCGACGTTCGCACGTGGCCCCTGCCCGCGCCCCGCACCGCACGCGCAGCGCCGTCGTCCTCGCGTTGTTTTTCACCGCCGCGAGCGCCGACACGACGGCCGCACCGTGGCGCGTGCGCGCGCCGGGCGATGCGGCTGCGCGGGCCGAAATCGTCAACGACCAGGGCGACCGCCTGGCGGTGTTCCGGGGCGACGGCGATGCCGTGCTGGCCGAGTTCGTCACGGCGGCGCCGAGCCCGCTCGGCGCGACCAGCTGCCCGACCTTCCAGATCGACCAGCGCCGGCCGCTGCACCACTTCGAGCGCGGTGACCGCTGTTCGGTGGAGGGCCACCGTGCGCGCTACACGCTCGCCCGGCTCGACGGCCGGCGGCTCGAATCGGCCGTCCTCTACCAGCTCATGAATGGCAGCAGCGTCGCGTTCCGCTTCGTCACGGGCAACGGCGCTTACCACGAGACGCGCTTTGCGTTGACACGTTCGAAGAACGCGATGCTGCGCGTGCTCGGTCGCGATCTCGACGTGCAGCCCGGCGACTCCGAGTAGCGCCTTGTCGCCCGCGACACCATGAAGCTGGAGGTCGTCGAATCACTCGCCGGCATCGCGCCCGAGGCCTGGGACGCGCTGGCGGGCGACGACCCGTTCCTGCGTCACGGGTTCCTGCATGGCCTGGAAGACACCGGCTGCCTCGAGCCGCAGGGCTGGTATCCGCAACACGTTCTCGCACGGATCGACGGCGAGCTGGTCGGCGCGCTGCCGCTCTACTTGCGCGACAACTCCTACGGCGAGTTCGTCTTCGACTGGAGCTGGGCCGATGCCTACGAACGCGCTGGCGGGCGCTACTACCCCAAGCTCGTCACCGCGGTCCCGTTCTCACCGGTCAGCGGTCGCCGCGTGCTCGTCAGCGACGACGGACCCGGTGCACCGACCGCCCGCGCGCTGATCGACGCCGCGGTGCAGTTGTGCAACGACAACGGCTTGTCGTCGTGGCACTGCCTGTTCCTCAGCCCGGAAGAAAAGGATCTCTGCGAGGATGCCGGCCTGGCCGCACGACTCGGCTGTCAATACCACTGGTTCAACGACGACTATGCCGACTTCGATGCCTTTCTCGCGGCGCTGAACTCGAAGAAGCGCAAGCAGGTGCGCCGCGAGCGGCGCCAGGTGGCCGCGCAGGAGCTGGTCATCGAGACGCTGGTGGGTGCCGCGATCACCCCGGCGCACTGGTCCGTGTTCCACGATTTCTACTGCTCGACCTTCCACCGCAAATGGGGCGAACCGCGCCTGACCGAGACGTTCTTCCAGACACTCGACGCGCGCCTGCCCGGCGCACCGGTGTTGATTCTCGCGCGCGCCGGCGCCGACTACGTCGCCGGCGCGTTCGCGCTGCGCGGCGGCGACACGCTCTACGGCCGCCACTGGGGCTGCAATGCGCGCTACGACAACCTGCATTTCGAGCTGTGCTACTATCAAACCATTGATTTTTGTATCCGCCACGGACTGCGCAGACTCGATGCCGGGGCCCAGGGTGAGCACAAGCTCGCACGCGGCTTCGTGCCGGTGCAGACATGGTCCACGCACTGGATCCGTGACGAGGGTTTCCGCCGCGCCGTGCAGGACTTCGTGAACCAGGAACGGCATGCGCTCGAACAGTACATCGCCAGCCTCGACGACCACCTCGCCTTCCGCCGTAACGACGCCTGAGCCGCCCGGCACGCGCGTCGCGCGCAGGCCATCGCCAGCAGGCCCGAACGCGTGGACGCGCCCGGTCTGAACCGCCCTCTCTACTGGATCGCCGAGCGCTGCCTGGCTGCCGACTTCCCGCCCACCACGCAGGCCGTCGACGAGCCCCAGGGCCTGCTCGCGATCGGTGGCGATCTCGGCCCGGCGCGCCTCGTCAATGCCTACAAGCGCGGCATCTTCCCCTGGTACTCGGACGGCCAGCCGATCCTGTGGTGGTCACCCGAACCGCGCTCGGTGCTCGCCCCCAGGGAAGTGCGGGTGTCACGCAGCCTTGCCAAGCGGCTGCGCAACGGCGGCTTCGAGGTCGACTTCGATCGCGATTTCGGCGCCGTCATCGCAGCCTGCGCGGCGCCGCGGGCAGACGCCGAGGGCACCTGGATCACCGACGACATGCGCGCCGCCTACCTCACGCTGCACCGGGGCGGCTACGCGCATTCCGTCGAGTGCCGGCGCGATGGCGAACTCGTCGGCGGCCTGTATGGCATCGCCCTGGGTCGCGTGTTCTTCGGCGAATCGATGTTCAGCCGCGTGCGCGATGCCTCCAAAGTAGCCTTCGTGCACCTGTGCCGCCTGCTCGAAGCGTGGCGCTACGAGCTCATCGATTGCCAGCTGCCGACCGCCCACCTCGCCAGCCTCGGTGCCCACCTGGTGCTGCGCGAACCGTTCGAGCGGGCGCTGGCGGAACTGGTCGCACAGCCGCCGGCAGAGCAGGCCTGGCAGGCCGCGCCATGAACGAGCCGCCGACCCTGCCACGCATCGGCTTCTTCACCTCGCCGCCGCACGAATGCGGTTACCTGGCCGACCGCACGGCGGTGACGATGTTCGCCGATCCGCGCATCCGACTCAGCACGGAGACCTATAGCTGGCTCTCTGCGCACGGCTTCAGACGCAGCGGCACGCACGTCTATCGGCCGCACTGCGGCAACTGCAACGCGTGCGTGGCGGTGCGCATCGCGGTCGACGATTTTCAGCCGCGCCGCCGTCATCGGCGCACGCTGGCACGCAACGCCGACCTCACCGTGCGCGAGCGACCGGCGCGCTTCGACGGCGAGCACTTCGCGCTCTACGAACGCTACCTGCGCGCCCGCCATCCCGATTCGCAGATGGACTCGACGAACCCCAGCTCGTACATGAGCTTCCTCACCGCCGGCTGGTGCGACACGCGATTCTACGAGTTCCGCCATCGCCACGAGCTGCTCGCCGTGGCCGTGGTCGACCTGCTCGAGGATGGCTTGTCGGCGGTCTACACGTTCTTCGCGCCCGAGCAGGGCGCGCGCAGCCTGGGGCGCTATGCGATCCTGCAGCAGGTCGAGTGGGCGCGCGCAGCCGGCCTGCCATGGGTCTATCTCGGCTACTGGATCGCCGAGTGCGGCAAGATGAGCTACAAGACCGAGTTCGCGCCGCTCGAGCGTTTCCGTGATGGTGCCTGGGTGCGCGATCCCGAGCCCGGCGCGGGCGCGCCCTGAACCGGATCCGCCACGTCGCCCGCGGCTATGGCACGGCCTTTGCCGGCGCTGCCCGTTTCAGGCAGAATTGCGCGCTTGCGCGCCCCAGCGCCGCCTGCTTCCGGGAGACAGCATCCAGTTCATGGCTAAAGAAGACCACATCGAAATGCAGGGCAAGGTGGTCGAAACCCTGCCCAACACCATGTTTCGCGTCGAGCTCGAGAACGGTCACGTCGTGATCGCCCACATCTCGGGCAAGATGCGCAAGCACTACATCCGTATTCTCACCGGCGACACCGTCACCGTCGAGCTGACCCCCTACGACCTGAGCAAGGGTCGCATCACCTACCGCTCCCGCTGAGGTGCACGCTCGCGCCGCTGCGTGCCTGCACGTGAGCGTCCGCGCCGGCGCGCTCCTCCGGGCCATTTCAGGGCCATTTCTTCGGCGCCGGCTGCGGACGTGCGCGCCGGCGCGGACGTCCCACGCGGCGCGCTGGCGTGCATCGCGCGCTCAGCGCGGCTGGTAATCCTCAGCGCGCCGTGTCGCGCCGGCCGGCGCGCCGTCGTCCCCGTCCAGTTCGGCCAGCAGGGCCGCGACGCCGCGCGCGATGAGTTTCGCCGCGCGCCGGTAGGCCGAGGCGACGCGGCCGTAGGGATCGGGCACCTCGAACGGACGGCCCCGGTCGTCGTACAGCAGCCCCAGACGCCCCGTCCAGTGCGGCGGGCGGACCGCCTGCAGGTAGTCGAGGTGGCCGGCATCCATGGCCACGATGTGCTGGAAGTGTGCGAAATCGGTGACTTCGAACGCGCGCGCGCGCAGCGCGCCGATGTCGATCCCGAGTTCCGCCGCCGTGGCGAGCGCGAGCGGCGCGGGCGGCCGCCCGACCAGGGCGTGGATGCCGGCGGAGTCGATCAGCCAGTCGCTTCCCCGCCCGGCGACCCCGGCGCGGAACAGGCCTTCGGCAAGCGGCGAGCGGCAGATGTTCCCGGTGCACACGAACAGAATGCCGCGGCCGGCGGTGGCGCCGTTCATCCGGCGCGCAGGCGCTCGAGATCGGCCGGCGTATCGACGCCGCGGCCGCAGGGTGCAACGGCATCCGGCACCCGGATCACGGCGCCGGCGGCGAGTGCGCGCAACTGTTCGAGTGCTTCGAGCTGTTCGATGCGCGCCGGCGGCAAAGCCACGAAACGAGCCAGGAAGCCGACCCGGTAAGCGTAGATGCCGACGTGGCGGCGGTAGGCATCGAGCGCGCCGACTTCGCGCTCGCGCACGTAGCGGTCGCGGTCCCAGGGTATCGCCGCGCGGCTGAAGTAGAGCGCCCGGTCGTCGTCGTCGCGCACGACCTTGACCACGTTGGTATCGAAGACCTGGTGCGCCGCCAGCGGCTCGCAGACCGTCGCCATGTCGCAGCCGCCGCTGGCGACGACGCGTGCGACCTGCTCGATCACGGCGCTCGGCATGTGCGGTTCATCGCCCTGCACGTTGACCACCACGGCATCCGCGTCGAGGCCGCGCGCGGCGCAGGCCGCGGCAATCCGGTCCGTGCCCGAGGGCAACGCGGGATCGGTCATCGCCACCGTCGCGCCGAACGCGCGCGCGGCCGTCTCTATGCGCGCGTCGTCGGTCGCGATGACCACGCTTGCCGCGCCGCTCGCCATCGCACGTTCCCACACGTGGCGCACCAGCGGCTTGCCGCCGAACTCCAGCAGCGGCTTGCCGGGCAGGCGGCTGGCGCCGTAACGCGCCGGAATGTAGACGTGAAAATTCAAGCGTGGAGCTTCTCGACTTCGTCCTCGCTCAGTTCGCGTGCCTCGTCCTCCAGCATCACCGGTATGCCGTCCCGGATCGGGTAGGCGAGACGGGCCGACTTGGAGATCAGTTCGGCGTGATCACGGTCGTAGATCAGCGGGCCCTTGGTGACCGGGCAGACCAGCAGGTCAAGCAGCTTCTTGTCCATCGATTACCTTTTTGAGCAGTGTTTTCAGACGCCGCTCGAAGACCTCGGGCAGTTCGACCTCGAGCGGCACGTACCAGAAACGATCGTCGGCGAAGTGCTCGCACTTGACCGCGTCCTTCTGCGTCATCAGCACCGGCGCACCGTCGCCGAAGGCGAAATCGGCCGGCGAGAAGTCATGGTGATCCGGGAAGGCGTGGGGGATCAAGTGCACGCCCTGGCGCTTGAGTGCGCTGAAAAAGTTCTCCGGGTTGCCGATCCCCGCCACCGCATGCACCGGTCCGGCGGCGAAATCGGCCAGCGCGCGGCTGGTACGCGGCGCCGTGACACGGCGCGCAATCTCGACGATGCAGCGCATCGCGAACTCGCCGCGCCCGGCCAGCCCGTTGGTCACCACGAGGTCGACTTCGGTCAGGCGCGCGGGGGGTTCGCGCAGCGGCCCGGCCGGCAGGCAGGCGCCGTTGCCGGTGCGACGCACGCCGTCGATCACGGCAATCTCGATGTCACGTGCCAGCGCGTAGTGCTGCAACCCATCGTCGCACAGGATGATGTTGACGTCGCTGTGGCGCAGCAGCGCGCGGATGTCCTCGCCGCGATTGGGGCCGACCGCCAGCGGCATCTGCGTGCGCCGGGCGATGACGACCGCCTCGTCGCCGACCGCCACGGGATCGCTGTCGACACGGACCTGCTGCGGCCAGCTGCGTGCGCGGCCGCGATAGCCGCGCGCGACGATGCCGGGGCGGAAGCCGTAATCGCGCAGACGCCGTGCGAGCCAGATCACCAGCGGCGTCTTACCGGTACCGCCGACGGTAACGTTGCCGACCACGATCACCGGCACCGGTGCGCGATACACGCCCAGCAGGCCGGTCGCGAAAATCGCCCGCCGGAGGCGCGCGATGCCACGGTACAGCCAGCCC
>Ga0180435_10003305_pt1 | contig 16246 bp, 16 predicted proteins | sample SS_ome_3_FD_132467 | JGI IMG/M metagenome (GOLD analysis project Ga0180435, IMG submission 132467) | Hypersaline lake sediment archaeal communities from the Salton Sea, California, USA - SS_3_S_1 metaG | ecosystem: Environmental > Aquatic > Non-marine Saline and Alkaline > Hypersaline >...
AACGGTCTTCAGGTCTTCAATGCTGCTTTCCCATTGGTGGCGTCGATCTGCGTGTTCGCCGCCCTCGCCATGTCCATATCCGATCCATCCGGAGGCGGTGCTCTCACAACGGGATCGTTCCTTGCGTTCAACGCTGCATTCGGGCAATTCGTGTCTGCCTCGCTGCAGTTGAGTTCCGTCGTCGTCTCACTGCTTTCCGCCGTCCCGTTGTACGAACGTGCCAAGCCGATTCTGGAGACACCGCCCGAAGTTGATCTGGCCAAGGCCGACCCGGGTGAACTGAGCGGAACGATTGAGCTGAGCCACGTTTCTTTCAGATATCACTCAGACGGGCCACTCGTGCTCGACGACGTTTCGATTCACGTCAACAGCGGAGAGTTCATTGCGGTGGTGGGACCGTCGGGAGCCGGTAAGTCGAGCGTTCTCCGGCTACTGCTTGGATTCGAGACACCCGAGAACGGCTCCGTCTACTACGATGGCCAGGACCTGGCCACACTCGACGTTCAGTCTGTTCGGCGACAGACCGGAGTGGTGCTTCAAAACGCACAGGTGCTCCCTGGAACGATATTCGAGAACATCGTCGGTTCATCGCAACTGACTCATGAGGATGCGGCCGAAGCGGCCAAGATGGCCGGTCTCGATCAAGATATCGAGCAGATGCCCATGGGCATGCATACCGTCATAGTGGAAGGCGGTGGCACACTCTCCGGCGGCCAACGCCAGAGGTTGCTGATTGCCCGTGCTGTCGTCGGCCGGCCCCGCATGCTGCTTTTCGACGAGGCTACGAGCGCACTCGACAACCGCACGCAGGCGCACGTCAGCGCCAGCTTGGACGGCCTTCACACGACGCGCGTTGTGATCGCACACAGGTTGAGCACGATCGTAAACGCCGACCGCATATATGTCATGGACAAGGGCAAAGTGGTGCAGGAAGGGACCTACGAAGAGCTCATGGCCGAGGAAGGGCTTTTTGCCGACTTGGCCAGGAGGCAGCTCACCTAGCCGAATAGACCGGCTGTTCGGAAAACATCGACCCGCAACGAACCCTGCTTTCCTCCTCGTTCTCGATCCGGAAGTCCATTTACAAACCCGCCTTAAACGTTTTCGGAAGTCTCGTTGTAGAGATAGCTAGAGACAGGGCGCTCACTGCGCGATACCGGAGAACGATCTGTCACCGACGGAGCGGACAATGGGATTGGAGAACCTGATGACTGTCTTGCTGGTGGGAGTGGGGTTGATCTGCCTCGCAATGATCAGTTTCGCGTTGACGGTGAACGTCCTTCAGGAATTTCGTCAGACGCACGGGGCTGAGACGAACAGCGCACCGCGACCGGGTTGAGTCGCAAGCAAAATGGGAGGGAAAATGCTGAAGATGAGGAAGATGGCAGCGGGAGTTTTGGCAACGGGATTGTTCTGCTTCGCCAATACGGGTCCGGCGGCGGCTCAGACAGATTCACTGGTCAGCCTCGATATCGACGCGGTGTCGGAGGAGCTGGAGCTGAGCGATGAGGCGAGACGCGAACTCGCACCACTGCTGCAGCAGCTGAACGCCGTAATGGAGCGCAGGCAGGCGCATTGGGAAGAGGGCGAGGAAATCTGGAACGATCTAGACGCAACCTACGATGCGATAGCCCGAACGCTTTCGGCTACCGAGTTGCGGGAGTTTCACTGGATGCTCCTGGACGCCACAGCAGCCCCGTGGGCCGGTCGCCCGATGTATCGCTACAACAGAGGCCGCGCATGGGGAGATGGATATCGTGGCAGACCTATGATGAGAGGTCGTGGAGGTTTCGGCCAGCGGGGACGTGGCTACGCGGGTCCCAGTAGGCGACCCAGGTGGTGGCCCGACGGCCCGTAATCGAAGGGCGCATAACAACATTTGAGCTTGGGCGCGGCTTTTCGGCCGCGCCCTTAGTTGGCGGAAGACGCAAACCGGGGGTCCCCAACGGGCTAACGGCAATGGATTCCAACACTGGACTGAATCGCTCGCAGGCAGTACGGTTGAGCGGAAGTGATGGGCGGGTTCAAAGCCCCTCGCAAATCGATCGCGGTATCAAGCTCACGTTGTGTTTCGCCTTTTGCCATTGTGAAAACACCAAGCCGAAACAGCGAAGAAGCCAATGGTTCGCCGGCCGAGCTACCGGACGGGATTCTCGCCAGGAGAGTTCAAAATGGTGACAACATCGCGTTTGAGGCCCTCGCCCGCAGATATATGCGACCGGTCCACGCGGTCATTGCCAGCGTCGTGCGTGTCAGGGAGGACGTCGATGATGCCGTGCAGGAGACTTTCCTCAGGGTGCTCGATAGAATCCACACGTACAATCCCGGGCGACCCTTCGCGCCGTGGTTCTATCAGGTTGCTCGAAACGTGGCGCGGAACCACGTCAAACGATCCGGCCGAAGGGATCGTGAGGAGCCCGCGGAGCTCGCTGAGGTTGCGGCCCAATCAGAGGAAAGTGACCCGGAAAAGTCTACTGAACTCGTGGAACTTCGTCTCATCGTGGCCCGGTCGATCGACGCTCTGCCCGAACGACAGAGAGCGGCGTTCAGGCTTCACGATATCGATGGTTTCAGCGCGCCCGAGATCGCTGAGATGTTGGGCGTGAGCGCCGGTGCCGTGCGCGCCAATGTTTTTCACGCGCGGAGAGCGTTACGTAGGAGGCTCGAACCATATCACCTGAGAGGATACGAATCTTGAATAAACGAGAGCCCCCTAAGGCACTGCCCCGCACGCTCCTACCCGAGTCCGAGTTGAACGGCGACTCGGCGGACGTGGAAGCACGGTTGAGCAGTTTGATGGCGGCCGCTGGACCGACTCTAGCGGAGTACCGAACCGGTCGACCGGCTTGGTGGGTACTGTTGGCTGACAAGATGCGGCCTCAGCTCGCCTTCACAGCCGCAGCCGCAGCCGCAATAGCGCTGGCGGTGCACATAGCGTTGCCCGCGCCTCGAGCCGGCACCGAAGCGAGCCTGCCGTTGGCGGCGATCATTGGCGAGGGCAACACTGCCACGACGTTGCTTCCTTTCGCCGACGAAGACATCGATCCGGTGCTTGCGTTGGTTTTGCTGGAGGAGGAAACCGAATGAGCCGTTCATCCGGTACGGAATTGCAGTGGAAGGCGGCCTTTGCGGCGGCCCTCCTGCTTGCTATAGGGGCTTTCATCGGTGTCTGCGTTGACCGCATATGGTTGGTGGCATTTGCTGAGGACCATCGCGATTCGCAGGTCACCATCGCAGCGCTATCAGAAGCACTGAGCCTCAGCATGGGCGAACGCGACAGGCTTGCGGCCCTGCTCGACAGCATCGGGATGGACATGAGAGACGCGATCGAAAACCACCCCGATTCGCTGCGTTCTGTGGCACGAGACGCACGGACGCGTCTCGAACATGCGGTTCCGCCCGATCGCCGGCAGGGGTTCAGGCGGTGGATGGATGGCCGGAGATCCGAGATGCTCGATCGAATGAGGCGCGGTGACATGCGACGTCATCGAGGAGGACGGGGGCGCGGCTGGACACCTGACAACGAACCTCGCGGCCGAGGCCGCGGTCAGCCACCTCGCTGATCCTGCTCTGCCGTTGCGGCGCAATCGCGCCGCAACGCATTTCCGCGAGCCTTCCCACAACACGACCCCTTGCGCAACATAGGTAACGCGGTATTACCTGTTCACAGGCAGACCTCGGCTAGCTTATGCCCTGTCTGTTGTGAGTCCGCTGTTATATCGCCTGGTGGGGGACACGTTTTTTGCACGACTCTATGGAAGGTCTCGAATACAGTTCAGACCTCGATCCCGGAATACGGCGAAGGCGCTGCGGCAGAGGTTTCACCTACATCTCCCCTGACGGAAAGCGCGTAGTCGACGAAGGAACGCTAGAGCGTATCAAGCGCCTGGCGATTCCCCCTGCATGGAATGATGTCTGGATCAGCCCGACAGAAGCCGGTCACATTCAAGCCACCGGGCGCGACGGGATGGGGCGAAAACAGTATCGCTACCATCCTCGCTACAGAGCGGTGCGCGACGAAACGAAGTTTCATCGTATGCTGCTTTTCAGTCGCCTACTGCCCAAGTTGCGCATCAGCATTGAGAAGGACTTGTCGCTTCCAGGCCTGCCGCGCGAGAAGGTCCTCGCGACCGTAGTGCGTCTGCTCGAGAAGACGCTGATTCGTGTCGGCAACGCGGTCTACGCCCGTAAGCACCACACCTATGGGCTGACAACGATGCGCGACAAACACGTGGAGGTAGCAGGCCAGGAGATCAGATTCCGGTTCAAGGGAAAGAGTGGGATCGAACACAACGTGGCAATCACCGACGCGCGCCTGGCGAAGATCGTGCAGCAATGCCAATCGCTTCCGGGCCAGGAACTGTTCCAGTTCATCGATGACGAGGGCAACCGGCACGACATCACGTCGGGAGATGTCAACGAATATCTGAAAGAAAAGGCCGGCGAATCAGTCACGGCGAAGGATTTCCGAACCTGGGCGGGAACCATGCGTGCCGCAATGGCATTTCGTCGTCTCGGACCAGCCGAGAACGACAAGGTCGCAAGGAAAAACATCGCGCTGGTGGTGGACGAGGTTGCTCAGAACTTGGGAAACACTCGAGATGTCTGCAGGAAGTATTATATCCACCCGCAGATCATCGACCGCTATTTGTCGGGCAGAGTAATTCCAGATACGAAAAAACCTGTAGAGAAAAAGCGCCGCCGCAAATCTGCCACCTTGCGACAAGCCGAAGAGGCTGTGCTCAGGTTCCTGGATCTGGAGAATTGAGCCCGTAAGGGGTCATCTCAAATGGGGCAATCAATGAAAATCGAGGCGAGAGCCGCTCTTTGTCTGATTCTGTTGCTTTCCAGCTGTTCGGGGGAACGCAGTACTGCTGTTGAACTAGCACTTCAAACCAGCGGAACAACGGTACGGTTACAGGCTGTGAGTGTGGTGGATGAGAACATCGTGTGGGCGTCGGGGCTTGATGGGACCGTGCTGATTACAACGGACGGAGGAGATACCTGGGCCGCCATTTCCGTGGCGGGAGCGGAATCGTTACAGCTACGAGATATCGACGCAATAGATGACCGTACCGCATATGTTCTGAGTTCGGGAACCGGTGAAGACTCTAGGATCTTCAAAACTGTGGATGGGGGAGTTACGTGGATCCAGCAATACGTGAACCCCGATCCCGAAGGTTTCCTGGACTGTATGGGGTTCTGGGACGCCACTCACGGAGCTGTTTACGGCGACGCGGTTGATGGATCGTTGGTTGTGCTCACGACCGACAATGGTGAATCGTGGACCCGAGTGCCTGATACGAATCTTCCCGAAGCACTACCCGGCGAGGGAGGGTTCGCGGCAAGCGGTACCTGCCTGATCACTCACGGAGACAGCGTTGGATACATAGCAACCGGTGCAGCCAGTGAGGCCCGTGTGCTAAAGACTCACGACAGAGGGCTAACGTGGGCAGCAGCGGCGGCGCCTCTTGGAGACGGTACGGGTAACACAGGACTGACCACTGTGGGAATGCACGACGGCCTAACCGGTATGGCAGCCGGCGGCGACATCTCCAGGCCTGAATCGCACATCAACAACATTGCGGTAACTGTCGATGGTGGTTCGACCTGGTCGCTCGGATCTCCGACCGTGTTCCCCGGCGCCGTCTACGGTGTCGCGGTAGTTCCTGGTGCAGCGACTCCTACGGTTGTTGCCGTCGGACCCGGGGGAGCAGACTATTCGGCAGACAACGGGGAGACTTGGGAACAGCTAGACTCGCGAGAATACTGGAGTGTCGCATTCGCAAATCAAGCCGCTGGTTGGGCGGTGGGTCCCGACGGGAGAATCGCCAAGATCTCGTTCATGCGCTGATCGCCGGCGAGACGGTGGTGCGTTGCCACAAGAAAAGTGACTTGCAGTCCTGTGCAGATGGAGTTATGTGAAGTGTCTGAACACATATCGCATGGAGGCCGTAATGAGCGAAGGTCGTGAACATCTCAAGAAAGTACAGGATGCTCTGAGGAAGTTTGAGGAGTCAGTGGTCGAAAGGGAGAAGTTCAAGCTGCTCGAGGGCAAGGTTACGCGTCAGCAGGCTGTAGACAATGCCCGTGAAGGCGTGGTTGACGTCGTCGTGAAGCTGGTGACCGCCGAAAAGATGAAAAACCAGTAGTGACAGGTCGCCGTGGCGATCGCTTGAGCAGGGCATCCAGATTCTCAGCAAACGCGAGTGCACGCATTGCACTCGCTTTGCTCCTACACGCTTGTGCCGGATGCGGATCTTTCGGGGCTCAGGCACGAGGTCCATCTGATCCGACCATCAGAACCTATTACAACCAGGTGCGCTCGGAATTCTCCGGGGCGCGAGCGCTGGAAACCGTCTCGTTCATGGAGAGCACCTGGCGGTTGCCCGGCAACGAAGGCTTCAATGCCAGCATATTCCGAGTTAGAGACGTGCTTGTCGAAGCAGGATACGTGCTGGAAGAAGATGCCGGTCCTGAAGCTCCGCTGACCTACCGAATCGAGCATCGGGAGATGGATGGCCCGACATGGGAACCGGTGGACGGGTCAGTGCACCTGGTCGGTTCAGACAATGTCGAGTTCCTCCAGTTCTCCACCAACCGCAACATGATCGCCATCAACTCTTACTCGACTCCGGTTGAGGGAGTCGAGGCTGATTTGGTATACGTGGGAAGCGGTCAAGAAGAAGACTTTCAGGGGCTCGACGTATCCGGCAAGGTAGTCTTCGGAGAAGCCCGGGCCCGGCAGCTGTTCCGCGAGGCCGTCCAGGAGCGTGGGGCAGCGGGCATCCTCTCCTATAGCATGCCCGCCTACAACCGACCTGAAGTGCATCAGAACTCCATCCAATTCAGCAGCATCCCGGTCGATTCCGTCGCCCGGTCCTGGGGCGTGCGTCTTTCGTACGCAGCCAAGACTCGATTGCTCGACGCGATCGAACGAGGTGATGTCCGAGTCAGGATCCAGCTGCAGACGCGAATCTACCACGCGGACGAACTCACCCTCGTCGCTGATGTACGTGGCAGGACGGTTCCAGATGAACGTTTTGTTCTGAGCGCACATGTGCAGGAGCCGGGAGCCAACGACAACGCATCTGGCGTTGCTGTGCAGGCTGAGCTGGCACGGGTTGTTGCTTCTCTCGTTCGTGACCATGGATTCGTGCCCGACCGGACTATTTCGATGATCTGGGGCGACGAGATAAGCTCCACATACCGTTACATCGCGGACGACTCCGTTCGCGCATCGGGGATACGGTGGGGCGTTAGCCTCGACATGGTCGGCGAGGACACCGAAAAGACAGGCGGAACATTCCTGATCGAAAAGATGCCCGACCCATCGGCAGTGTGGACACGCGGCGGAGACAAACACACCGAATGGGGTGGGCGCAGGCTCTCAACCGACGCACTCTTTCCCCACTACCTGAACGATTTTGTGATCGCGAGGTGCCGAGATCAGGCCGCAGGTTCTAATTGGGTGGTCGGGACAAACCCCTACGAAGGCGGCAGCGACCACGTCCCGTTCCTGAGGTCGGGCATTCCCGGACTATTGCTCTGGCACTTCACAGACGAGTTCTACCACACCGACGGCGATCGACTCGATAAGGTCTCGCCTGCTACGATGACCAATGTCGGGGTTTGCACTACCGTATCAGCTCTGACACTCGCCTCGGCAGACGGGGAAACCGCTCGTTTCTTGATCAGTGAAATCCAGGCCGCCGCCGCCCAACGGCTCTCGACCGAATTCGGGTTGAGTGCCGCCGCGATTGCTGAGGGCGACGACAAAACGGAGCAGATCAGAATTGTCGAGGCCTGGCTCGATTGGTATCTCGACGCACTTCGAGCCACCGAAGACATTGAGGTCGGAGGAAGCTCGGAAAGAACCCAGGAAGCGATTGAAGCCGCGATTGAGATCGTGACGCAGGTCGGAGAAGACTTTATTCAGTTATTGCGAAACTGAACCTCGAGTCGCAAATGGCACTACTGCAACCCCAGAATCTCGCTCTCATGATTCTGGGTGTATTGTCGGCGCTTCTACTGGCTGCGAGCCTCGGGCTGCTGAGAGGGCTGGTCCCTTCGTACCTCAGATTTCTTTGGACCTTCTTCCTGGTGCTGAATGTCGCGGAGTGGATCTCTTTCACGGCGGCAGCGTGGATTCTCGCTTTCTTTTCCTTCGTCGCGTTGCGCGAGTACTTCTCTCTGGTGGACATCAGGCTTCAAGATCGTTGGGGCATTCTGGGCGCCTACCTTTCGATCCCCTTCATGACGTACATGATCCAGATCTATTGGTACGGCATGTTCATCATCTCGATCCCCGTCTACGCCTTTCTCATCGTCCCATTGCTGATTGCGATGGGAGGAGGCGACGCCAAAGGCACCGTTTTCTCGATAGGGCTCATCGACTTCGGTCTGTTCATGTTCGTTTTCTGCATCGGTCATATCGCCTACCTGACACGATTCTCCACGTGGATGGGCGCCTTCCTGATTGTGAGTGTCGCTCTCTGCGACATGGTGGGTCGAGCGAGGTCCGCGAAGCTCAATGGCCAACTCTCCGGAACGTTGCTGAGATACCTGCTCACCGCACCTCTCACCGTCGCGGTGGCGATCGGTATGTCAGGCTGGATGACGTTGCCTCTCGTTCACTGTGTAATCCTGGGATTATTGATACCGGTTTTGGTTCTGGCCGGTGGATTCGCCCTACGAGCAATTGAGACCGACCTCGGAATCACCGAAGATCGGCTGCTGCCTGGCACCGGCGAGGTGATTCATGGAGTGAAATCATTCCTCTTTGCCGCGCCGATAGTCTTTCACTACATACGATACTTCTGGGAGGAACCGGTCTTCGGGTAATGCCCACCATTCGCGTACTGATTCACCTGCTGATTGTGAGGCCGTTACTACACGTCCTTTTCGGCGTGACCATAACGGGAAAGGAAAACCTCAGAGGTCTGAAACAGTTCGTAATTGCGGCCAATCACAACAGTCATCTCGACACCCTTCTGCTGTATTCCGCCCTGCCGCCAAAGGCGCTAGCCAAGACATGCCCGGTTGCAGCTCGCGACTACTTCGCGCGACCCAGGTGGTTTTTTGCCGTCGTCGATCGCCTGCTCAAACCGATCTGGGTAAACCGCGACAACAAATCGGGCGACCCATTCGGAGAGATGCTCAGCAGGATAGACAGCGGACACAACATCATCATTTTCCCTGAAGGCACACGAGGAAAACCGGGCAGGCTCGAAGGGTTCCGGACCGGCGTCGGTCGGCTGATCGAGGAACGGCCGCACGTTCCGGTCGTGCCGGTGTTTCTCCACGGTCCCGAGCGCTCATTGCCCAAGAGCGCTCCCTTCCCGCTTCCCATCTGGAATCATGTCGCGGTCGGGCCTCCTCAACTCCTGAACGCGGACGCCGAATGCGCAACGGAATTGGTCAGGGAATCGATCCAATCTCTGGAGAAAACCCATTCCAAAACCAGAAACCGTCGAAAACCGACTCACGATCCCGCATTCACGGTCGCTGTGTTGGGCATCGATGGTTCGGGCAAGAGCACGCTATCCAGACGAATCGCTGAAACGTTGTCGAAATCCGAAACGACCTGCCTCATAGGTGACAAGCTGGAGATCTACGAGCACGAGAGGCCGAAGGCCATACAGCCCTTGCTAACCGAAATCACCAGAGAATGGATCGGCAAGCAGGCCAAACGTGCAAAGTCGCTGGCCCATTACAAGATTCCCAAACTCACCGAACTGCTGCTTCGAGATCGGCTGAGGGGATTGTCCAACCGCTGGTACCAGCCGGACCTGATTGTGATGGACGGATGTCCGCTGCTCAACATGACGGCTTGGGCGACTCTGTATCGTGACGAGTTCTTCAACGAAGAATTTTGCAGAAGAGCCATAGCCCTCATGTCATCCGGCTCGGCACTCGGACCACGCGACCGGAAGTTGCTGAAGCAGTTCCCTGAGATGGCGTTTCTGAGGCGGATCGGCTTCGACAAACTCAACATCCCCGATGTTGTGGTTTTCCTGGATGTGGCGCCCGACGTTGCGATCGGCCGCATCAACTCTCGTGGTGAACAGAAGCAGGTGCACGAAACGGAAGAGAAACTCGACCAGCTGCGTCGCGCCTATTTGATGGTATGTCGCGTCCTGGACGAGAGGGAAAACTCCTCGGTGTTCCAGCTCGACGGAACCAAAGAACTCGATGCGGTATTGGCCGAGGCAGTCGGCCACCTCGACCAAGTGAGGTTGCGGCAATGAGCAGATCCAAACGAGTGGACGTGATCGCAACGACGATTTCGGGCTCGATTCAGGACTGGGGCAAGGTGAAGCGAATCGTCCCACTGTTTGGCGAGCACGGCATGGACAACGTGAATCTCCATGCCGTCGACAGTCACAAAGAAGCCAGGCAGAAGACGCAAGAGATGTTGGCCGACGGCGGCAGGATCGTCATCTCCGCGGGCGGATCGGGCACGTTCAACAGCGTACTGGAGGGTTGTTGTCACTCGGGAGTGCCGCTTTCCGACATCCTGCTCGGATTCCTCCGGAAAGGTTCCGCGGATCTGATCGGCAAGGTCTTGGGAATGCCGGATGAGATCGAGAGCGCCATAAGAACCTTCGTGCAATCGATCAGGGAGGAACAGACGCTGCCGTGCGACGTGATAGCTGCCAAAGGAGGATCCGGCAGCGACGCGAAGAGGCATTTCGTAGGATACGGAGGAGCGGAGATCTTCGGCCGCATCCCCCACTTCACCGAGAACCGGTTCATCAAGTACTACAAGGGAGTGCTCGGCCAAATTTTTGGCGATCTGGGACCCTTTACCACGGGAATGTCACTAGCCCTTGGCGAGAAGCTCGTCAAAGCCCCAATACAGTGCCGTCGTCACTGGAAGATCACGGTGGATGGAGAACTCGCATCGGAGGGCGCGTTCCAGGCTCTGATCATCGTGAACGGCTACTTGGGCCCCGACATGCCCTACTCAAAGGAGCCACTCGGATCGGGAAGCATCTACCTGTTTGCGTTGCGAGATCTCGGCATGCTAAAGCTGTTATCTCAGGCAAAGCGCGCGAGAGACGGGACGATCCTCGAGGAGCCCGAACGCTGGGGAATGGAGTCGTTCGCTAGTAGCGAACTACTGGAACTTCAACCGAGCGGGGAAAAGGCCTTCCCGGTAAACGTAGACGGGTCGACGATGTTCTGCCGCGAGTGCGTGCAGTTCAGCATCGTCGACCAGATACGCCTGATTTCGAACAAGTGATATTCCACTGTTGAAGATCGGCCGCGGATGGACGCGGACAACTGCCGGATAAGAGTACGTTGTATCCCATCCAGCACCGAAAGTGCGTCCGCGTGCCTCCGTGGCCCAGCAACATTCAGCTGCACCACGCTATCAGCGCCCTCGTGCTCCTTCCCGAAGTTCGTCGACGATACGCTGGGCACGGTAGACGTGTTCCAGTGCCTCCATGATTCCCGTAGCGTCCACAGTCACTGACCTGTTTTTCTCCGGCAGGTAGATGTACTCGCCAGGCAGACTCTCGATGTTGCCGTCGAAGACTACTCCCACCAGTTCGAGGTCGGTGTTGATCACCGGCGAACCAGAGTTGCCGCCTATGATGTCGTTCGTGGACACGAAGTTGAGCGGCGTAGACAGATCGAACCCTGCCGGTGGTGTGCGCCACCGCTCCGGAAGGTCCCAGTCTGTGTCTGGACCGTAGGAATAGAAATGGTCGTACAACCCCCAGTAGGTCGTGTGGATTGGGGCCACGGTGCCGTTGTATTCGTACGGCATCACCAGACCGTCAGCCATTCTGAGAGAGAAGGTTGCGTCCGGTGGATCCTGAGTGCCGTAGATCTCGAATCGCGCTCGCCCCAGTTGTCTACCGAGATTCTCTTCTTCCTCGGTCAGTCCCATGAATGCGCCCTGGAACGGCCCGATGCGCGGCACTATCGCAAGGATAAGCTGTATCGCCGGGTCCATGGCAGTTAGTGTACCGCTCTCCATCGCTGACACTGCTCCCGCTGAGTCAGATAAAACCGACTGCTCGAGGATTTCTCTGGCCGCGTCTTCGGGTGACCTGCCGGCAAGGATGCTTCGCGCGATTTCGCTGTTCGTTCCGAAGTTGGTCTCGATTTCCTGAAACCGAGCCGTCAGCAACCACCGCTGCAACTCCTCCGGTTGCTGGCTGATTGATCGCAGGTTCGACTTCAGCTCGGCGAGCGCCTCTTCCGGCGCGCCACTGCCACTGGCGTTCACGAACTGGAACGCCACGATCCCGCGGTTGATTATGGCAGCGTCGTAGTCGGGGCTTCCTAGAGCCAGGAACCCACCTACCTCAGCCGCGTACTGCCTCTTTTGCTCTTGGATTTCCGCCAATCTGTCGAACACTCCTCCGAATTCAGCGTTCAACGCCGAGTCGGCCTCGACGGCGGTGCGGAAACGATTTTCATTGTCAGTACGTCTGGCAATGATGACCGGATCGTGTAGCCCACCCACGATCCCGCCGTAAGCTTTCTGCGAGTTCTGAAGGCTGAAGAGCGCGTTACGAAGATCGAGTTCCTCCGCTTCCTCCGGGAATTCCTCCACGAACCGCCTCAGCACCTCTACGCGGTTGTCTATGAAGTCCAAAGTCGCCCTATCGCCCACGTCTCGCCTGAACTCGAGTTCCGCGACCGTCTGCAGTCTGCTTGTGGAGCCCGGGTTCCCAATCATGAAGACCGCATCTCCCTCTGTCACACTTTCGGAACTCCAAGGGAAGAAGAACTCGGGTTCGTAGGGCTCGCCGTCTTCATAGACGCGATAGAACGACATGTCGAGCGAATAGCGCGGATATGTGAAGTTGTCGGGGTCACCGCCAAAGGCACCCAGCTGCAATTCCGGCGCCAGCACCAGTCTGATGTCGGTGAAACGTTTGAACACGTAGGCCCAGGTCTTGGCGCCATTCCATAGCTCAACCATCTCGACCACAACACTGTCGTGCTCGCCGTGGCCAGCCGCGATGCGCGCGCTTATCTGTTCGCTCACCGAATCGCGAGCGGCGTCTGCCACCGCGTCTATCTCTTCAGTCACATCCACCTGAGCGATCAACTGATCCACATAGAGATCCTCGACCGCTCTTTCGTCGGCGAGGGTCGACGCGTAGAAGCCGTCGTCGAGCAGCGTCTCACCTTCTCTACTCACCTGTGAGACGCTTTCCCTGGCGCAGTGGTGGTTGGTGAGCACCAGGCCGTTCTCGGACACGAACGAGGCTGTGCAGTTGGGCAGGCGCAGTGAGCCCAAGCGCGCACTCACGAACCAGGCGGAATCGGGACTGAAGCCGTACGTCTCGGCGAAATAATCGAGCGGTGGGTATTCGAACGTCCACATCTTGCCGTTGTCGAACCTGCCCGCCGCAAGGTCCTCACCGACCAGAGCCGGAGCGGCGGTCACCGTGTCTACCAGGCGAACGGTATCGACGCGAACCGTCACCGGCGCCGACACCGGTTCCGGCGCAGTTGTCGTGGATGATGGGGCGCAGGCTCCAAGCGTCGTCAACAGAAACGCGCCCGATAACAGGTAAATCGCCGTTTGTTTGTTCATGGTCTTATCTCAGACTGGTTGGATTAGTCGAGGAGTTTCGGTCGGATATTGGTTCAAACAGTTGCGTGTAGTCCTCAGGGTTGATCGCCGTCAATCGCTTCGAACTGCCCTGACACACCCGGATCTACTGCCAAAATACGCACCGTCGAGTGAGGCGAGATTATCTCCGTGGGCACCACCCACAGACGAGCGTCCTCGAAAACGCCAAGCAACTCGAAGGCCTGCAGAGCTTCTTCGGAAAAATCGACGCGTACCTCGAGTATTGCATCTCCCGGCGGTCCTTCCTCCAAACCCAAAGGGCGGTCAGTGAGCCATACCCCGTTTGCCTTCAGGGTGTCTCCGGTCAGAGCATCGCGCAGAGCGAAGCTCCATTTCTCGTCCTGGAAGCCATGCTTGATTATCTCACGTGCACCGGAGATGGTGGATCGATGGTAAAGAATCATCAAATGATGGTCTCCACATAGTGAAACGCACTCATGTTTGTGGGCTCATTTCCCAACTGCAGCATAACGGAGAGGGAGCGATGGCTCAAGAACACTCACATCGAACATTGAACATCGAACTTCGAACTTCGAACGCTCAACTGAACTCAACTAGCCTGCCATTGAACGTTCAATGTTCGATGTTCGTTGTTCGATGTTCTCCTCCCCACCCATCGCAATCGGCCGTACAACAACGCATATTCACCAATGACTCAACCCGTACCCTCCAACCGGGAGAACCGCGATGTCAAAACTTCGGTTTGTGGTTTTTGCCTTGTGTATCGTTTCGTTTCTTTCGACTCCGCTCAACGCACAGAGACTGGAAGACGTGCGTGACGAGGTACAACAGGAAGTCATTGCACTTTCCAAGCTCACTCAAGAAATCGTGGACATGGTCTACAGCTATAGCGAGCTGGGTTTCCAGGAAGTCTGGACGGCCGACTATCTGACGACCGTGCTGCGTCAAGAGGGATTTGACATCGAGATGGGCGTTGCCGGTATGCCCACCGGCTATGTGGCCACCTGGGGCAGCGGAAGCCCTGTGATCGGATTCATGGGAGATATCGACGGCCTGCCTGAAACCAGTCAGAAGCCGGGCGTGCCGTGGTACGAGCCGATGATTCCGGGCGGCCCGGGTCACGGTGAAGGTCACAACACCGCTCCCGCCGTCGACATCACCGCGGCTATTGCGGTGAAGCGGGTGATGGAAAGGCACGGTATCGAGGGAACGCTGAAGGTGATTCCGGGGGTCGCCGAAGAGTTGGTGGCATCCCGTACGTACATGGTCATGGCTGGTCTTTTCGAGGGCATGGACGTGATGCTGTCAACGCACGTTAGCACGGGGCTCAGCACCGGTTGGGGAATCTCCGGCTCGGGTCTGGTCTCAACTCAGTTCACGTTCGCCGGCAAAACCGCTCACGGCGCCGGCTCACCATGGTCAGGGCGCAGCGCTCTGGACGCAGTGGAGCTGATGAACGTCGGCTGGAATTTCCGGCGCGAGCATCTACGCCTGCACCAGAGATCGCACTACGTAATAGTTAACGGCGGTAATCAACCAAACGTCGTACCCGGTGAGGCGACGGTTTGGTACTACTTCCGGGAACTCGACTACGATCGCATCAAGGAGCTGCACGAGCTGGGGCAGACAATGGCCGAGGCGGCTGCAATGATGACCTCGACCGAGATGACGGAGAGACCGCTCGGCTCGGCGTGGCCCTCGACGATGAGCAAACCGCTTGCCGAGCGCATGCAGGCCAACATCGACAGGGTTGGCATGCCTGATTGGTCCGAGGCGGACTTCGCACTCGCCAAAGCGGCCCAGCGCATGAGAGGGGTCGATGAAGACAGCCTACGTACCGAGGCAGATACGCTTAGAGAATCCAGCCAGGGCATGGGCGGCGGCAGTGATGATATCGCCGAGGTATCGTGGAACGTACCCACAATCAGAGTGCGATACCCTGCAAATATCCCGGGAATGACCTTCCACCACTGGTCGGCGGGGATCGCTGAGGCAACTCCCATCGCTCATAAGGGATCCAACGTGGGCGCTCAGGTAGTTGCCATGACTGCCGTCGACGCTCTGCTCGATCCGGACCTCGTTGAAGAGGCGTGGAGATACCACAGAGAAGTGCAGACCAAGGATTACCAGTGGATCTCGTTGATTCCGGAAGGCACTCCGGCGCCGGCTCACCTGAACGCCGAAAAGATGGAGCGTTACCGCCCGCTAATCGAGCCCAACATTTACGATCCTAGCCGGTTTGAGACATATCTAGAACAGCTCGGTGTCGCTTATCCGACAATGGAGACCGACTCGACGAGGTTGCGTGGAGGGAATCAGTAGGGTCCAACGGGACCGGCAACCGAAACTTCAAACCGCACTGACCTCTGGCGTGACTCGAGGTTAGTGCGGTTCGTTTTTTAGTCCCCCGGGCAACGCCTCTGCGCGGCCACGTCCCTGACCGAGGCTACCAGCAACAGCCCATCCGGCGACTGATACGGGGCCAGGTTGATCTCGATCTGAAACTCGTGACCGTCCTGGTGGAGTCCCGACAACTCGAGACCCGCACCCATTGGCCTTATCCGCGGGTTACGAACGTACCCTTCCCGCTCCCCCACGTGACGATCTCGCACGGCCTCGGGCACCAGCATCTCTACAGGTTGGCCCAACAGCTCGTTGCGATTGTACCCGAACATCGAC
>Ga0180435_10003306_pt1 | contig 16244 bp, 13 predicted proteins | sample SS_ome_3_FD_132467 | JGI IMG/M metagenome (GOLD analysis project Ga0180435, IMG submission 132467) | Hypersaline lake sediment archaeal communities from the Salton Sea, California, USA - SS_3_S_1 metaG | ecosystem: Environmental > Aquatic > Non-marine Saline and Alkaline > Hypersaline >...
CGGCAGGATGTTCATCGAGCCGCAGGACAAGGTCTACCAGGGCATGATCATCGGCGAGCATTCGCGCGACAACGATCTCGAGGTGAACCCGCTCAAGGGCAAGAAGCTCACCAACGTGCGCGCCTCGGGCTCGGACGAGGCGGTGCGGCTCACCCCGATCACTAGGATGAGCCTTGAACAGGCGATCGCCTACATCAACGACGACGAACTTGTCGAGGTCACTCCGAACGCGATCCGCCTGCGCAAGCGCCACCTCGACCCGCATGAGCGCAAACGCGCCTCGAAAGCGGCAAACTAGCGCCTATAACATCCGCTTATGCGCCCCGGTCTATGCCCTTCCTGCGATAGATCGGAGCGTCGCCTCGTGGTCCTCTTTCGCCATGTACCGCCACACCCGGCAGGCATGGAACCGAAACCACATGAGGCATCACATCATGAGACTTACCCACACCACACTGGCCCTCGCCACCGGCCTCGGGCTGATCATCGCAGGCCCGGCCCTTGCGCAGGATATCGTTGACGACGACCTGATCGACGAGGTGGTGGAAGAGGTCGTCGCCCAGGACCGGCTGCAATTGCGGCTGCGGCTGCGCGAAGACGGCTGCATCGTCGACCCGACCGGAGACGGCGAACTTGCCGACGGCGAAAGCGCCTGCACGACCCAGTCGCGCCTTCGCATCGGCGAGGACAATGGCCAAGGTGCAATGCATCGCTTCCGCTACGAAGACGACGATCAGCCCGAACCCAAGGCCACAGCGTTCGGCAATTCGGACGGCGCGGGCTCCGGCGGCGGCGGCGGCGGGCGAGGCAGGTAACAGGAGAGGACAGGCGCGCAATTGGGCGCGTACGGTTGGCGCCCCTTCCCCTTCGGCGTTCAACCGCCTATCCTCACGTCGCGCGGCGCTGCTATCCCCGCCGCGCGACCCTTTCACGGGGGCCGAATGGATTGGAGATGTTCCGGAAGACTATCATCACCCATGCGCTCCTGCCGATCCTGCTTGCGGCGCCGGCGCAGGCTGACGGGTGGCGCGCGTCGCCGGTCGTCGGGCCGGTGATCGACCGGCTCGAGGCGCAGGACTGCGCGGTGTCCAGCGTCGAACTGAGTTGGCTGCGACGGATCGTGGTGACCTGCGAAACCAGTTCCCAGCTCCGCGAAGTCGTGCTGAACCGCACCACCGGCGCGCTCTTGAGCGACCGGCGGTTCAATCTGCGCGACGGGTCCGAGGCGAACCCCGCCACCTCCGGCAACGGATCTCGTGGCAACGGCAATGGGAATGGCAACGGAACCGAATCCGGGTCGGGCAACCGGGACAAGGAAGGGTCGGCGACAACACCGGCCGGGGGATCGGGCGGCGGAAGCAAGGGCCGCGGCTGAAGGCGAGAGGAGCCGTGGCGCGTGGCCATCGCCTCAAAACCAGAGCGTGACGCATCTCGAGCGACGGACCTGCGCACTTCCGCCGGCCTGTGGGGACTCGTGCTCGTACAGGCTCTCGCCGGCGGCTATTTCCTGTGGGAAATCCTTGCCTCGCTCTTCGGTCTGCCGCCGGTGCCCTTGCAGTGGCAGGCACGCGAGATCGTCGAACTGGCGGCCACGCTGGGCCTGATCCTCGGCGCGATCCTGTCCGTGCGACTCGCGCTGCGCGCCAGTCACGCCACTGCCCGCGCCGATGCCGCACGCCGTCTCACCGCCGGGGAGTTCACCGCCATCGTGAAAGATTATTTCGCCGGCCTCGGCCTGACCGAGGCCGAACGCGAGGTGGCCTGGTACATCGTCAAGGGGTTTCCGATTTCCGAGATCGCCCGGCTGCGCGGTACGGCGGAGGGCACCGTTCGGGTACAAAGCACCTCGATCTACCGCAAGGCCGGGGTGAGCGGCAAAGCCCAACTCGTCTCGCTGATCGTGGAAGACCTGCTGCTCTAGCCGGTGGTTTCGACGATCACCAGATCCCGGTCCGAAGCGCCACGGGCATGGTCGAGCGCCGCCTGGTATTCCGGGCTGTTGTAACAGGCTTCCGCGGCCTCCAGGGACGGGAAGCGCGCCACCACATTGCGGGCGCGATCCCTGCCCTCAAGCTGAACGTAGCGCCCGCCCCGGGCGATGAACTCACCTCCGTGCTTGGCGATCGCGGGGCCTGCGAGTTCGGCGTACTTGCCGTAGGCCTCGGCATCGGTCACGGTGACATGGGCAATCCACAGCGCGGGCACGTCAGCCTCCGATCACGGCTTCGGCCGCCGCGATCGCCGCCTCGGCGTTGCCCGCATCCTTGCCGCCGCCCTGCGCCATGTCGGGGCGTCCGCCACCGCCCTTGCCGCCAAGCTCCGCCACCGCGGCGCGCACGAGATCGACAGCCGAGAGCTTTTTGGTCAGGTCGCCGGTCACACCGGCCGCCACCGCGGCCTTGCCGTCCACATCCGCGATCAGCAGCACCGCGCCCGTGCCCATCGCCGCCTTGTGTTCGTCGATCAGCGGCGGCAGGTCCTTGCCCGAGACGCCCGAGAGCACCTGGGCGAGGAATGGCACGCCGGCCACGTCCTTCGGCTTCGCCGCCTCCTGCGCACCGCCCGACATCGCGAGCTCGCGGCGCAACTGGGCCACTTCGGCCTGCAACGCCTTGCGCTCGTCGACAAGCGCGCGCACCCGGGCCACGAGATCCGACGGCTGGGTCTTGAGCACCTCGGCGATCTCGGCCACCCGGCCCGCCTCGCGCTCGAGATAGGCGAAGGCTTCCTTGCCGGTCAGCGCCTCGACGCGGCGCACGCCGGCCGACGAGGCGCTGTCGCCGAGCAGCACGAACATGCCGATATCGCCGGTGCGTTTCACGTGGGTGCCGCCGCACAGCTCGATCGAGTAGGTCTGGCCGTCGGTGCCCTTGCCGGTGGGCGCCTTGCCCATCGAGACCACGCGCACCTCGTCGCCATATTTCTCGCCGAACAGCGCCTGGGCGCCAAGCTCACGCGCGTCGTCGGGCGTCATCACCCTGGTCTCGACAGCTGCGTTCTGGCGGATATAGGCGTTCACCTCGCGCGCGACGTTGTGCAGCTCCTGCTCGCTCAGCGCCTTGTTGTGCGAGAAATCGAAGCGCAGCCGGTCGGGCGCGTTCAGCGAGCCCCGCTGGGCGACGTGTTCGCCGAGTTCCTGGCGCAGGGCCTCGTGCAGCAGGTGCGTGGCCGAGTGGTTGGCCCGGATCGCGGTGCGGCGCAGGTGGTCGACCGCGAGTTCCGCGCCCTGCCCGCGCTCGATCTGACCGTCCTCGATCTCGGCGAAATGGATATGCACGCCGGCGACCTTCTTGCAATCCGTCACCCGCGCCGAGCCGGTATCGGTGCGGATCAACCCGGTGTCGCCGACCTGACCGCCCGCCTCGGCGTAGAACGGCGTCTGGTTCACCACGATCTGCACCTTGGTGCCTTTCGTCGCGGCCTCGACCTCGGCGCCGTTTTTGACCACCGCGAGCACCTGGCCCTCGGCGTGCTCCGCGTCATAGCCGAGGAACTCCGTCGTCCCCCGGACTTCGGCGATGTCGAACCAGACGCCCTCGTCGGCCGCCTCGCCCGAGCCTGACCAGGCGGCGCGGGCCTTGGCCTTCTGCTCGGCCATCGCGGTGTCGAACCCGTCGGTGTCGACCACCCGGCCCTTCTCGCGCAGCGCGTCCTGGGTGAGATCGAGCGGGAAGCCGTAGGTGTCGTAGAGCTTGAACGCGGTCTCGCCGGGCAGATGCGCGTCGTCCGGCAGCTCGTCCAGCGCCTCGTCGAGCAGCTTGAGGCCACGGTCCAGCGTGGCCTTGAACCGGGTTTCCTCGGTGAGCAGGGTCTCTTCGATCAGAACCTGTGCCCGGCCAAGCTCCGGGTAGGCCTGCCCCATCTGGCGGACAAGCTCGGGCACCAGCCGGTGCATCACCGGATCCTGCGCGCCGAGCATGTGGGCATGGCGCATCGCCCGGCGCATGATCCTGCGCAGCACGTAGCCGCGGCCTTCGTTCGACGGCATCACGCCATCAGCAATGAGGAAGGAAGTCGAACGCAAATGGTCGGCGATCACCCGGTGGTGCACGTTGCCGTCGCCGTAGGGCTCGGCCCCGGTGGCGTGCGCCGAGGCTTCGATCAGCGCCTTGAACAGGTCGGTGTCGTAGTTGTCATGGCTGCCCTGCAGGAGCGCGCCGATGCGTTCGAGCCCCATGCCGGTGTCGATCGACTGCATCTCGAGCGGCACCATCGAGCCGTCGGCGAACTGCTCGTTCTGCATGAAGACGATGTTCCAGATCTCGATGAACCGGTCGCCGTCTTCCTCGGGGGAGCCCGGCGGGCCGCCCCAGATGTGATCGCCGTGGTCGTAGAAGATCTCGGTGCAGGGGCCGCAGGGGCCGGTCGGCCCCATCTGCCAGAAGTTGTCATGCGTCGCGATCCGGATGATCCGGTCTTCCGGCACGCCGACCTTGCGCCAGATCTCGAAGGCTTCGTCGTCGGTGTGAAAAACCGTGGTGAGCAGCCGCGACGGGTCGATCCCGTATTCCTTCGTCACCAGTTCCCAGGCAAAGGGAATCGCCGCTTCCTTGAAGTAATCGCCGAAGGAGAAGTTGCCGAGCATCTCGAAGAAGGTGTGGTGGCGCGCGGTATAGCCAACATTGTCGAGGTCGTTGTGCTTGCCGCCGGCGCGCACGCATTTCTGCGCCGTGGTCGCGCGCTTGTAGTCGCGGTGTTCGACGCCGGTGAACAGGTTCTTGAACTGAACCATGCCCGAGTTGGTGAACATCAGGGTCGGGTCGTTGCGCGGCACGAGGGGCGAGCTGTCGACCACCTCGTGGCCGTTGCGTTCGAAGTAGCTCAGGAAGGTGGAGCGGATATCGTTGAGGCTGGCCATGGGTCTTGGGGCTGTCCGGGCGTTGAATTGTTGGCCGCGAGGGCCGGTCGCCCCGGTTTAAATGCGCCTTCGGCGCGTGTCCACAACCGAAACGGCCGGGGCACGGGGCCCCGGCCGCTTCCTGCGCAAGATGGCTGGTGTCAGGCTTCCATCAGATCGTCGCCGTCGTCGGCCTTTTCGCCCTCCGGCATGTCGAAATCGAGCCCGTGGGCCGCGCGGATCTTGTCTTCGATCTCGAAGGCCATCCGGGCGTTTTCCTTGAGGAAGGTCTTTGCGTTTTCACGGCCCTGGCCGATACGCTCGTCGCCGTAGGAGAACCAGGCGCCGGACTTCTCGACCACGCCCGCCTTCACGCCGAGATCGAGCAGTTCGCCGGTCTTGGAGATGCCTTCGCCATACATGATGTCGAATTCCACCTGCTTGAACGGCGGCGCCACCTTGTTCTTCACCACCTTCACCCGGGTGGCGTTGCCCACCACCTCGTCGCGGTCCTTGATCGCGCCGATGCGGCGGATGTCGAGCCGGACCGAGGAGTAGAACTTGAGCGCATTGCCGCCGGTGGTGGTCTCCGGGCTGCCGAACATCACGCCGATCTTCATCCGGATCTGGTTGATGAAGACCACGGTGCATTTCGAGCGCGAGATCGAGCCGGTGAGCTTGCGCATCGCCTGGCTCATCAGCCGCGCCTGCACGCCGACGTTCGAATCGCCCATGTCGCCCTCGAGCTCCGAGCGCGGGGTGAGCGCGGCGACCGAGTCGACCACCACCATGCTCACCGCGCCCGAGCGCACCAGCGTGTCGACGATCTCAAGCGCCTGTTCGCCGGTGTCGGGCTGCGAGATCAGCAGCTCGTCGAGGTCGACGCCGAGTTTCTTGGCATACATCGGATCGAGCGCGTGCTCGGCGTCGACGAAGGCACAGACCCCGCCCTTCTTCTGCTCCTCGGCCACGCAATGCAGCGTGAGCGTGGTCTTGCCCGAGCTTTCCGGCCCGTAGATCTCGACGATCCGGCCCTTCGGAATGCCGCCGATGCCGAGCGCGATGTCGAGCCCGAGCGAGCCGGTCGAGGTGGCCTCGATCTCCTGCACCGGGTTGTCGGCGCCGAGCTTCATGATCGAGCCCTTGCCGAATTGCCGCTCGATCTGCGCCAGGGCCGAGTCGAGCGCCTTCTGCTTGTCGCCGTCACGCTTGCTTTTCATGTCCAGGAGATCCGCCGTTGCCATCGTTCTCTTCCTTATTTCACACCGTTTGAGTTGCGGCAATCACCGCTCGTGTTCGCCTCTTGTTCTTCCCGGCACAATGCGCACAAAATAAGAACATTTCAAGACGAATTTTCTGACCCCACTCTGCGCCGGGCCTGGTTAACACTTCGTTGACGCCGCCCGGGGGCGTTGCCCTCAATGCAGCTGCCGCGCCACTGTCTCGGTCAGTTCGGCCAGCGAAAACGGTTTCGGCAGGAACACGGAGTTGGGAATCCGGGCCTGGTGCTCGCTCACCGAATCCTCGGCATAGCCCGAGACGAAGACGACCCGCACACCCGGACGGCGGCGCAGCGCCTCGGCCACCCAGGTCGGCCCGTCCATGCCGGGCATGACCACGTCGGTGACGAACACATCCACATCGAGTTCGTCGTTTTCCAGCGTGCGCAGGGCGTCCTCGGCGTTTTCGGCCTCCAGAACGGTGTAGCCGCGCAGTTTCAAGGCCCGCGCCGCGAAGGCGCGCACCGGTGCCTCGTCCTCGACCAGCAAGACGACGCCGCCATCCGGGGCGGTGGCGCTATGGGTCGGGCGCTGCAAGGCGGGGCTGTCGGCGTCCAAGTTCTGCACCGGCTGCAGGTCCGCGCCTTGTTCCGGTGTCCGCGCCAGCCGGGCCGCCTCGGCCGATTCCGCTGCCGGCGCCGGATCGAGGTCGCCGGTGAATGCCGGGAACAGCAGCGTGAAGGTCGTCCCTGCCCCGACCACCGAATCGACGAAGATGAAGGCCCCGGATTGTTTGACGATCCCATAGGCCATGCTGAGCCCAAGCCCGGTCCCCTTGCCCGAGCCCTTGGTGGTGAAAAACGGCTCGAAAATCTTCTCGCGGTGCTCGGGATCGATCCCGGTGCCGGTGTCGACCACGCGGATCGACACGTAGTCGCCCGCCGGCACCCGCGCGCGGTCGCGCTCCATCGGGGCGTCGAGCCGCAGGTTCTCGACCACCAGCCGGATCTCCCCGCCGGCCGGCATCATCGCGTCGCGCGCGTTGACCACGAGGTTCATCAGAACCTGCTCGAGCTGGCGCTTGTCGGCCCGGATCGGCACCACGCCGCCGCCCGGCTCGAACGACAGCCGCACCCGTTCGCCGACGAGCCGGCCGAGAAGGTGGCTGAGATCGGCCAGCGTATCGGCGAGGTCGAGCCGTTCCGGCCGCAACGTCTGCTTTCGCGAGAACGCCAGAAGCTGGCTCACCAGCGCCGCCGCCCGGTTGGCGTTCTGCGAGATCTGGCTGAGATCGGCATAGTCCGGGTCGGCGGCGTCGTGGCGCAGCAGCAGCAGGTCGCAATGGCCCGAAATCGCGGTGAGCAGGTTGTTGAAATCATGCGCAACGCCCCCCGCCAACTGGCCGACGGCCTGCATTTTCTGGCTCTGCACGAACTGGTGTTCGAGTGCTTTCAGTTCCGTCGCATCGTTCAGCACCGCCACCAGCGCGGCGCCGTCGTCGTCGTGGAACTGTTCGAGCGACACCTGCAGGAAACGGTCCACCGCCCTGGTCGCGCGCATGGTTTCGATCCGGCCGAGATTGCGCCCCTCCCAGGCGTCGCGCAGCCATTCCGATACCGGCCGGCCGAGGCCCTCGAGCTGATCCGACAAGTGGCGACCGATCGCCGCCTCGTCGTTCAGGAGCCGGCAGGCGCGGCGGGTGGCCATGGTGATACAGCCGTCGCGATCGAGCCGCAGAAGCGGCACCGGCAGGGTCTCTAGCACCCCCCATTCGCCGGGGCCGACCCGGTGACGGGTGTCATCGGGCACCAGGTAGATCTCGCGCCGGCCGGCGGTGAGCGGCGCCTCGATCACCAGCGCCTCCACCATGCCATGCGCGGCCGCGATCCGGTGGGTTTCTCCCGGCCGCACCGGCAATTCCGCAAACACCCGGTCGAGCGTGGCCTCCCGCCCGCCGAGCAGCCGGCGCAGGGCCTCGTTCATCGACAGGATCGTGCCGGACTTCGACACCGTCATCATCGGCAGGGAGATCGTGGCGCCGCTCTGCCCCGGCTCGGCCTGGTCGGCGAAACCCTCGCAGCGCCAGAGAAACCGGTCCGGCGCGACCCGGTGTACCGAAAGCCGCAGATGCCCGTGCCGCAGGATCATGTCTTCGCGGGCCGCCCCGCGGGCCTGGGCCTGGCTCTGCAGCCGGCCGAGCACCGTCGACGGCGCCGCGAACATGTCGTCGAACGCCGCCGCGATCGTATCGCCGGCGGCGATGCTAAAGCGGTCGCGCGCGGCGTCGTTGGCCTGGAGGATCTCACCGACGCCATCCGTGGCGAGGCAGGGCGCCGCGTCGCGCGCAATCACCGCGGCGATCGCGTCCTGCCGGCGCGCGCCGGCGCGCGCGTGGCGCAGCGCCAGCCCCTTCACCAGAACCGAGAGCGCGATCAGCGTGGCCCCGAGCAGGACGAAGCCGAGCGCGGCGATCTCGATCGGGATCAGCCAGGCGGCGATCAACAGGCCGCTGCCGAGCGCCAACAGCCACAGCACCCGCGGACCGAGATCGAGCACGGCCCGGGTCATGCTGGGTGGTGGCAGCGCCGGATGCGACACGCGATGTCCCCCGTTGACGATTCGGTCGGTCGAATTTGGCCGCAGCGGTGTTACTGGCCCCTTAACGGGCGGCGACACTTCGGGCATGCTCAACCTATGGTTGCAGTATCGCCCTGGATTTCACCGCGTCAAGAGGGCTACGTAGAACCCGTCGCCGCCGTCGCGGGGCGTGAACCGCCGTTCGAGGCTCCGGCACCAGCCGGGGTGGCGTGCGAGAAACCCGTCGATCTGGGCCGCGTTTTCGGTGTCGATCATCGAACAGGTGGCATAGGCAATCTGCCCACGTGGCCCCGCAAGCCCGGCGATTTCGTCGAGAATTCCGGCTTGTATCGCACAAAGCTCATCGAGCCGTTCCGGCGTCAGGTCCCACTTGCCCTGCGGACTGCGCCGCCAGGCGCCCGAGCCGGAACAGGGCGCGTCGGCAACCACCAGATCGAACGGAGCCTGCGCCGCAACACGGTCGGTCGACGCCGTCGCGATCCGCACGCCGGCCCGCGCGGCCCGCGCCGGGATGTCCGACATCCGGCGCGGCTCGATGTCATGCGCCGTAACCTCGGCGCCGCGGGCGGCAAGCGCGAGGCTCTTGCCGCCGCCGCCCGCGCAGTAATCGAGCACCCGCATGCCCGAGCGGATCGGCAGAAGATCGATCACGGCCTGGCTCGCGGCGTCCTGCAATTCGACCAGCCCGTCCCGGAAGGCGCGGCTGGACTGGATCCGGCGCTCGCCCCGGGTGACCTCGAGCGCGCTCGGCGACAGCGCGTGGGCGCGTGCCTCGATGGCCTCGTCGTGTAGCGCACCGATCACCGCGTCGCGGTTGGTGCGTGCAAGGTTCACCCGCAGGAACACCGGCGCGCGGTGGCGCAGGGCCTCCATCACCGGCGCAAAATCGGCGCCGAGGCTCTGTGAAAGGCGGGGCGCAAGCCAGTCCGGGCAGTCGAGCCGCACCGGTTCAGGCAGCGCCTCGCGCGCGCCCCCGCCGCGCTCCCCTGCCGCCAGTGGCGGCGGCCCGTAGCCGGCGCCGGTGAACAGCGTCGCCGGGTCCACGCCGCGCGCGCGCAGCGCGCCGATCATCAACCCGCGTCCGGTCTCGGCCCCGCCGAGCGCCGCGAAGCTGCGCCGGCAGCGCACCGCGTCGAAGACATGATCGCGGATCGCGGCGCGGTCTTTCGAACCGGCGAAACGGTGCGCCCGCGCCCAGTTGGTCAGCGCGCGCTCCAGCGCGGTCCCGCCGAGCCAGGCGTCGAGCACCTCGATCGCGGCCGCCACCCGCGCGGCCGGGGTCACCGCCGAACCTCAAGAACGCCGCGCAAGCCCTTCAAAACACTATCCGGCCCGGTAGTTCGGGCTCTCGCGGGTAATCTGGACATCATGCACATGGCTTTCCTTGAGCCCGGCGCCGGTGATCTTCACGAAGCGGCAACCCTGGCGCATCTCGTCCACGGTGGCCTTGCCGGTGTAGCCCATCGCGGCGCGCAGGCCGCCGACCATCTGGTGGATCACCGTCGCCACCGGCCCCTTGTAGGGCACCTGGCCCTCGATGCCTTCGGGCACCAGCTTGTCCGAGGCCGCATCCTTCTGGAAATAGCGGTCCGCCGAGCCACGCGCCATCGCCCCGAGCGAGCCCATGCCGCGATAGCTCTTGAAGCTGCGGCCCTGATACAGAATGACTTCTCCGGGGCTTTCGTCGGTGCCGGCGATCATGCTCCCGACCATTGCCGCGCTCGCCCCGGCCGCGATCGCCTTGGCGAAATCGCCCGAGAACTTGATCCCGCCGTCGGCGATCACCGGCACGTCGCCGGCCGCACCGGCGCATTCGATGATCGCGGTCAACTGCGGCACGCCGACGCCGGCCACCATCCGCGTGGTGCAGATCGAGCCCGGGCCGATGCCGACCTTCACCGCGTCGGCGCCCACGTCGATCAGCGCCCGGGTCGCCTCTGCCGTCGCCACGTTGCCGGCGATCACCTGCACCTCGTTCGACGCCTTCTTGACCCGTTCGACCGCTTCGAGCACGCCCGCCGAGTGGCCATGGGCCGTGTCAATCACCACGATGTCGACGCCGGCGTCGATCAGCGCCTCGGAGCGTTCGAACCCGGCCTCACCGACGCTCGTGGCGGCCGCCACCCGCAGACGACCAAGGCCGTCCTTGCAGGCGGTCGGGTTCAGCACGGCTTGCTCGGTGTCCTTCAACGTGAGCAGGCCCGTGAGCTTGCCCTTTGCATCGGAGACCAGCAGCTTCTCGATCCGGCGCGCCTTCATCAGGTTCTTGGCCTCTTCGAGATCGGCCGGCTCGGTGAGCATGGCGAGGTTCTCCGAGGTCATCATTGCCCTGACCGGCGTGTCGTCGGAGGTGGCGAAGCGCATGTCGCGGTTGGTGACTATGCCCACCACGTGGCCGCCCTCGTCGACCACCGGGAAGCCGGTGAAATTGTAGCGTTCGATCAGCGCCTTGGCATCGGCGAGGGTCTGGTCGGACCGCAGCGTGACCGGGTTGTAGACGATGCCGCTCTCGAAGCGCTTCACCCGGCGCACCTCGCGCGCCTGGGCCTCGACGTCGAGGTTCTTGTGAATCACCCCGATGCCGCCCGCCTGGGCGATGGCGATCGCCATGCGGGCTTCCGTCACCGTGTCCATCGCCGCGGTGAGCAGCGGAATGTTCATCGTGATCGACCGGGTCACCCGGGTACGGGTGTCCGCCGTTGAAGGCAGCACCGAGCTTTCTGCCGGCACCAAGAGCACGTCGTCGAAGGTGAGCGCCTCGCGAATCTCCATGGGGTGTCTCCTTGGATGCATCGTTTGGCGCTTCCCTATTTCACGGCTATGGCGGTTTGGGAAGGGGGCGACCCGGAAATCTTGCGGGGCAGGACAATTTGTGCAGGTTTGTGCGGGAAAGGTCAAAGACGTTGACATTTATCCCCGTCGCGACCAGCGTTCCCGGCGGGAGGTGTGCATGGAACTGTCAAACCGGATCACGGGGCTTGCGGGTGGCGGGGCGGCCTGGGGGGTGTTCTTCCGCGCCCGGCGGATGGCGGCGGCCGGAGACGAGATCACCGAACTCACCATCGGAGAGCACGACGTGCGCACCGCGCCCGGCATCCTCGACGAAATGCACCGGGCGGCCCGGGCCGGCCACACCGGCTATGCCGACATCCCCGGCGTTGCGGAGCTGCGCGCTGCGGTCGCCGACCGGGTGACGCGAATGACGGGCGTCGCGACCACGCCCGCGAACGTGCTGATCACCCCGGGCGGCCAGGCCGGTCTTTTCGCCGCCCACATGGCGGTGCTCGATCCCGGACAGATCGGGCTGCATATTGACCCCTATTACGCCACCTATCCCGGCACCATCGCCGCCACCGGGGCCACCGCGCTGGCGGTGCCGACCCGGCCCGAGGACGGCTTCCTGCCCCGTCCCGGGGCGCTCGCCGCGGCGGCCGAATCCCCCGGGGCCCGCAGCCTGCTGATCAACACCCCCAACAACCCGACCGGCGCGGTCTACCCGCGCACGACGCTGGAGGAGATTGCCGCGGTCTGTGCCGACGCCGGGCTGTGGCTGATTTCCGACGAGGTCTACGACAGCCAGGTCTGGGAGGGCGACCACGTCAGCCCCCGCGCCCTGCCGGCCATGGAGGCGCGCACGCTGGTGGTCGGCTCGATGTCGAAGAGCCATGCGATGACCGGCAGCCGGGTCGGCTGGATCGTCGGCCCGGAGACAGCCATCGCCCACCTCGGCAACCTCGCGATCACCACCACCTACGGCGTGCCCGGCTATATCCAGGACGCCGCCACCTATGCGCTCGCGCAGGGCCCAGACCTCGAAGAGAAGATCGCCGCGCCGTTCGCGCGCCGCCGCCGCGTCGCGCTCGCCATTCTGAGCCGGCAGAACCGGGTGCGCCCGGTGCCTTCGCAGGGCGCGATGTACCTGATGCTCGACATCCGCGCGACCGGCCTCAGCGGCCTAGCCTTCGCCGACCGCCTGCTCGACGCGCGCCGAATCGCGGTTATGCCGGGTGAGAGCTTCGGGCGGGCCGCGGCGGGCCACGTCCGCATCGCCCTCACGGTGGACGACGACCGCCTCGCCGCCGCGCTGTCCCAGCTCTTGGAATTTGCACAGGAGATTGCCCCATGACCCCCCAGACCCGCGACATCGGCGCCGCGTTTCGCGCGCTTCACAAGCCGGGCGATCCGTTCATTCTCGCCAACGCCTGGGACGCCGGCAGCGCCAAGATTCTCGCCGCCCTCGGCGCCCCCGCGATCGCCACCTCCTCCGCCGCCCACGCCTTCACCCTCGGCCGCCCCGACATGGGCCAGGTAAGCCGCGACGAGGCGCTCGCGCATGCGCAAAGCCTCGTTGAAGCCGTCAACCTGCCGGTCTCGGGTGATTTCGAGAACGGCTTCGGCCACGATCCCGACACCGTGGCCGAGACCGTGCGCCGCGCCGCCGAGGTCGGCCTCGCCGGGATCTCGATCGAAGACAGCGCCCTGCCCGATGCCACCCCCTACCCACGCGACCGCGCCGTGGAGCGTATCCGGGCCGCGGTGGCGGCGGCCCGGGCCCTGCCGCGCGACTTCGTGCTGGTGGCCCGGGCAGACGGGGTGATGAACGGGCAATACGATCTCGACGAGGCGCTCGCGCGCCTCGCGGGCTACGAGGCGGCCGGCGCCGATTGCCTCTACGTGCCGGTGCCCGGCTCGCTCGAGGCCCAAGCCCGGGTCTGCGCCGCCACGACCCTGCCGGTGAACGCACTGGTGGCGGGCGACTTCACCGAGGTTCCGAAGGCCCGGTTCGCCGAGATCGGCGTCGCCCGTCTGTCGCTCGGCTCATCGCTCGCCCGCGCCACCCACCGGCTGATCGCCGACGCCGGCCACGCGATGTTCGAGCAGGGGGATTTCTCGCCGCTCTCGCATTCGATCCGCGGCGGCGCGGTCGACCGAATGCTCCAGAACAGTTGAACCGCGTCCGGCCTCAGGGCCGGGTCACGTCGAAATCGTAGATCCAGTCATAGCGGCCGAGCAGGCGCTCGGGCGCCAGCCGGTTCACCAGCCGCAGGGCGTTGTGGCCCAGGAATTTCAGCGCCGGGTTGGCGTGGTGGTAGTTCTTCGCATTGCGATTCGCCGCCTCGATCACATTGATCACCCGGTGCCGCCGCTTCGCCTGGTAGAGCGCCGGCCCGTCCTCCAGCCCCATCTTGTTGAGGCTGTCGGCCAGCACCCAGGCGTCTTCCAGCGCCATCACCGCGCCCTGCGCCATGAACGGCAGCGTCGGGTGCGCCGCATCGCCGAGAATCACCGCGCCCGCCCTGTGCCACTGTTCGGCGACCGGGTGGCGGAACAGGCCCCAGAGGTTCACCGCGTCGACACGGTCGAGAATCGCCCGCGCCTCGGGCGCATACATCTTGAAGGCCGCGCGCAGGTTGGCGGGGTCGTCGCTGTGGTGCCAGCCTTCCTCGGCCCAGGCCTCGCGTTCCTCGACCGCCACGATGTTGAGGATCGAACCGCCGCGCAGCGGGTAGGTGACCATGTGGCGCCCCGGTCCCATCCAGACCGTCGCCTCCGGCGGCTCCCCGCCCACCGCCGGGACAAGCGCCCGCCACGCCACCTGCCCGGTGAAGAACGGCACCCGCGGCGCGTTGAGCGCGCTGCGCAGCAGCGATTGCAGGCCCTCCGCCCCCACCACGAAGCCCACCTCGCGCGTGCCCTGCCCGGCGATCTCGACCAGGGTCGAATGCTGGCCCACATCCACCCGGGTGACCGTCGCGCCGGTTTCGATCCGCACGCCAAGTTCACGCGCGCCCTCGGCCAGCACGTCGAGCAGATCGGCCCGGTGAAACAGCAGGAAATCCTTGCCGGGCCGCAGCCCCGCGAGGTCCATGCGAACCACTTCGCGCCCGTCGAGGCCGTCGCGCAGCACCACCGCCCGGCTTTGCACCGACCGCGCCCGGGCCGTCGCGCCCAGGCCGAGCGCGTCGAGCACCGCCACCCCGTTGGGGCTGATCTGCAGCCCGGCACCAACCTCGCGAATCTCCGCCGCCTGCTCCAGAACCGTGACCGTCGCGCCCGACATCGCCAGCGCCGTCGCGGCGGCGAACCCGGCGATGCCGCCGCCCAGAATGGTGATCTCCTGCCCCGCCAACATGAACCGGCCCTCCCCTGCCGATATGAAAACACCGGGGTGTCGCCACCCCGGTGCCGGTTGGTTCAGCCTGCGACCGACACGTCAGTCGTCCCGGTGGACCTTCTCGCGGCGCTCGTGGCGTTCCTGCGCCTCGAGGCTCAACGTGGCGATCGGGCGGGCGTCGAGACGCTTCAGCGAGATCGGTTCGCCGGTCTCCTCGCAATAGCCGTATTCGCCCTCGTCGATCCGGCGCAGCGCGCTGTCGATCTTGGCCACCAGCTTGCGCTGGCGGTCGCGCGTGCGCAGCTCGAGCGCCCGATCGGTCTCCTCCGAGGCGCGGTCGGCCAGGTCGGGAATGTTCCGGGTGGCTTCCTGCAGGCCCTCGATCGTGTGCTTGCTGTCGCCAAGCAGTTCCGCCTTCCATTTCAGAAGCTTGCGGCGGAAATACTCGAGCTGGCGTTCGTTCATGAAGGGCTCGTCCTCGGCCGGACGATAATCCTCCGGCAGGAACACTTCAGCTTTCATTCCAGGCTCCTTGTGCTCGCCGGGGGCCGCAGGGTTCTCAACTGTGTCGACCATCCGGTGTCCTCCTGCGCGCCCCTTTAGCCCACCCTCGATAAGTTGTCACTAGCCAATCGGCTTGCTCCCCGCCTGCGGTTGGGGGCATAAGGCCGCGTAACCCCGGCTGTCGCCGGACCAGTTCCGAAGGCGCGATCGCGATGCAGTTCACCTCGACCGAAACCTACGTTGCCACCGAAGACCTGACGGTCGCCGTCAATGCCGCGGTGACGCTGGAGCGCCCGCTCCTGGTGAAGGGCGAACCCGGCACCGGCAAGACCGAGCTGGCCCGCCAGGTCGCCGCGTCGCTCGGCATGGAAATCATCGAGTGGCACATCAAGTCCACCACCCGCGCCCAGCAGGGGCTCTACGAATACGACGCCGTCAGCCGCTTGCGCGATTCGCAGCTCGGCGACGAACGGGTGCATGACGTCTCCAACTACATCCGCCGCGGCAAGCTCTGGCAGGCCTTCAGCGCCGAGGAGCGCGTCGTGCTCTTGATCGACGAGGTCGACAAGGCCGACATCGAGTTCCCCAACGACCTGTTGCAGGAGCTCGACCGGATGGAGTTCCACGTCTACGAGACCGGCGAAACCGTGCAGGCCCGCCACCGCCCGGTGGTGATCATCACCTCGAACAATGAAAAAGAGCTGCCCGACGCCTTCCTGCGCCGCTGCTTCTTCCACTACATCCGCTTCCCCGATCTCGACACGATGCGCCGGATCGTCGAGGTCCATCACCCCGGCATCAAGGAGCGCCTGCTCACCACCGCACTCACCCAGTTCTACGAGATCCGCGAGCAGGCCGGGCTGAAGAAGAAACCCTCGACCTCGGAGGTGCTCGACTGGCTCAAGCTCCTGCTTGCCGAGGATCTCGACGCCGAGGACCTCAAGCGCGACGGCGCCTCCGCCCTGCCCAA
>Ga0180435_10003307_pt1 | contig 16240 bp, 17 predicted proteins | sample SS_ome_3_FD_132467 | JGI IMG/M metagenome (GOLD analysis project Ga0180435, IMG submission 132467) | Hypersaline lake sediment archaeal communities from the Salton Sea, California, USA - SS_3_S_1 metaG | ecosystem: Environmental > Aquatic > Non-marine Saline and Alkaline > Hypersaline >...
CACGAAGAGCAAAGATATTATTCGGATCGTTCTTCAATACACGATCATACTGCTCACCCGATTCTTCGAAACGGTTGAGCTTGCGATAGACGTCACCCAGGCCGGAGAGAACATATGGGTTATCCTCATCGATCTCCCTGGCTTCCAGGTAGACTTTCTCAGCCTCAAGATACTGGCCGCTTCGGAATAACCGGCTTCCTTTCTTGGAGAGTTCTATAACGGCTTTCTTGGATATTCCTGCCATAGTTCCACTTTAAGATTTACTGACATTTAGTCGAAATTTAGATACTACTGAATTAGTAATGATAGTGCATTTTTACCGACTTCGCTTTACAGAAGTCAAAAATCACCGGCAACAATGACTATCGTCAGAATCCGGTGATCTCATAGGTGATGCCCGCCTCTGATCGCCCATGCACACCACGCTGGGAGCTGAAATACAACCGCCTGCCATCCGGACTGAAAGCCGGACCTGTGACCTCGGACTGCTCATGGCCGACCAGCTGGATCAGCGGGCGCAGGCCACCGGAGGCATCGAGCGCGACAATCTGAAGATCGCCACCATCCTCGGCGACCAGGACCTCACCATCGCCTGACACGGTGACATTATCGACGCCGGTGAGTACGGGCGAGAGGTAATCGGCTGCGTCGTAGACCACGTCCAGGTTGCTGCCGGCTGTATCATAACGCCATACCCGGTTGTCGCCCTTGGTGGTGAAAAACACCTTGCCATCATGGTAGGCGATACCTTCGCCACCGATAAACCTTGCCGCTTCCCTGACCTGATAACGGGTCGGTAGTTCACTCGCCGAAGCATCGGGCAGATCGACCCATTCGATTAGCACTGCCTGTTTGCCGGTCTTGTTACTGATACGCGCGACCTGCAGGCTGCCCTGCGACAGGTCATAGCGCTGTTCGCTGACCGAGGCGGGTATGAAACGGTACAAACAGCCGTCTTTGACATCTTCCGTGAGATACAGGTGGTGATTGACCGTATCGACGGCGACGGCTTCATGCTTGAAGGTTCCCAGGGCCGGCCGCAAAACGGCCTGTTTGCCGCCCTCGGGATAACATTCCCACACCTGCCCGTCGCTCACTTCCTCACATGACAACCAGGTCCCCCATGGTGTCGCACCACCGGCACAGTTATTTCTCGTGCCTTCGAGGATGGCGTAGGCATCGATGACATTGCCAGCCGGGTCGAACACGATCGCGCCTGCCCCTCCGCCCTGCTTCATCTCGCTGTTGGAAACATAGATCCAGCCGCCTTCAGGCCGGCTGTAACAGGCACCGCCATCGGGCGCCGCATGCCAGCGGTACTCACTATGTGCGACGACCGGCTGCGAGGACCTGGCAACGATCCTGGAACGGAGCCCGTCAGGCAGGCGCACGCCGTTGTCATCCGGCGGCCCCAGGGTAAAACTTTTCTCATCTGTACCGCCGATGATGGCCGTCGACCACAGGCTGCCTGTACCCAGGGCAGTAAACCCGGCGAGTGCGCGCTGTAAAAATTGCCGTCTTGTTCTCTGAGTCATGTTTTGCCCTATCCTCTGCCATCTATCCGGAATGATTAATTTACAACTGTATCAGCTAGCGTAAAATGCTACCGATGTCTGCGAGCAACAATAATAACAAACACGCTTACCTGGTCGACACCAGCATCTATATCTTCCGCGGCTGGCACGTCTTTTCAGACGCCATCGTCGATACCGAGGGCAACCCCTGCAACGCGGTCTACGGGTTTACCGAGTTCCTGCGCGAACTGATCGAGCTGGAGCAGCCGGAATATATCGCCTGCGCTTTCGACGCCAGGCAGACCAACTCCTACCGCAGGGAGATCTTCCCCGATTACAAGGCCAATCGCCCGCCGGCGCCCGTCGAGCTGAAGAGTCAGTTTCGCCATTGCCGCGACTTCTGCCGTGCTGCAGGCATCGCCGATTTCTCCAGCAATCGTTACGAGGGTGACGACATCATCGGCACACTGGCCACGCGCCTGCGCGAACAGGGTTTCCGTATCACTATCCTGAGTGCCGACAAGGACCTCGCGCAATTACTCAGACCGGGTGATGTATGGTGGGATTATGCCCGTAACAAGGTATTGCACTACAAGGACGTGGAGAAGAACTTCGGCGTCAGACCCGAACTGATCGCCGACCTGCTGGCCCTTACCGGTGACAAGGTCGACAACATCCCGGGCATTCCCGGCATCGGCTACAAGATGGCATCCAACCTGCTGAAAAAATTTCCCGGCGTGGAACACGTGGTCGACAATATTGAGCTGATCTCGCAGATGAAGTTCCGCGGCGCCAAACGAATCCAGTCACTGGTCGATGAGCACCAGCACATCCTGCCCATGACCAAGCAACTGACTACCATCGTCACCGATGCCGAGTTCAAGGGGCCCAGACAGGACCTGCGCTGGCAGGGCATCAACGATGATGCGATGATCAACATGTTCAACTTCCTCGGCGCCTCGGCCGGCAGACGCGAGCGCTGGTACCAACTGCAACCGGTATTTGAGTCTATCTAAAAATTTTCACCGCGGAGACGCAGAGAATACTAAAGCTGGCAAGAACATGTAGGAGCGGCTTTAGCCGCGAATTGAAGCTTTCGTATATAAAATCTGTTCGCGGCTAAAGCCGCTCCTACATAGTCCTCCCAACCCTGAAAACCTCTGCGTCTCCGCGTCTCTGCGGTGAAAATCTTATAAATATTTGATGATCATCCTGCTAAACAAACCCTACGACGTGCTCTGCCAGTTCACCGATGATCTGGGCCGCGCCACACTGGCTGATTACATCAGACAGAAAGGTGTGTATGCGGCAGGCAGGCTCGACCGGGACAGCGAAGGGCTGGTGATACTCACCGATGATGGCAAGCTGCAGCACCGCATCACCGACCCGAAGAACAAGATGGCCAAGACCTACTGGGTACAGGTCGAAGGCGAGATCGATGAGGCCGCACTGAAACAATTACGCCAAGGGGTCGAACTCAAGGACGGCAGGACACGCCCTGCGAAGGCGGAAAGTATGGATGAGCCGGCCGGACTATGGCCACGTACACCGCCGATCAGGGAACGCAAGCATATCCCGACTTCATGGCTGCGCCTGACGATAACCGAAGGCCGTAACCGCCAGGTCAGGCGCATGACCGCCGCCGTGGGTTTCCCTACCCTGAGGCTGATCCGCTACAGCGTGGGAGACTGGCATCTGGGCCAGTTGATGCCTGGCGACTCGTTGATACTCTAGGCTCAGCCGGCCGCGAGCGTTTTATAAAGTTACCAGTGGTAGCCGACGAGCAGGCCGATGTGATTACCGCCGGCTTCGGCATCATCACCATACAGGGTAACTTCGGCATCAGAATGCCGCAGATCGATGCCGAAATTGACCTGGTTGATGGTCCAGACCATGCCAAGGTTTACCCAGAAACCCATACTACTGTCATCCTCGGTTATCTCCAGGGGACCACTGGTCGCTCTCAGTTCTGCGCTGACCAGGGCAAGACCGCCGCCGATGTAGGGGCTGAAGGAACTACCGGTATCGAAATATTTCCTGGCCCCGAAGTCGATCTCCATCGTCGAGGCCTCAACATCGACGCCGAGCACCGTCGCGGTGTCGCCTGACACCAGCAGGTCGACAGCCATATTGACCGGCCAGTCAGCGAGGTTGAAATCGAACATGACACCGAGTTCAGCCTGCTGTTCGAGCGGCTCCCAGTCATCGCTGTCCAGCTTCTTCGAACCGAGGAACAGATTCGCGTTACCTGAGGACCCCTGTGCGTGTGCGGTCATGCTGGTGAACGCGAAAATGATAGCGATAAGAATATTTTTCATTGTTTGTTACCTTCCTTGTGAGCAGACCTGCGAGAAGTCCCGTGAAATGGTTATTCGGGTTAAATATGACCAGCGACCCGGAGGTATCTCACCAGGCAGATGATCAAAAGACGCATACATTAGGATTATCGCAATTCCAAGTCAAATCGAAGCCAGTCGAGCGTAACCAGCATCATCTGCGCAGACTATGCAGCGTTTTTGCCACCCCGGCATCATCCAGGCCATCAAGCACAGACTCATCCGGCACCATGAACAGACCGGCAAGATCACTCCAGCCGGTACCCTGTAGCCAGCCGGGTAAAGTAACCTCGCCCTGGTAGCGGCGAGGCAGGATGTAACATCGCCCCCTCCTGTATATACAGTTGAAAGCGATGTCCTGCTGCAGACAGGACTCGATCTGTCGCCATGCCGACTCCCTGTCCTGGCACAGGCTGAGTTCGAGTGGATAGTCTTCGGCCTCGATCACTTCCACCGCAAGCGGCTGTTCGTCGATGAAGCCCTGGAAATGCTGATGGTTGACCGAGGCACCGGCACCCAGGCTATTGAAACCGACACCAAAACCGGGAATCGTGCTGCCGGCATCCTCAACCAGTGACCAGACATATTCATGTGTAGTCCGATCGATGACCTGCGGCTTCTGTTCATCCGGCTCGATCACTACGATCGTGTGGTAGGCGACGAAGGGGAACTTGTTGTACAGCACCCGCACCTTGCTGCCTGCGTAGTCGCCCTGCCAGAGGATCTCCGGTTTGAGGAATGGCTTGTTGAAGTTGAACGCGCCCGGATCGAAATCTGCGTAGATGGACGAGAACGTCTCGTTCGACGCCCGCGGCGGCCTGAGGCTGCGCATCGGGTTGATCACAGCGCGCCAGCGACCGATGTCATACGCTTTCCAGATGGGCAGGTTGCGCATACCCGTGTCCATATCAGGCGACAGCAGCTTGTCGAACACATCGCTGTCATCTGCGGTCGCGTTCAGCTCACCAGCGAGGTAGCGCTGTTTCAACGCGATGAAATTGCTCGCCAATGCAGGCGACAGCGCCTGCCTGAGTTCATCATCCTGCATACTGTTTGCCAGCACGAGGATGAAGGCGCCCAGCTGGTCGTCGGCCAGCATGCTGGTCAGGCCGTCGATGAAGCGGGTTTTAAATGAGGGAAAATCGTTAGCGATAAACATAGCTTGAAAAGCTGAACCGCAGAGGTTTTCAGAGTTGGCAGGACTATGTAGGAGCGGTTTTAACCGCGAAGGGGCCTGATATATGAAACCCTGGATTCGCGGCTGAAGCCGCTCCTACAACATGATCACCAGCATTACTATGCTCTGCGCCTCCGCGTCTCTGCGGTGAAAAATCAAGGCCGGCTGCGCTTGCTGCGCAGCCACTTGGTCAGCGGCTGCCAGTCTTCGAGGTCTTGCTGAACCTGGAAGTGCGCCATCTCGAAGATACCCACGCCGCGCTCTTCGGAACGAATATAGTTCTGGGTATCACGCAGGGTGGCCACGTAAGGCAGCCTTGTGGATTTGATGAAGGAATAGAGCTCGTTGAAGATGATGGTATTCTCACGCACGCGATTGGCGATGACGCCGATCTTGACCTCTTTCCTGGCCACGCGCGGGCTCTTCTTCAGTTCCTCGATGTAACTGGTGGCGGCACGCATGTCGATCGGTGAAGGCAACACCGGCAGCAGGATGGTCTCGACCTTGCGCAACATCTGGGTCAATTCCTTACCGTGTACCCGTGCCGGCGTATCCATGATCACCACGTCGGTATCTTTGGGCAGACGTAGCGGATCGCGATGCGCGGCGATGCCTGTGATCAGCGGCGACTTTTCGCCGCGCGCTTCCAGCCAGGCCATGCTCGATTCCTGCGGGTCGTAGTCAGCCAGCACCACGTTCTGCCCCAGCTCCGATGCGAAATAACTGGCCAGGTTAGTGGCGATGGTGCTCTTGCCACAGCCGCCTTTCGCATTCAACACCATGATGGTCCGCATGTATCACCCTCGCTCGTTACTGTTTCCGCACCGATTCTAAGCCAAGTACCATCGTTATTCCCAGTTTTTCTTGATTCCCGGCCTTGTAAGGTATAGCGAACGATACGAGCAGCACAGGCTCCTGCCTTATCCTGGACAACGCTGAGTAAAACCATGAAAAACAAGGGAAAATATCCCTGTATGAATATAGAAACCAGAATGCGTTTTTAGCAAAATCTTCATCCCACTGTCATATTGGCAGTTTACAATACGCGCTTCCCGGGCAGGACACGATAACCATGCGCACCTGCCGGTCAAGGGTGACTTATTAAAGACTCAACAAATGTGAAGAATATGATCAAGGAGATAGACAGATGCAATCTGACAACATATTTATCGCAGTGACGATAAGCGCACTGGTCATGCTGCTGAATATCCTGGCAGTGACAACCGGAATCGCCGACGCTTTCTACGCGCCGTTAAACCAGTGGCTTAATGCCGTTTTCTGATTACACTTCGTTTCAATCCAGCAAATGACAACATGGACGTTGTCCTGAACTTGCCTTCCGACCTGCCGGGATCATCACAGAACGCACCAGAAAGGCACCACATGCACACAGCCTGTGCATCCCCGCACCTCGAAAAGCTTGCTTGGCCAAGACAGATAATCTTTAACTCACTGTATTTATTGCATAAGCCTGGCCGCCGACGAAATGGCATATTTTATGCAATGTATTTATCAAAATGTTTTTCCGGCCAGCCTGAACGAACTCGACAAGAACCGAACGAGGCTGTCGTGCATGTTTGCAGCAGGTGATCAGCTGAAATGAAAAAAAGGAGATACAAACCCATGCGATATGAAAAACACATGATCCTGGCCCTTAGCCTGAGCGCATTCGTGATGCTGCTGAACATCATCGCGGTGACATCAGGCGTGGCTGATTCGGTCTATTCACCGATAACGAGCTGGTTATCTACTGTTCTGTGATCGCCGGCACGCTTCGACCACAACAATTTGACCACAACAACAAGAACTACCATCTATCAGCAACCGGTAAGCCCGTTACTACACGTCCATATCGAAGCAAATTTGGGCGACAGGAACGTTACCCCTGCTGACTAATAAAAAAGGGCTGAAGCCAGTTGTCTGGCTTCAGCCCTTTTTTGATCTACCGAATTATTTTATAACTGCTTGATGCCCGAGATCAGCTCGCCCACCGCTTTCTGACCATCGCCATAGAGCATCTGGGTATTGTCGGCATAGAACAGGTGGTTCTCGATACCCGAGAAACCGGCACCCTTACCGCGCTTGATCACGATGACATTATGCGCCTTGTCGGCATCCAGAATAGGCATACCGTAGATCGGGCTGTCCGGGTTACTGCGTGCGACCGGGTTGACCACGTCGTTGGCACCGATGACCAGCGCGACGTCGGCATTGGGGAATTCCGGGTTGATCTCATCGAGGTCGAGGATACGATCATAGTCAACACCTGCTTCGGCAAGCAACACGTTCATATGACCCGGCATACGGCCAGCAACCGGATGGATGGCATATTTCACTACCACGCCGCGTGCTTCCAGCAGATCTTCCATCTCTTTCAGTTTGTGCTGTGCCTGGGCTACCGCCATGCCGTAACCCGGTACGATGATGACCTTCTGTGCATAGGCCATCATGATCGCTGCATCATTGGCCTGTATCTCTTTCATACTGCCTTCGATATCTTCTTCGGCAGCCGCACCGCCATCGCTGCCGAAACTGCTGAACAACACGTTGGATAACGGGCGATTCATGGCCTTGGCCATCAGCTGGGTCAGCAGGGTACCGGATGAACCGACCACGGTGCCGGCGATGATCATCGCTGCGTTGTTCAATACGAAGCCTTCAAAGGCGACCGCGAGGCCGGTCAGCGCGTTGAACAGCGAGATGACCACGGGCATGTCAGCACCGCCGATCGGCGTGGTGACCATGACACCCAGCACCAGTGCCAGCACGAAGAAGATCACGACATGGTTGAACTCGACCGGATGGCCCGTACTGACCAGGTAGCCGTAATAGACCACACCCAGGAACAGGCCGATATTGATCACCTGGTGCAGCGGCAGGCGCAGGGTTTTCTTCATGATGCCCTGCAGCTTGGCAAAGGCGATCACAGAACCGGAGAACGATACCGCACCGATAACCGCACCCAGTACCGCCAATATCTGTACAGTCAGGCCATGCGACTCCATGCCACCGGCGAGCTTGACCAGTTCGACCGCGGCGATGGCTGCCGCAGCACCGCCGCCCATACCGTTGTACATGGCGATCATCTGCGGCATATCGGTCATGGCGACGCGTTTGGCCGAGACATAGGCCACCGCGGAACCGGCAATGATCGCAACCAGCATGAGCTGGAGATTGATACTGCCCAGATCAAGCGAGATCTGCGGCGCCCCGAAGGTGACCACGGATGCGACTACCATGGCCACACCTGCCCAGACGATGCCGCGATGCGCGGTGACCGGCGAGGACATCTGTTTCAGGCCGATGATGAAGATTGCTGCAGTGACGAGGTACACCGCATCGATGACGAAACCCATACTCATGATGCTGCTCCCTGCCCTGATTCAGCTTTGGGTTTGGAAGTCTGGAACATATCCAGCATACGCACGGTGGCGACATAACCACCGACCGCATTACCCGCTGCCATGGCGACCGCAATGAAGCCGATGGTCAGTTCCAGTGTACCTTCGGCCTGGCCCATGACAATCATGGCGCCGACCAGTACGATGCCGTGCACGAAGTTGGAGCCGGACATCAACGGCGTATGCAGGATGACCGGCACACGGCTGATCACCTCGTAACCGGTGAATGCCGAGAGCATGAAAATATATAACGCGGGAAGCCCTTCAATCATATCTAAAACCTTTTTATTTATAGCGCTCGTGCACGATGGCACCGTCGCGCGTCAGCACACAACCAGCGATGACATCATCTTCAAAGTCCAGAGCCAGCTCGCCTTGCTCGCTGATGAACGGCGAGACCAGGTTGAACAGGTTCTTGGCGTACATCTCGCTGGCATGGATCGGCAGCTCACAGGGTACATTCAATGGTCCGTATACGGTGACACGCCCCTTGTATTCGATGCTCTCACCCGGCTGAGTCAGTTCGCAGTTGCCGCCACCTTCAGATGCCAGGTCGATGATAACCGCACCGGTCTTCATGTCTTCCACCATGGCCTGGGTGATGATCTTGGGTGAAGGACGGCCCGGGATGGCCGCTGTGGTGATGACCACGTCTGTCTCTGCAATATGCTTGGCCAGCACATCCTGCTGTTGTTTTTTCTCATCCTCGGTGAGTTCACGCGCATAGCCGCCCTCGCCCTCGGCGCTGACACCGGTATCGATGAATTTACCGCCCAGCGACTCGATCTGCTCACGGGTCGCACTGCGCACATCGAAGGCATGAACGATAGCGCCCAGGCGCTTGGCGGTAGCGATCGCCTGCAGCCCGGCGACACCGGCACCGATGACCAGCACACGTGCCGGACGGATAGTGCCTGCGGCCGTGGTCAGCATGGGGAAGAACACGCTGGCTTTCTGCGCGCCCATGAGTACCCCCATGTAACCGGAGATCGATGCCTGTGAAGACAGTGCATCCATGGACTGGGCGCGTGTAATGCGCGGCACCAGTTCCATGGCCAGCGAGGTGATGTTCTTGTCACACATCAGCTGCATCATCTCGGGATTCTTGTGCGGCGCCATGAAACCGACCACCGTGGCGCCGTCTTTCATCTGCTTCAGTTCATCCAGTGACGGTGGCTGAACCTTGAACACGACATCGGCGTCCTTGTACAAGGCAGCCGCATCGGCGACCAGTTCGACACCTTCGAAGTCGTCATCACTGAAATAGGAAGATTGTGCAGCGCCCTGCTGCATGGCGATATTGACGCCCAACGCACCCAGTTTTTTCGCCACGCCCGGCTCCAGGCCGATGCGGCGTTCTCCGGGGACGATCTCGTTTGGTACTACCAGCCTGACAGGCATGGGAACTCCTGACTATCGGAAAATTATTTGGATTATCAAATGGGGCGCTATATTACAGTATTCTCACATGGGAAATCAGCACTATTTTCGTGCAAACCGCTACCAAATGCACCCTTGCAGCAAATCCATATGCTCGTCACACGCCTGCCCCTTGAGCTGAGCGGCTGAATCTGTCAGTCTTCACTTATCCTTATCAACCGTTGCCTGAAGAGCTATTTCATCGTGGTAGAAAAAACCGGTCACCTGCACGGCGCACAGGAAAAGCTTGGCATTCTGCTGGTCAACCTGGGCTCTCCTGATGAACCAACGCCTGCGGCGGTTAGAAGGTTCCTTGCCCAGTTTCTGTCCGATCCACGCGTCATCGAGATCAACCCCGTGCTGTGGTGGCTGATACTGCACGGCATCATATTGCGCGTGCGCCCGGGCAAGGTCGCCAGGGTATATCAACAGGTCTGGACCGATAGCGGCTCTCCGCTGCTGTATTACACCCGCCAGCAGACCCAGGCGATCCAGAAGAAACTCGAAGAGCGTTTCCGCGGTCACGTTATCGCCGACTTCGCCATGACCTACGGTAACCCCTCGATCAGCACCGCGCTGGAAGGCCTGCGCAAGGCCGGCGCACGCAGGCTGCTTATCCTGCCGCTTTACCCCCAGTACTCTTCGACCACCACCGCAGCGGTGTTCGACCAGGTCACCGATGTACTCAAGAGCTGGCGCTGGCTGCCCGACCTGCGCATGATCAACCAGTACCACGATCATAAACAGTACATACAGGCACTGGCCAACAGCATCAGGAAACAGTGGCAGGACAACGAACCCGGCCAGTTACTGGTATTTTCCTTCCATGGCATCCCGAAGCGTTACTTCGACAATGGCGACCCCTACTTCTGTCACTGTCAGAAGACCGCGCGGCTGGTCGCCGAGAACCTCGGCATCGAGGACGACCGCTGGATGGTCGTGTTCCAGTCCCGTTTCGGTCGTGAGGAATGGCTGCAGCCCTACTGCAGTGAAACGCTGGCAGAGCTGCCTGGTAAAGGCATCAAAAATATCGATATCCTGTGCCCGGGCTTCGCTGCCGATTGCCTGGAGACACTCGAGGAGATCAAGATAGAGAATCGCGATATATTCATCGAGGCGGGCGGTCAGACATTCAACTATATACCCTGCCTGAACGACAGCGAAGATCATATCGACACGATCTGTGAAGTCCTCACCGCGCATATGTTCGGCTGGCCCGAGACCATGCCCGGATGGGACGCCGGCGAACTGGCGGTGGAAGCCAAGAAGTCCCGCGAGCGCGCCATGGCGATGGGCGCGAAGAAATAGCTAGTGAAAAGTGAAAAAACTGTTTCGTATACAGCTGTCTCTTTCAAATAACCTCTACATGTAAAAACATCGTCATTCCCGCATGCTTGTGGCGGGAATCTACCGAACCAGAACCTGTTTCAGATAAGGATGAACTCGCACTCACATAACAAGCCCCAGGTCGGCATCAGCCAGTGCCTGCTCGGTGAGCGGGTGCGCTACGATGGCGATTCAAAACCACTCTCTGACGAAACCCTGGCAGCGCTGAATCGTGCATTCGAACTACTGCCCGTGTGCCCCGAAGTCGAAGCCGGACTGGGAGTACCACGCCCACCGGTACAGCTCACAGCCAGTATTGAGCACCCGAGGGTAACCGGTCGTGATGATAAAAGCCTCGATGTAACAGATAGACTATATAAGTACAGCGAGAACAAGGTCGAGCAGCTCACAGAATTGTCAGGCTATATCTTCAAGAGCCGCTCGCCCAGCTGCGGCTTGCAAAGCACGCCTGTGTTCATAAATAACGAACAAGTGACAGACAGGGGCACAGGTGTTTTTACCGCAATACTATGCGAGCAATACCCGCATCTTGTCACCGTTGATGAGATCACGCTCGCTGACGCTGCTGCGCGGGATCGCTTTATCCGGGACGTGTTGAACAGACATCAATCACACTTAACAAACACGCCTTCGTGAAGAAGCACACAAGAAAAAGCCGGAAAGACTGAAAAGTCTCTCCGGCTTTGTCATAGTGACGCATCAGTTCGCAGACGGATCAGCCCGGCGAACAACCGACAGGCCAGCACTTACAGAAACGCGCTGTCTATCGCCTCGACGACTTCCTTGCAGGCTTCCGCACATGCCTTGCACTCGACATGCTGCTCATGCTCACGGCATTCCTTCTCACAGTCCCGGCACACCTGTTCGCAGACTTTCGCATATTCCCTGTTGTAGCTGGAGTTGGATGCCACAAGGTAAGCGAAACCACCGCAGATCGCCATCATCTCCTGTACCTTGCTGGCGCATTTCGCTAACTCGGTATCACCTTCGACAAAACTGACCATGCAGTGTGAGATACAACGACGGCCCTTGTCGAGGCAGCCATTCACCGCATCCATCAGCTCGTTATTCTGCGTCGCATGTTTGCTATGGTCATGGTCGCTCATGGCTGCAAAACCATTGCCGGCATAAGCCATACCGGCCAGTGCACCCATACCCAGCAGTACGTCCCTGCGGTTAACATTACGGCCCTGCACCACGGCGACCTTATCAACTATCACGGAATCATCTGATGGTGCTTTTTTCTCTGACATGATCATTCTCCCAAAGGAAATTTATTTATTATTCGTGACCACATTTCTACACACCAGATAACAGGAATGCAAGCCTGCCGGATCAGGTCCAGCATGCGGTCTGCTGCACGGCGTCGATTAAAGTACCAGCTTCCTGGTCAACTTATACCTCGATAGCAGGACCGTGGTCAGCACAGACAGCAGCAATACGATGAGTACATAACCAGGCTCCCACAAGGGGTTGTCGGTCAGCGTATCGACCGGCCGGAAGAGATCGACATACAGGTAATGCACGACATAGACACCCAGAGTCATCTTGCCGATTCTGCCAAATAACCTGCTGCGTAATAAAGGGTGGTTCGACAACGCGGCCAGCGCAACCCCCAGGCCCATGAAGTAGGTGCCGATAACATAGTCGTGCTCCGGCCTTGTGCCATAGACTTTCCAGAGAAAATATATCTCTGAAAAGTGCATCACGCAGCCCACAGCGAACACGACCAGACCGAGCACAGCCCAGCGCGTTTCAGGTCGCTTACCGGACAGCAGATAACCCGTTACGAACAGCAGGGTACTGAAGAAGGGGCCAAAGCGGGTATTGAACCCCAGGTCGATACCCAGGGGCGTGTCGGCATACGACTTGGCCAGCACACCGCACAGGTACAGACAGACTGAAACGATCACCAGCAGCCCGGTCTGCTTTATCGCCAGCAAGCACCCGGTTATCACCAGTGCACACACCAGGCCGATCAGGAACCAGAGGTGCGACCGGGTACCCTCGAAGATTAACCTGACGGGGTCATTCATCAGGTTATCGATGGCCCAGTATGAGACCTTAACCGGACCCAGCACCCCCCATTCGAAAAACGCGCCGATGTCCAGAGGCAACAGATAGATCAGACACCATGCGATATAGAGAAACAGCAAACGCCCCACCCTGTTGAGCGTGATGCTTAGCGTATCCTCACCCTGCCTGACTTTCAGCCCCCAGAAATAGCCGGAGATGATGAAGAAGAACGGCACCGCAAACCTGACCAGCTGGTTACATAGCACGGCCAGGTCAAAGGCGATCTCATTGTCAGCGACAGGACCAGACCTGAAAGGTGTTGTATGGATAACGATCACACCGATGATCGCGATCAGCCTGAATATGTCGACACTCTCGATACGGTTCACGATTGCCTGCCTGAATAGTTACCCTGTTGCCCACTGCATCGCAGGCGCGACACATGATCAGGCCTGAACAAAGATGCAAACGTAGTTTACGCCAGCTCTGGCCTGCATGATATGAGGTATCAAACACATAAAAAAGCAGCTCCCGTTAACATGGGAGCTGCTGCTGTTTTCAATACCGGGTAGAGATATGACCACCAGGAACTGACGCCAGCCAGTCGAACACGACAGGACACCTGCCCCCCCCCCGGTGACCAGTTGCTGGACAAGCAAGGACGGGGCTACCTGACGCCGAAATTCCGTACAGACATATCAGCACTGGAGCTATAGACTACCGGCCTGGCTGAAGGTAGCGACTAATCGGATAAGATGTAATTTCGCCTTCAGCCTGCAAACCAATATAAACCCGGGTTTTAACCGGGCTGGGACCAAAGCCTGGCGAACGCGCCAGGATCGAGACTGATATCGATTGACGTCCGGCACTCAAGCTGACTGACTGTTGCCGACCAGCCAGGCTCTTCGAGAACGGCGTGGTGAATACATTTCGATTGTTAACCGTTATTTCAATTGAGACTTCGACATTACCGGCCCCACCAACTTCACGCGGCGGTGTTGGCTTGATAACCAATTGATACTCTCCACCCGCCTCAACGACCAGGTCGCCCTGGATAACAACCGCAGCAACCGGATACAACGACGGATCAAAGTACTCATCGAACAGACCATCACTGCTATATCCGTATTGGGCGGGATTCAATGAAATAGATTTCTCTATAGTCATAAAGCCTTCACGTAACGGTGGCTCAGCACCTGGATCAAAGGCTGAATCTTTTGATAGCCAGTAACGCGCATATGCATTACCGACTGTAACCTCTGTCGTCTGTTCTACTTGTACTATCGCCTGATCACGCGTTACCCCCAATTCAGCCTCAAGCCGATCAATGCGCTTCTGCATATTTTCAATGACTTGCCATAGCCGCTCGCTTTCTTCAGCCGCACACGTCAAAGACACTATGGATAGCATGATAAAAAAGATATACCGCATAAGCATCATTGAATATTGTATCGCTTCATTTTGCGCCATAATGTCGACTTGTCGATACCGAGTATTTCTGCAGCCAGCGCCCTGTCACCACCCTGTTCACGTAGCGTCTTGCGTATAAAATAAGCTTCGACTCCTTCCAGACTCTGAGGCGCGACAAAATCAAGAGCACGCAACTGATTGTTGTCGTCGTCATCAGCCAGCTCCGATGGCAGGGCTTCTTCAGTTATCCTGTTTCCCCTGGTCATGATTATCATACCCAGTACCACGTTTTCCAGTTCACGCACATTTCCCGGCCAGTCATGCCGCATTAAAACACCAAGTACTTTGGTAGATATGCCCTTTACTGGCTTGCCCAATCGCTCTGAGTGACGATCCAGAAAGAAGTTTGCCAGCAAAGGTATATCCTGGGGACGATCACGCAACGCTGGCAGCGCAATATCAACCACCTTTAATCGATAGAACAAGTCCTGACGAAATTCACCTGACTGTATCATCTCTGGCAAGTTACGGTTGCTTGCGGTGATCACGCGTAAATCAATACTCTGCGCTTCTGTATCGCCTATACGATAATAACTACCATCCTGCAAGACTCGTAGCAGCTTGGCCTGTAATGACAGCGATGCATTGTTCACCTCGTCGAGGAACAAGGTACCGCCATTGGCCTGCTCTAACAGCCCCGCCTTATCTTTGTCTGCACCGGTAAAAGCGCCTTTGACATAGCCAAACAGCTCACTTTCTATGATGTTCTCCGGGATAGCGGCACAGTTGACTGCGACGAAGGCTTGCTGGTTACGGTCACTCAGTGAGTATATACGCCTGGCAACCAGTTCTTTACCACAGCCACTCTCTCCTGAGATAAGCACGTTACAGTCATATGCTGCAGCCGCCTCGATCTGCTTCTCTACCTTCGACATGGCCATAGACTGGCCATATAACAGACGATATTTCTCTTCTGTCTCCTGACTTTTTCGCGATCTTAACTTCTCATTTTCACAACTGAGTAAATAATAATCCAGCGCACGCCCTACTGTATGAAGCAGCTCATCATTATCAAAAGGCTTACGGATATAATCATATGCGCCGGCTTTAAGAGCCTTTACGGCAGATTCGACTGTACCGTGGCCGGTCACCATCACGACCTGTGTACGCGGATTTGCGCGACGGGAAAACTCAAGAATATCATTACCATCGATAAACGGCATTTTCAGATCTGTCACCACGACAGCAATCGCAGGATTCGACTCAATCAGATCCAGAGCATGTTGCGGGCTGTCTGCAGCGATCGTTTCAGCATCAATTCCTGACAGGACCGTTTCTATCAGTTCACGCATACGGTCATCATCTTCAGCAATGACGATCAGAGGGCGGTCAAGCTCGCACTCAAAATCTCTTTTTCCTTTTGTCTCTCTGCTCATGACGCTTTTGCGCCTCTCATTTTAACAATGAAGCGAGCACCTTCTTTATATGAAGGATCAAGCTCAAGTGAAGCGCCACGCCTGCTCAGCATGGCCTGACTGATTGACAACCCGAGACCACTACCTTCACCTGTTTCTTTTGTCGAATAAAACGGGTCAAATACTCGTCGACGGTATTCAGCAG
>Ga0180435_10003308_pt1 | contig 16234 bp, 16 predicted proteins | sample SS_ome_3_FD_132467 | JGI IMG/M metagenome (GOLD analysis project Ga0180435, IMG submission 132467) | Hypersaline lake sediment archaeal communities from the Salton Sea, California, USA - SS_3_S_1 metaG | ecosystem: Environmental > Aquatic > Non-marine Saline and Alkaline > Hypersaline >...
CCACCTTTTTTTTCCTGTCCACCATTTGTTGCATTCTCGTCATGCTGCCCGTCATCGAAATTACCTCTACGCCCGTTTCGTGTAACGAATGTGCCGTGATGCCCAAGAGAAGGAACTTCTACGCAACCGAAGGCGGGCACACGAAACTCGAGGATGTTGTCATGGAGCATCCAGTCGATTTCCTCACGATGAACAAGATGATGACCACAGCCATCGAGGCGTTCCTTGCACGAATTGGGGCCGTCTCCCGGTCTCTCTCGATCAACACGACTCGCACCGACGGCGAGATGCGCATGGTCATGGTTGTGCAGATCCAGAAGCCTGAAAAGGACCCATCACCGATTATGAAGAGGGACGTTGACCAGGCCGAGGAGCTCCGGTGGCTCATCAAATCCGTGCAGGAGGGCGCCAGGCCGAGGAGCTGCAGTCTCGTGCTGTCCGCGACAGAGTCGCAGGTCAGGAGGCAACTCATCGTGACGAAGCCGGTCCCGAAGAGGCGATCTCGCAAGGCGAGCGCCAAGCTGGGCCCGGCCCCGAAGAAGCGCAGGGTGGACAGGGACATTGACTGGGGGAAGCTGAAGACCACCAGCCATCTCATCGACATGATCGAGAGCCGGATCATGCTCTGCTGCCTCGGGTTTTTCTCGTTTGCCAGCGAGGAGGACGAGACCGGCGTGAGGGACGATCTGAGATCGTCCTCGAGAAGTCTCTCGGTGTACGTTGGGCTGCTTCTGAAGGCGTTCCCGCAGTACAAGGACTACGACAGGGTCATCTTCCTGACCGAGAAGGAGATGGCACAGTTCGTGATCTGGCACGCAAAGAACCGGCACGACGGCGACGGGGTCAGCGACTGGATTCGGCGCGTGACGGAGGACGGGGAAAGGGGCGGATTGGACAACGAAGAGTTCATGGGTCATTTTGATACAGTCTGCAGCGAAGTCAGAGACCTATTCATGGACACGCTGCGCAAGTTCCACACTCAAGACGAGTCGTCCCGAATCTTGACGAACCACGGGCTTGCCATCATTGACACGCATGACTCCCAGTTCCCGATGGACGTTGTGATGCTTGAAGATGCTTCTGGAGATTCCTGAGCCGGAAGAAGTCGCTCTTCTTGTAGGAGGTCAGAATATTGTCGCACAATTCATCGCCCTGTTCAACCATCTCTTGTGTCACCACCGGCATGTTCCTCAGCTTCAGTCGCTGCCTGAGCTCACGAAGGCTCAGCACGTCATCGTGGACTTGGTCGCCTTCCGCCATAAGAAGATCCTCATTCTTCTGTGTGGACATCGGAATAATAAGTTAATAAAACCGAGATAAGACCTTATAAAAAATCGTACAATGACCGACACGCCGACTTGTTTGTGTGAAGGAAAGATGGACCTCGTATCGGAGACGGTGGAATACCATGGTGTGGGCGATGACTGGACGCCGAAAAGTCTCGAAGGGACGTGGAAAGCCGTTCTCGGGTCGAAATTAGTAATCTGGAATGCGTATTGCGTGTCATCTGGCGATGACGTCGATGGGTGTCCCGTTTGGCCGAAGCATGGCGGGTTCAATGGCGTGTATTCCACTTCTGTTGGCAGAGCATCGGAGAAGCACAATGTGTCCGGCGGCTCCTGGCAGTACTGCCTCGTCGACGGGACTCCGTGCCTCCTCGTGACGTTCAGCGTGCAATGGACAAAGTTGAATACGCCCGACGGTCTTCCGAGCTGCACGTGCTGGAGTGCGCAGGGCGTGTTCAACTCCGTCGGGACTCTGTGCTTCCTGGACAGCACGTACATCCTCCGAAGGTACACGACGGCGAAGAGCGGGTGGGACCAGCCCGTCGTCAACAAGAACTGGTTCCTGCTGCACGGGAACGTCACGAGGACGAGTACAAGCGTCGATGGGAAGAGGACCGTGACAGAGATCGAGGACGCTGACGGAGAGTTTGTGTATCGGATGGAGAGTTGGTTCGATGATTGTGCGTCGGAGGCCGAGCCTAAAAGGGAAGAGGACGGGGAGTAGGTTGAATGCGATTACTGTTTATACACGAGCAGGCTCTTATACATCCACAGACCCGTCAGACAGTATCTGCGAAACGTCCCCAGAACGAGGGCAAACCGGTCGTCCTCGTCGACCTCCTTGTAGCCAGGAACGTGGTCCCGCACAGCGACGACCATTGGCTCGGAGCGTCCCCAGGAGACGCTGCAGCAGCCGAACTCGGTGAGGACCTTCCCGGTGTTTAGCACAAGCTTGCGGCTGTCGTAGCTGTCTCGGAAGAACGCAAACGTCTTCGGCCCGATCTGCCAGACGTCTTTGCACGTCTCGTCGAGCGTAACGTGCCCGCACTCTTGCCCACTGAGCTTGCGCACGTCCAAGAAGGAGACGTGGCCCTCTCTCTTCACCCAGAGCTGGTGCTGGTTGAAGACATCTGCTCGGAGCATCGTTGGTTCACACTGACTCGCTTTCCACGATGTACTGTGGACTTCAGCTGTTTCCCCATTAAATAGAGACACCTCCCTCGCGTTGCACACTGCTATAACGGACCCCTCAATGAGCACATCACAGACGTTGGTGCACGGGAAAGAAACATTGTCCGTCAGCTTGATGACTTCCAGCCGCTCCATGTCGAGGGACGAGAATCCTCCGTTGTAGAACAGGTTGCCGCTCAGGGACGGGAATCCTTCGTTGTAGAACATGTTGCCGCTCTCGCCGATCTGCAGGACGAAGCCCTTTGGTGCCCTCCTCACTTCGACGCTTCTCCCTCCTGCATGGACGGACATTCCGATGGGGTGGGGTCCTTCTGCGACGACAGCAGTTTCTCCGTCTGGATTCTTGAAGGAGAAGACGAGGTTCGGCGGGTCGGGGAAGTAGAGACACTCCTCGGAGCTGGCCACCACCCTCTTCGCGAACGGATCGACGGCAGCGCCCATTCCGTGGCCTAGCCTGATGGGGACAACCGATGACGATGTTGTCCGCGTCAGACAAGGCAGGCATGTAGCCCTCTTGCATTCCAGGCAGACTGCGAGCTCGTCCATCACGGTGTGGTCATCCGATGACTCCGGGTCGATGATGGCGAGACCGAATTCCTCGGACGGGATGACGATACGGACGTCCTTCTTCACTGACATAGTGCAGTTTTGGTTAAGAGGTGGGGAACATGGGATAGCTGGTACTTAACCAAAAAAAAGATACAGCACCAACCTCAAAGGCGAGTGGTGTAAAAGGTAACACATTGTGCTTATGACATAAAGATCTCGGTTCGATTCCGGAGCCCGCCTGATAGTTGCATTTTGGAGACGAACACACCTCTATTTTTGTCATGACATCCATCTCTTGCCCTCGCTGCTCATGTCGCTGCCCAGGTCCCTTACCCACGCATCTCCCGAGCTGTCTCCGAACACGCTCTGCAAAATGTCCACCTCGTCGCTGGTTCCGCGCTCTCCTCCACGCTCCAGGCTCTTCAGTCTCGAGATAATGTCGGCCAAGAACTTGCTCGTCGTTGCAATCTGCTGCGACTGCCCATCGGAGATCCTCTCGAGCTCCCTTATGCGCCTCTGGTGGCGTATGAGTCTTCGGAGATCCTGCTCCCTGTCGACCTCGCTGGACGTGAGGCTGTCCTGGATCCTCCAGCAGCAGAAGAACACGAGGCCCGAAATCGTGAGGAAGATGAGGATGAGCACGCCGACAAATATCCAGAACATGGGGATGTAGGCGTTCCAGATGAGGCACGGGGCGAGGTTCGGCGGGTTGCTCGCGCTGAAGAGCAGGTCCCACAGTCCCTGGAGATAGGCGAGGTCCGTCGCGTAGGCGGTGCAGCCCGGGTTGAGCGGGTCGAACCCGGGGAACCAGCGGGTGATGAATATGTCCGGGTGGAGTTCCAGGATCGGCCACACGCAGCCGTCGATCGAGTCGGCGAGGTAGGGGATGCAGGGCTCGCAGAGCGTTCGGTCGCAGGACCAGAGGTGGAAGAGCCAGTTCAGCACGTGCAGCGCGATCACGCCCGTGCTCGGCCAGTGCTCGAGGTTCCAGACGTGGTTCTGGCCAGGAGCCATTCCCTCGTAGGTGGGCACGCCTGTAATGAAGAAGGCGTGCTCCTCATCGTCGGTCGTGTCGTGCCTCGCCATCTCCTCCATGAAAAAGTCGCTCGGTCGGGCGTAGGTCCCGTTCACGTCGTGGGAGCGCCTGTGCTCCTCGTGGGCGTTGTACGCTCTCCTGAGGTAGGGCCCGACGCCGATATCCTGGATCCGCTCGAGGTTCGGACGGACTGTCTCGAACCCGTCCGAGAAGCGCTTCATGATCTGCTCTGGACTGTCCCTGGAGAGCGGGAGCGCCCGCCAGAGTTTCGCCGACGAGGCGCGGAGGTTGTCGAGCTTCTCGGACAGCGCCGGGTACTTGTCCCCAAACGTGGCGGTGAAGGTAGAGGCGTCCTCCACCGCCTTCTTCATCCCGTCGCGGAAGATGGAGAGGGAGCGGTCGTCGAGGTGCCTCGTGAGGTCCACGACGTTGTCCGGTCCAGGCATGGGGAAGGAGCGGCGGATCTCTCTGCGGGCGTCGCGCCGTCTTCTGTAGATGTCGTTGAGGTAGCACCAGACTGCCCTCACAATCTCCCGCCGGACGGAGCCCGTCGTCGTTCCGTCGCAGTACTCTGCCCTCGCCCACTCACTCTGCGAGGCGGTGTAGATCTCCAGAGGGGTGTGGAATCCGAGGATGTCGACGAGCGTGAGCATGTCCTCGGTCGTCCTCGGAAGGGCGAGAGGAACGTACTGGCCGGCAGTCTCGTTCCCGAAAAAGAAGCAGGGGTCGATGTCCCCGTCGTGGTCCACGTCCTCATGCCTCGTGACCGTGACGAGGTCGATGGGAACCGCGCTGTAGAGGAAGAACTTGAGGGTGTAGAAGATGGAGGATTCATCGAGAGGTTTCTCGGCGTCGGGGTTCAGCTCGTAGTACTCTCTCAGCCCGTCGAGCACAACGGAGAAGGGCAGGTCGTCGATGAAGCAGTACTTCTGGCCAGGGAGGAGGTGGGGCAGGATGTCTATCGCAGACAGGGCCACGGCAGGCAGAAAGAGAAACAGCAAGTGCATGACTGCGAATCGAGAAGAGAGAGTATTTGCAGCGCTGGTAATATTCATTCCCGTTTCATTTTGCGATCCATCGGGTGCTCGTTCTTCCTCCTCCGAGGAGGGGTTCGATCAAACTCATCGGCAGGGTTCCTCTTCGACGCAAAGACCGAAGGGGACTCCACGAAGTCGGGGTCATCGTAGTCATCGTCCTCAGAGAACCATCGGCCGTCGTCGAACCCGGTCTCCACGAACAGCACCTCGTCGGCCATCGGTTGATACGACCCTCGGAAACGACTTTGGTGACACATAAGTTTGTGGTGACGATGGTGGACATTATTTTTGGGGCATAAGAAAAACAAGCACAAAAAAAAACGAGAACGCTCTGAAAAAGATATTAACCAAAAAAAAAACTCGCTCAGACGCGCAACTTATTCTCTGATGTCGTCTCCCCCTCTCACCGGACGCAAGAGGGACCGCAGCGAGCTGCCTCCCATCGACGGAGCACCAAACGAAGCGCCCCCGCCGACCGCTAGACAGAGAACGAGCTCTCCAGAGTACGATGACAAGTGCTCGATCTGCGACGAAAGACCGAACGCAGTTACGCTTCCGTGCATGCACCGGTTCTGCCCCGAGTGCTGCCGAGGCCACTTCGACTCTTGTGCGGAAAGGCAGCAGCAGCCGTCTTGTCCCCTGTGCCGCACGGCGGTGTCCGGGGTGCGCGTGGACGGGTTTCCCGACAGCGTGACGGCAGAAGACCTCGGGCGAGACCGCGACGAGGCCCAGCGTGCTGCTCCAGAGACTCTTCCTGCAGAAGCGTTGCCTCTTCTTCGTCGAAGGCGTCGCGGTGTGTTTCGCACATTCTCAGCCAGAGGTCGTGCAACCTTTATGCACAGAGTATCCGAAGTTGACGGCGATGATGCAAAGCTCTCGATTATCGAGATGAAATCCCAGTTCTCGGTGCCATGTAGTGAGGCTGCCGAGATCCTGAGCCAGTTTTCGAGCGATGAGGGAAGGATTGCTGCGTTCTTGAAGATGCGAATCCATGGCTGTGTTGACTCTCTCAGCAGCCTGTTCCAGGACAGCAGCACCAAGCTCGTGATGTTTCGGTTTATCGAAAGCGAATATGTGCCGTGGAACAGGGGATAAAAAGCTCGTAACCTCGCTGTTTCTGTCTATTAATCCAGCGCCAGAGCACTTTGAGTCACTCGGAATGCATAGCGTTAACTTATCTGTTTTATTCCCATATGTTACTAAACGCCTCACAGATGTCCACCCTCGTCACCACAAAGTTACTGGTCGCCACACCTGTATCCGTAGGCCGGTTGATAATTTGTGGTGACGGCAAATATGTCACCGAATGGGGGCATCCCTCAATTTGTCCGACCAGCTGACCACTGAAGGAAAAGCCATGGCTAGATTTGAGAGATACAAGAAGAAGAATCCGTACAAACCGTGCACGCTCGTCGACGGGGTTTGCACAAACGAAGAGCACCCGAAGATCGACAAGTGTATGGGATGTGGAGCGGAGCACGTGTGCCTATACAACCACAGAATCATTTGTGTCCAGAAGAAGCTGTACATTGTCGGGGAAACCGATGCCGGCGACCTGGTGTTCAGCGAGACGCGCCCGGAGACTGGCAACCCAGCTTATGTGCAGGCGGGCAAGTGCAGGTACTGTCCCGGGATGCAGCCGTTTGGCAGAGAGTGCCCAGAGTGCGGCCGTTCCCACAGCAAGACACGCCACGGACTTAGAGACCACTACTACGAGAAGTGTCCTCTATGTGGTGCGGCGATGGCGTGCAACAGCAGGCATCACCGGTCTGTGTGCAATGGGTGTGAGGAACGGAGGTGCCTCGGAGCGGGTGAACGAGCGTCTGGTAGCAGCCACTTCTGTGGCTGCTGCGATGTGTGTCGCAAGGCTTTGTACTCTTGTCGTGAGGACTTCGGGACCCACTGTGTTCATTGCGAGCATTGTGGGGAGGATGACGCATGTGCCCACGAACACCGCGTTGTAGTGAACGTGTTGCAGGCGCCGGAGGATAGGAAGACGTGCGTGTTCTGCGGTGCGACTCCTGAAGGGGATGCCAGGAAGGTGTTGACGTGCAAGAGGCACGTCCGATGTGCCGGTTGCCGGCCCCAGACGAGGACGACGACCTGCAAGGGGCACTGCATGGTGAAGTGCCCGCTCTGCGTGGGGACCTATGGCTGGAAAAACGGCCGCATGTACCAGAAGTGCCACACCTGCCTCCGAAGGGTTCTGCAGAAGTACGGAGGCCCACCACTCTCTGATTGCGGGGCTCCTCACGCAGAGCAGCCACACCTCTTCACGATCAAATTCTGCAGAAAGGACGGGGCGGATGCCAAGCCTTCGCGCTGCAGGGGGAAGCGCCGGCACAGGCCGGCGCTGAGTGGGGAGCCTTCCCCGAAGAAGAGGAGGGTCGAACGGGCTAGCGAAACGAATGACTAATCTATTTCTTCCTCTGCTTGCATCCCAATCTCATCCACCACAAACGCCCTCCAGCTCGCCTCGATCGCTTTCCGCTCGTCCGTGTCACTGCTCAGCACCACGATGCGCACCGCGACCTTGCTGTACAGAGCCTCGTTCATGGGCTCACGAAAGAACCCCTTCACCTTCGCCTGCAGCCACCCCATCTTGCTCCCCTCGACAGCGGATGGCGCGGACCACAGGTTGTCCACCGAGTCCTGACCGGACAGCACCACGCTCGGGGAAGAGCCAGCAGGAAGAACCGAGATCGTGATAACGGACATCGCTTGCTTCGATAGCGTCGATGTTGGACGGAAATACTCCCGCGCATTCGTCAAAACGTGTATTTGAAGACGACCCTCGTTCCCCTTTTCATTCGGATTGGCGTCTTCGGGTCCAGGAACAGGATTCTGTGCTCCAGCGCTTCCCGCATCTGCTCTGGCGTCACACGATACTTGGCAACCGGGTCGACGGAGAAAACCTCCCTCCTCTTCCTCGCGGCCTTCATTCGCAGCTTCAATGGCAGACTCGCATCGCTCATGGAAAAAGAGCGCCAAACACATTATTGGGCCAGCCCTGCCCAGCCCAAATTTGTCCGACCAGCTGACCATTGGGTGAAAGGTTTGGTTGACTCATGGGTGGTCAGTGCGATCCTGAAACTGTTTCCTATCCCGAGCGACAGGGCAGACCGGCTGTTTCTCACTCACCGTCGCGACGCACCGTGAAGAGGAGGGCCGTTGCACGCAACGGTGAGCCTTCCCCGAAGAAGCGGAGGGTCGACAGCATCCGTGTCAAGCTTCTGAGCGAGACTGCCAAGGCTCCGGTAAGGGAGACGGAGCACGCTGCTGGCTACGACCTGAGTAGTGTCGAATCGGGGTCGATTCCCGCGGGTTCGATGAAGACGTTTCGCACGGACGTGATGGTTGCCATTCCTACTGGATACTACGGACGCGTTGCCTCGCGATCTGGCATGGCGATGAAAGGGATTGAGGTTGGCGCTGGCGTCGTGGACTCTGACTACCGCGGGAATGTGTTTGTGCTACTCAGGAACCACGCGGAGGTTCCGTTCGAAGTTTGTGCGGGCGATAGAATCGCCCAGCTCGTGCTCACGAAGATATGCACGCCAGAGGTTGAGGTGGTGGACGAGCTCGACAGCACGGAGCGCGGTGACGACGGGTTTGGGTCGACTGGGATGTAATGGGGGGAAAATTTTCGAACTCTATTCACCTCGCTCCTGGCGGCAAGTTATCAACCCGCGTCGGAACATTCGGGTTCACCTCCACCTCTTTCCTACGCCACAGGTCTCCTCGGGTACATCCACCACACCACCATTGTCGCCACGACCATCGCCGCCACGCCGATCGGGTAGGCGACGTACGAGTGCAGCGTGAACCCCCAGAACGCAACCCAGTACACGAGCACGGACACCGTCAGGAACCTGTACGTGAGTCTGACATCGGACACCGCAACGACCCTCTGTCTCCTGTGGACAGTCCTTGCCACGAAGACGTGGAACGCCTCCAGACAGAGCAGCACTCCCGTGGCGACAGCTGGAACGAAGTAGAACCCGAGCGGGATCAGGTTCCCTCCCACGAGAATGTAGAGGCCCGGCAGGACCCTGAGCACTGCATACAGCAGCCCGTAGAGCAGCACGTGCAAGGGAAAGTAGAGCAGCGACCCGCCGAACAGCAGTCCTGGCAGCGGCGGGTAGACGATGTACGTGAGCACGCTCGCGAGGACAACGACAACGTTGCAGATCATGGTCTCGCCGAGCGGGGCGTCCTGGCCAGTCAGGTTGAACGACTGCACCCCGAGGATCGTGAGGACCGTGTCCAGCATCTTCCAGAGCACGACGAAGGAGCCCGTGAGGACCGAGGCCCCGAGGTAGGGCAGCCAGTGGTCCGGCGGCCAGTGCCTCCTCGTCTGCGGTGCCCGACGCGTCCTGCCTATAAGCCAGGAGAGGGAGTAGGCGTCCCTGCAGACGGCGATCGGGTAAAACGCGATGGACCCGAAGAGCACGTAGAACAGGTACGGGTTCAGAAAGTGGCTGAACGTGCGGTGGACGTTCTCGCACAGGATGCTCAGGTGTGCGTGGCACACAGGCGGGTCCGGCGCGAGCTTGCCGCGGAAGTTCCAGGTGAGGGACCACGCCGGGTTCCAGAACACGGCCAGCACCACAGCGGCCACGAGCACGATGCCCATCAGGAAGGCGAGTTTCAGCGCGAGCCAGAGTAGCGGCCGGTCGGTCACCGTCTTCAGCTCTGCCCGCGTTCTGCGAATCGGCCTCTGCCTCCTGCACTTCCGCCGCTTGGGGAGGGGCGCCAGGACGAGGTAGCGAAGGGCGAGCGCCACAGCGAGGTAGACAGCGTTCCCGACGAGCACGAGGAGGTGGCTGTACCACGTGAGGCCGAACTGGACAGCCCACATAATCACGAGGTAGACGTCCAGGTAGAGGTAGAACCGGCGCACTTCGACCTTCGACACGAACTTCTCCCGCAGCCTCTTCGCGATCCTGACGTGGTACCAGCACAGCACCCGGAAGATCAGCAGCGTCGGGATGATGTGCAGGATGAAGCCGATGTTCACGTGCGTGCCTCCAACGGTGATGTTAATGTTTGCAACACCGGTCGCAGCAAAGTAGTACGCCCCCAGGATCATCAGGACCACGAAAGCGACGTCCCTCGCTCTGTGGGCCAGCAGGAGGAGACCCATCGACGGCGGCGACACAAAAAGAACCGTGACGATCCCGACGAGCGAGGATAGGACGGCCATGATAATGTCGTCGACATTCGTGTCGATCGCGTCCTCGTTCCACCAGGTGAACGAAGATCCGATGAGGTAGAAGCCGAGGTGCCCCGCGTTCTCGATAATCTCCCAGATTCCTGCGACGTGCACCTGCAGTGCCTTGGCGATGAGGAGGCCCATGAGGAGGCCAGCACAGAGCGGCCACACGATGCCGGGCCTCCTCCTCTTCTCCCAGAACGGGTGGTAGTGGGCGAACGCGTAGACCGAGACCATCATGGTCGACATGGTCATGAAGATCACGTAGTTGTTCGTCGCGTGCGTGTACACCCAGAAGAACCCGATCCGGGCGAAGTGCAGCCACGGGTTCGGCTCTGGTGGGTGGGTCCACCCGAACTGGGACGTCACACCGGGAATCGGGACGAGGTACAGCACGAGCACTGTGGCCACGACTGCGGCAGACCCCACAACGAGGAACAGTGTCCATAGCGGGCGGTGCATCGGACCGTGGTGTTGCCATCTAGATGGTGAAAAACAATAGGAAATATTCGCATTCACTCGAAATACTGCACGGGTGTCATACATAATGGTTAAACTTCGTAAACGGGCTCGGAGCTGCATCCTCGTCCCCGAAGACGGACACTGGAATATGGGGCTGCGAAACAAAGTCCTGCACGGAGAACCGAACCTCTGCTGTCGGAACGAGGTGACCTCCCTGGTCTCTCCGTCTACTCCTCCTCTTCCTTCTTCTGTGGTGTCGCTTCCGCCGCCTTCTGTCACCTCTGCTTGGCTGGTTCACGACGACGACGTCGTCGGCTGCGTACTCGTTCGGGTTTGTCTCCGTCGACAGGCACATGAAGGTGCTGGCGTTGTCCCTGCGGATCACGTCGATCAAGAGCTCGACGGTCATGCAGTGCGCTTCAGGGACGCGCACCGTGTTCCTCGGCTTGCTCTCCCTCGAGCAGAACTTCGGGATGCAGCAGCACAGCATCGGTGTGATGTAGCCGCGCGTCTCGACGGTCCCCGCCAGCTTGATGATCTTCGCGTACTTCATGGCCTCGGCGACGAGCTGCGCGCAGTAGTACCCCTTCCCCTTGAGTCCGATCCAGCGCATGACGGGCAGGAAGTTGCAGAACATCGAGGTCTTGTTGAACGGCTTCCCGCAGGCCCTGTCCAGGAACCGGCGCAGCCTCGTGTACTGCGAGTCCAGAATGCGGATCACGTAGTTCTGGTCGTAGTGGTCCAGGCTCTTCTTCGTCTTCTTCACGTTGCCCTTGAGGGCAACGTCGTAGCAGACCATGTAGTTACGGCTCCGGTCTGTAACTTCGACATCGCCGCTCCAGTCCAGGTCTGGCTTGAACGCGGCGATGATGTGGGAGGCGTTGGAGGTGGTCAGGCAGCTCTGGATGGTGAGGAGTGTAGATTCGTAGCACGTGTAGTCCTCTCGGGTCTCGAAGTTCGTGTACACGAAGATGAACACTTCGCGGTTGCAGCGGTTCTGCAACATGGATTTGTCTGGTGACGGGGGATTGATCTGTCGAGCTGTCTATTAGATTTTGGCTCCTCTTTTTTTGCTCGGAGAAGGAGAGCGTGGCGTAATGGGCAGTTGCAGGTCGTTGTGGCCGGCCAGGTCCCGGTTCGAATCCGGGCTCTCTCTCATCGTTTTTTATATGTGCAACACCGAAGAAGAGGGTGCGCGTTGTTTCGTTATTAAGGCCATTATACAACAAGTACAACGTCAAGCTCTTCGACTACGCAGTCTGTCATGACAGCGTCAAGAAAAGCATCTGGGGACACGGTGCTCAAGTTTACACTCCCCCTCCTTAAGACCCCTGCGAATTCGAGAGCGCAAACAAAGAGCTGCGAGTTTCTCCATCCACAGCTCCTCACCCCAATAGTCCGTGCAAAAGGAATGGCTGCCAGAAAGTTGCCGACAGTGTCAAACGGCTCCCCTATCTCGTCGTCCAGGAAGTTTCTGAGGTCGCGGTACTGTTCTCCAGACACCCGTATTCGGTACTGCTCATCAAACCCGCCCATGCGGCTCATCCTCATCACGGTCTTCCTCAGGGGGTGTTTGTGTGTTACATCGTACCGCACAATACAAAAGTCATCGTCGCTTTCCATCTCTCTCTGCACACATCCGTCGAACGATTCGTCCACGCGGAAGGCGAGTGCGCAGGAGATGTACTCCCTCCCCGTGCATTCAAAGAACGAGATGACCAAGTTTTCGAGCGCACTGTGATACTGTCTCTCCGAAGATGCAACCGAATAGAAGAAGAGGAACACGTCCCTTTCGTCCATTGCGATCGTCGAAAAAGGAAGGAAAGAAATGTGCGCAAATATAGAAAGGAAAAATTCAATTTCACTCATCCGCCAACACCAGATCCATGGACGTGCAGCTCACCACGTGCGGTCCCTCGTGCAGCTTGCTCTCGATCACGAGCGTCTTTCCACGGAGGAACCTCCGGTTGGGGATCTCCTGCCGGATCGTGAACGCGTACTCGTCCCCTTCGCAGCTGGGGCACGATGCCCCGTCGAGCTCGCAGACGTCGTAGTAAAAGTACCCCATTGTCACGCCGTCGAGTGTTGCTTCAACGCTGAGCCTCGGGTGCTCGAGGCACCCCTCGACGATCACGCCGCGCACGGTAGCCTCCATCTCGTCGCCTGGAGAGTAGGACGCCTTCCCGAGCTCGATATCGTTCACCCTGACGGACGGTCCGTCCAGCACGAGGTGCTCTTCCGTCAGCTCGCACACCCGCCACGTTTCCTTCGCTCTCCTCGAGTCTCTCCGGCACAACACAGAAACAGCAAGAACCAGCAGAATCCACATCCTCAGTGACTTGGTGCGGGCTGGGTTACCTCCGCAGGCTCAAATAAGAGGGAATCGTTGTTATATGGTACGGAGGGACAAGTGTGGTCACCCATTAATATCAAATGGCAGACGACGACACGCTCGGAGTTATGTACGACGTATCCATGTCGACGGACCAGCCTGCCTACCCGCCGATGCATCAGGAGATACCCATCGTCGAGCAGCACACTGTGCGCGTGGATGTGCCAGCCGTTCCAATGGACATGCCGAAGCCACAGCAGCAGTACGAAGTGAAGACGATCCGGATGCCGCGCCTGCAGCACACAAGGGCGAAGATCGTCGGTATCATCGTGTTCGTCGTGATGCTGCTGTCCATCGGAATGACTGCAGAGATGTTCATCCTTTACCAAGGGTCGGTGAACTCGGTCCTTCTGCTTGCGGGGTTTATCGTATCGCTGCTCAACGTGCTCCTACTGGGCTTCGTGCTCTACTGGCACCGTGTAATGCGGTCCTTCGTGTTCACGACGTCCATCACGGCGGTGATCTTCTCCGTCGCCGTGGTCGCCGGCCTCACGTTCCCGATCGTCGTGTACAAGCAAGCCCCCGAATCTTTCTGGGCGCTGTTCCTCCTGCTCCCCATTGCGTCGCGGATCTTCCTCATTCTGCTGCTGCCGACGGTGACCGCGCTCGCGGCCGGTATTTGGTGGGTGCTGCTTCTCGAGCCGTACCACAGGCGCTCCCTCATGGAGCAGATGAGGACTGAGGTGGCGAGGCAAGTGTCCGAGCACCAGGGAGATGCGTACGACGAGTGGATGAGCATCCGAGGGAACGGGCACCATCACCAGAAAAGAAGGAATCGCAGGAGGAAGAAGAAGAAGAGGAACCGGGAGGACCAGCAAGAAACGAGTGTGGATCGAAAGCATGATGAGTTGTAACTGTCAATACACAAACTTCAGACCGCCCTCTTCTTCTGCCGCAGGCTCGACGTCGTCTGCCACAAACATCTCACGCACCACAGCATCGGGGTCGTTGTCCCCTTCCTCCTGCATCACGATCACGCTCCTCGCCTTTGCGAAGCCGGTCCACCCCCTCTTCACGGGGCAGGGGATCCACGGTTCCACGAGGCAGCGGTTCAGCACGAGCATTTCGCACGGAACGTTGTGGACCAAACGCAATAGCTTCTTCGTATGAAGCTCGGAGCACACGAACTCCACCTTCCTCCACGGAGTGCCACACTTCCTGGCCAAGAGCTTCGTGCTGAACTCTTCGTTCCTCACACTAACCAGACTAATCTCGTCGTCTGGGTGTGACGAGAAGTCGCGGAACGCCATGAGAGCCGCTGCCACATCAATCGAGCTCTCGTACAGGTCCGGGTCCGTGGCCTCTTCAGCCCGATCGATGGAATTAACGATCACCAGCCTCCTCGCGCCGTCTGCCTCTGGAATCCTCTCACACACCGCCGAGGCAGTCGGGAAGTACAGCTCCAGAGTGGCAGGACTGTCCTTCAGAGCAGACAGCATGCCACCACTCACACTTGACATACCAGACGACACGACGCTCTTGTCCCTTCCGTGAAACCTCATCATGGTGTGACCGCCTAAGCGGAGAAACAGTACGAGCGAGTGCCGATCAGCGTTCTTCGTGAAGACAAACGATAGAGCCCTCAGGTTCCTCAGACCCGCGATCTCGGAAATCACCTCCTTGTCGAGCACTGGCGTGTCGTCCTCCACGACAACGACAAGTCTCTCGAGGGCCGTCATGCACCGAAACGGGAACACGCACACTGCAGCATTCGATAGAATGCTGCAGCAACTCGGGTTTATCTCACGGGGACGTCGACTTCTGCGGCTTCTCGGTCTTGAGCGCCTGCCCCTCGCGATGAGCAAGTTCATTTCAAAGTGAAGCCAGTCATTGTTGCCATCACACGCGACGCTGTTTCGCGCAGATCTCTTCACCGACTTGCGGACTGTCGACATCCCGTCGTTGAGGAACACAGACAGGCTCACCAAGCGGTGGAAGGGCACCTCAGCAATGATCTCGAGGAACCGCACCTCCATCCGCTCGAAGATGACAATGAGCGAGCGGAATAGCAAGCGCAGCGTCTCCGTGGGGTCGTCGGCAAAGCGGCCGTAGAGGTCCTTTGTGCTGAAAAGCTGCAACAGCCACTTCCTCCTGCGTAGGATTCTCTCCCTGTCGTGCCCAATCGTGCTCGTCCAGGGACCAACGGCTGCTTCGAGGTGCTGCAGAATGTAGACCCTGGTATCGAACGCTAGTGGGCTCAGGTCGTCAAACGTCAGCTCCGACATCAGAGAGAAAAAAAAATAAGCGTGGTCAGCTGGTCGGACAAATTTTTGTGGTGGCAATATGTGGTGACACCACATATTGCCATTGTCGGAGGGAAATCATTCACCGATGCTGCAGAGAGAGATACCAATCCGCATCGAAGGCAAGAAGCTCCTGTTTGGCGACAGAGGAGACGAGCTCGTCCTCAAGTTTCATCGGACGGAAGTCCTCTCCGAGACGGGAGGCCCCTATCCTCTTCCTCCCAGCAAGGGCCTTCTCCCCGTGGAAAACGTGAGCAGATACCCAGGAGTGGTTCCGCAAGACTGGGTCCAGAAAGGTGGCGTGTTCATCCCTCTCGGACGCGGCGAGGCGTTCTGGGTCGGGTTCTCCAACCGCGGAAGGTTCGCGAAGGCCCTCAAGTTTGCCGCTGGGCAGGTAAACGTCGTCAGCGGGAAGCAGTGGTCCGATGAGCTGAGCAGCGACCCGCAGGACTACCTCGTCATCGGGATGACGTCGCGAGGAGTGTCGCAGCCGTGGCTCGACGGGCACAACTGCGGAAACGGCTACGTTCGCCAGTTCATCGGGACGTACAAGGGTGAGGGTGTGAGTGTCGAGGCGCAGGTGACCGGCGTCGAGAAGCACGGAGGGATGCAGATGGTGATGATGAAGGCAAACTGGCAGGAGCCTCCATGCAGCAGACCAACCTGGCAGTCCATGGGTGGTGGTGGGTGGGGGAATCAGGCTGGAGGTGGTGGGTGGGGGAATCAGGCTGGAGGTGGTGGGTCGGGGAATCAGGCTGGAGGTGGTGGGTCGGGGAATCAGGCTGGATGGGGAGGAGGAGGGCAGGCTGGATGGGGAGGAGGA
>Ga0180435_10003311_pt1 | contig 16225 bp, 11 predicted proteins | sample SS_ome_3_FD_132467 | JGI IMG/M metagenome (GOLD analysis project Ga0180435, IMG submission 132467) | Hypersaline lake sediment archaeal communities from the Salton Sea, California, USA - SS_3_S_1 metaG | ecosystem: Environmental > Aquatic > Non-marine Saline and Alkaline > Hypersaline >...
GCGGACAACTACGACGGCGATATCTCCGCCAGCATCGTCATTGACGCCACGGCGGTGAACACCGCAACGGTGGGTTCCTATGGGGTCACCTACAATGTCAGCGACACCCAGGGCAATGCCGCCGCCCAGGTCACCCGCACCGTGCAGGTGGTGGACACTACCCCGCCGGTGATCACTCTCAGCGGCAACAATCCCCAAACCATCGAAGTGGGTTCCGCGTATGTGGAGTCAGGAGCTGCCGCAGCGGACAACTACGACGGCGACATCTCCGCCAGCATCGTCATCGATGCAGCAGCGGTGAATACAGCGGTGGTGGGATCGTATCCGGTAACCTACGACGTAACCGACACCAGCGGCAATACTGCGGTTCAAGCTATCCGCACGGTAAATGTGGTCAATGCCGCACCTGTGCTGAACCCCCTTCCCAGCCCGACCGTGCCGGAGAAAACCCAGGTGACATTCACGGCTGCGGCCTCGGATGTCGATCCCGCCGACACCCTCACCTTCGGCCTGAGCGGGGCGCCCGCCGGAGCTGTCATTGACCCGGCCAGCGGTGTCTTCAGCTGGACGCCCAATGAGTCCCAGGGTCCCGGTGTTTTCAGCTTTAATGTGCTGGTCAGTGATGCGGGTGTTCCGCCCCTGGCGGATACGCAATCCGTCACCATCACGGTCATCGAGGTAAACGATGCGCCGACGGCTGGTGATGACACAATGGTGGCGGACCACAGCGCCCAGGTTACAACAAACCTGATTGGCAACGATGCCGATATCGATGACGGCCTTGACCCTGCGGCCATGGCCGTAACCAGTGCGCCGCTGCATGGCACCGTAACCCTCCACTCCGACGGCAGGGCCACCTATTTGCATGATGGTTCCGATACGATCTCGGACAGCTTCACCCACACCGTCAGCGACCTGGGCGGCTTACCCTCCAATAATGCCACGGTTTCCGTGGTTATAAACAGCCCGGACCCAGGGATTGAAATCACGCCGGGGCAGCGCTTGCGGGTCAGCGAGTCCGCACTGCAAGGTGCGCTGGTGGGCCAGGTGCAGACCACCGGGGATAGCCCCACAGGCTTCGCCATCACTGGCGGGAACATCGATCAAGCCTTTACAATTGATGCCCAGGGTCGCATCACGGTTTACAAAGAGGACGCTTTGGATTATGAAACTCTACTCGAGTATGCTTTGTCCATTGAGGCAAATTCCGGGCAAACCCGCCACACGGCCATGGTTGCCATTGACATATTAAACAACGGAGTGGCCCTCAATTCGGATCAATCCCATGTTGTCAGCGAAACTGCAGGCAACGGCACAACCATCGGCACGCTGACCACAACCGGAGACGACCCCGGTGCGTTGCAGATTGTAAGCGGCAATGGCGATCACCTGTTCGCCCTGAACTCCCAGGGGCGTATAACAGTCAACAATGCGCATCTCATGGATTTTGAAAATCCCAAAGACGCCAATGGCGACAATATTTATAATCTTACTGTCCAGGTAATGGACGGCACCCAGGTCGGAGACAGCGCGGTTGTCGCCATTCGCGTCAGCGATGCCAACGATACCGCTCCCAGAATCAATCCCGGCCAGGAGTTCAACCTTGACCATCTGCCGGAAACCGGCGAATCCATAGGCTATATAACCGCTTCGGACCCTGATACGGTGGGCAGCCTCCAGGATTGGCGGATCACAGGCGGCAACACCGGTGGTATCTTCGCCATTGATCCCGCCAGCGGGAAGCTGCATGTTGCCGATGCCGGCCGGATCGAATCCTCCCACGAAGCCTTCACCCTGCATATCAAGGTAACGGACGGGGTCCATGACTCCCCCCTGGAAACCATCAGGATTGAGATTACCCGCAAAACAATTGGCACCGTTATCCCACTCCCCGATCCCATTGATGACCCTGATCCGGAGCCCGATCCGGAACCTGATCCTGAGCCTGACCCCGATCCCGGTCCGGAGCCTGGTTCAGACCCCACTCCCGGAATCGATCCCGGCGAAGATCCGGGGACGGATGTCGATCCGGAACCTGAGGAGAGCCCCCAAACCGGACTGCCTGAAACACGTGCGCCTGCTTATGCTGCGGCCCCCCCATCCCACAGCCGCACAACCCAACTGGCCAGCCTCTGGCCGGCGCCATCCCAGGAAACGCCGCCGGCGCCCAAATCCCAGGTGCGAAAACAGCTCCCTGCAAAGCACCGGTCAGAACCGACACTGATCAACCCGAACCCCGCAGAAGAGATGGTGCCGTGGTCGGAAGTTGACGATTCAACAGCCCAATTGGCCGAGATATCTCCGCAGTTCCAGGCCGCGGTGGACTCCATGTCCAATGCCTTCAGGGATGCCATGCAGGATACCGCCAAGAGACAACGCATGGCCATCCGGGCAGCCCAGGGCGCGGGCATTTCCATCACGCTGGGGCTCATTATCTGGGTTCTGCGTTTCAGCAGCCTGATTGCCTGCGCCATCGGCGCCATGCCGGCCTGGCGCACCTACGACCCCCTGCCGATACTGGATCTGAGCAAAAAGCAACAGGAGGAACATCGCCAAAGGCTAGCAGCGGCCCAGCAGGACGAACAATCGGAAAAAGACCTGAACCAGGTTCTGGACGGAAAAGTTAAGAAGGACGCGGACCCCGATAAGACAAAGGTAAATGAATGATTCGTTTACCTCCGGTTTGGCGCATCAGCATCGGCCTGGTTTTTATGAGCGTAGCCCTGGTATTGGCAGGTGATTTCCTCTTTGATCTGTCCGCCAGCCGCAGTGCCAGCCTGTTTAAGGAGCGAAAAAAACTCATTGAAAACCTGGCCCTGGAGTATTCCCGGATGGCCCTCCAGGATCAAACCGGGATCATGATCGACAAAATGAACCGCCTCATCGACGAATATGATGAGATCTCCTCCTGTGCGTTGAAAAAAGCCAACGGCAAGCTTCTGGCCCAGGCCGGCAACCACAGCAAACATTGGAATCCCCCGCCGGCGGGCACATCCACCCTGGATCATATTCAAGTCCCCATTTACCAGGATGAAGAACATTGGGGCACCCTGGAAGTCAGTTTCGTTGGTCGCGGCCCCTTGAGCGAGGTGCTGATTTTAGCCAATCCCCTGGTCAAGCTGCTGCTTTTCATCGCCTTTGCCGGGCTGTTCGCCTACCTGTTTTTCATGAAACGCGTCCTGAAGCACCTGGACCCCTCGGCCGTGGTACCGGAGCGGGTAAAAACCGCGATGAACATCCTCACCGAAGGCGTGATGTTCCTGGATGAAAAAGGGCAGATTGTGTTATCCAATTCCGCCCTGGCCGAAAAGCTGGGCGTGGAGATGAGCTCTTTACTGGGACATAAGGTGGATGATTTTCAATGGCAGGATCCTAAAACCGGCCGCTCCCATAACGGATTTCCCTTCACCAAGGAATTGCTCGCCGGCAAACCCCTGCGCCGAAGGTTTCTGGACCTGAAAACCGCGGACGACAAGGTCCATAAACTGGTGGTAAACGCCTCAGCCATCAAGGACCCCAAAGGCAAATTACGGGGCGCCTTGATCTCAATGGACGATGTCACCCTGCTGGAAAAAACCAATCAGCGCCTGCTGAAACTGACCAAAGAGCTGGAATTCTCCCGCAAACAGGTGGAACGCCAGAACCAAAAGCTCAAATTACTGGCCACCCGGGATCCCCTCACCGGTTGTTACAACCGCAGGGCGCTGTTTGAACGTCTGGATGAGGTATTTGACAGGGCCCGCATGAATAACAGCAGGCTTTGCTGCATCATGACGGACATCGACCATTTCAAATCCTTTAATGACACCTATGGTCACGCCGTGGGCGATAAAGTGCTGCAGGTCGTCTCCAAATTACTAGGTTCGGGATTGCGCCAGAATGATTTCATTTCCCGTTACGGAGGTGAGGAGTTCTGCTTGATCATTGTGGATGCCAGTGTGAAGCAGGGCCTGATGGTGGCCGAACGGATCCGGGCGGCCGTCGAATCCCATGCGGGCCGGAGTCTGCGCAGCAAGGATGATATCCGGGTCACAGCCAGTTTCGGCGTCTCTTCCATGGAAAACAATCCGGCCAACCCGGAAGCCTTCATCGACCAGGCCGACCAGGCCCTGTACAAAGCCAAGGAATCCGGCCGTAACCGGGTCTGCAATTACAGTGAAATAGCCGACGAAAAGGATGGGGATAACCCTTCCTGAGAAAGGTCTACAGCCGGGCCTTTATGGCGCTGATATAGTCGGGGGTGGTTCCGCAGCAGCCGCCGATGATTTCAATTCCAACGGCTTTGATCCGCGCCATGTTCCTGCTGTAATACACCTCATCCTCAGGATAGATTACCTTGTCTTCCAGGTTCTCAGGTATGCCGGCATTGGGCTGGATGATTAAGGGTGCATCGATGGCGTCCCGAATTTCACGGGCCAGATTGAGCATGGAATCGCTGCCCAGGGAGCAATTGGCGCCAACCGCTACAGCCCCGGCCGCCAACAGTTCACGCAGGCTGTCCACCACCGCATTGCCCATCAGGGTGAAAAAGCCATTGGGAGTTTCCTGAAAGGTCATGGTGGCGAAAATGGGCAGGCTGCATGCTTCCCGGGCTCCTTTGACCGCCGCCAGTTCTTCCGCGAGATCGAACATGGTTTCGACAATGATCAGATCGGCCCCGGCATCGGCCAGGTATCCCGCCTGCTCCCGGAACGCGGCCCGGGCCTCTTCAGGCTTTAATGGACCGTTGGGCGCCAGCATCTCGCCGGTGGGCCCCAAGTCCCCGGCCACATATCCGGTTTCTCCCGCAGCCTCCCGCGCCAGCGTCACCCCGCGGCGATTGATCTCCTCGGCACGGTCCTGCAATCCGGCCGAAGCAAGCTTAACCGGATTGCCGCCAAAGGTGTTGGTGGTTACGGCATCGGCACCGGCCCGAAAATACTCTTCATGGATATTCTTTACGGCTCCGGGTTCTTCCAAAGTCCACAGCTCTGACACCCGGCCGCCGGTCAAACCTTGCCGTATAAACATGGTGCCCATGGCCCCATCAAAAAGAATCCCGCTCTCGCGGGCCTGTTCAACGATGTTCCGCATGGTATCCGCCCTTTTATGAAAAATCGTTGTTAATCGCCTGCAATGTAAACCGCAATAAACCGGAATGTTATTCTGACAATCGCTCTATAAATATCCGCCACTATACCCGGGACCGGGGAGAATGTCCACGGAAGACCGGTTCAGTGCCGCAACCGGACGCGGTGACCATCCAGGCGGCCGGGACACGGCGGGCCGCGCCCCCCTCCGGGTCGGGACGGCAATGATTGCGCCGTCCGCCAGGCTATGATAATTCCAGTCCATGCCTGAACCCGCCCTACAGGCTGTAAAAGCCGTGCTGCTGGATGTGGATGGGACGCTCTACCGCCCCGGGCCCCTGCGCATCCATATGGCCTTAACCCTGATCAGCCGCCATCTGGGTAATCCACGGCAATTGTGGCCCACCGTGCAAATCATCCGCGCCTTCCGCAAGGCCCAGGAAGAACTGCGTATCGACAATGCAGGGCACGGACAGCCCCTGGATCGGCAGTATCGGCTCGCGGCCCAGGCCACACGCCGCCCATTGTCCCATGTGCGGCGTGTAGTGGATTACTGGATGTTTCGGCAACCCCTGCCCCACCTGGCCCGCTATGGCCGGGACGGATTGCTATCCTTCCTTGAAACCTGTCGCCAACGGCGCTTGAAGGTAGGCGCCCTATCGGACTATCCGCCCCAGGACAAGCTTGCAGCCATGGAAATTGCACCGTTGTTTCAAATGCTGCTTTGCAGTGCCGGACCTGAAATCGGTGCTTTTAAGCCGGCACCGGACGGAATTTTGCTGGCCTGCGCACAGTGGGCCATCAGACCGGCCGCTTGCCTGTATATCGGTGACCGGCCGGATGTGGACGGGCTTGCCGCTCAACGGGCCGGGGCAAAATTCATTTTAATGGGCCGCCCGGCCGGGAATCTGCGATTTCCGGCGGCAAAGGATTTTAATGAACTGGCCGCACTCATGGGGTTTTAATGGCCGCTAACGAAATACAACCGGGCAATACCCGTAAACAAACTGAAAACCGGGAAATAGCAATCCCCCCCAAAACCGTTTTTGATGTCGGGGCCTATATCGCCATTGCCCGGCCGGATCACTGGTTTAAAAACGTATTCATGCTGCTGGGGGTATTCCTGGCCTTTTTCATGGAGCCCAACCTGGTCTCCCAAAGCTGGCTGGGCCAATTGCTGGCGGCCGTGGCCGCCACCTGCCTCATCTCCTCCAGCAACTATGTCATCAACGAAATCCTGGATGCCCCCCTGGATCGTCTGCACCCCATCAAAAAGAACCGCCCCGTCCCCTCCGGCAGGGTTCACCTGCCCGTTGCCTACGGAGAATGGATCATCATCGGGATTTTGGGGCTGGGCCTGGCCTGGACAGTTAACCCGCCTTTTTTTCTCAGTGGCTGCGCCCTGTGGATTGCCGGCCTTTGTTACAATATCCGGCCCGTCCGCACCAAAGACATCCCCTACATCGATGTCCTCAGTGAGTCCCTGAACAACCCCATCCGCCTCTATTTGGGATGGTTTGCCCTGATAGCGAACAAGATCCCCCCGGTCTCCCTGACCATTGCCTATTGGATGGCCGGCGCATTTTTCATGGGCGCCAAACGCTATGCTGAATATCGCATGATCAATGATCCTAAGGTCGCCGGGGCCTACCGCCGCTCTTTCCGCCATTACAACGAAAACCGCCTGCTCATCAGCCTCTTTTGCTACGCCACGGCCTGCGCCTTTTTCACGGCTATCTTCATAGTTCGCTACCACCTGGAGTTGATCCTGGCGGCGCCCTTATTCGCGGGATTCTTCGCATGTTACATGCGGGTGGCCCTCAAACCGGACAGCCCCGTGCAAAATCCTGAAAAACTGTACCAGGAAAAAACGTTGATGGTCTATGCCGTATTCACCTTCATTATTTTCACCCTGCTCCTGTTCACCAATATTCCCAACCTCTATCCCCTCTTTAACGTTGCCCCCAATCGGGTCGTACCGCTATGGGTGTTTTAGGGAAACGTTAAAAGCTTGGTGAGAGAAGACGAAAAAGATGGCTTCAGAGGTGCAAAGAAATCCAAAATTCTCTTTACAAAACCGTGGCGGTAAAAATGTGAAGGCCTGATGCGGGCGGGCACAAAGCCCGGGCAGGCATATCATTTTGGTCTGCGGATATACTACTGCGGCAATGCACGGCGCCTACATCCAGCGCTTGCGCCGTTTATAAGATTTAACATTCTTAAACGATTTTCTTCCTCCGCCCTCGGTAATGCCCATATAAAACTCTTTAACATCGGGATTGTCCCGCAATTCGTCCGAGGGTCCTTCCAGGACGATCTTCCCCGATTCCATGATGTAGGCATAATTGGAAATATCAAGGGCCACATTGGCATTCTGCTCCACGACCAGAATGGTGGTGGACAGATCCCTGTTGATGCGCCTGATATTCTGAAAGATCTCCTTGACCAGCAGAGGCGCCAACCCCAGGGAGGGTTCGTCCAGCATCAGCATCTGGGGAGCCGCCATGAGCGCCCGGGCGATGGCGATCATCTGTTGCTCACCGCCGGAACAATACCCGGCCAGTCGGTTTTTGACCTTCTCCAGCCGGGGGAAGTGTTCGTACATTTTGCGGTAGTCCTTGCGTATCTTACTTCCGCCGTCCTTGCGGGTCACTCCCCCGACCCTGATGTTTTCATCAACCGTGAGATGCTTGAACACCCGCCGGCCCTCGGGAACCATCACGGCGCCCAGCTTAACCACCTGGGTGCCCAGGACATTGGTCACGTTTTTCCCGTCGAATGTGATCTGGCCGCTCTTTACAAATCCATTTTCCGGCTTCAGCAGTCCGCTGATGGCCCTTAAGGTCGTGGTCTTGCCCGCGCCGTTGGTGCCCAGCAGAGAGACTATATGGCCAAGGGGCACATTGATACTCACCCCCCGCAACACCTGGATGATGTCGTTGTAGACGACTTCGATGTTGTTGATATCCAGCAAATTGACGGCGGATGCGGATTCGGTAGTATTCATCTCAGTTTGATTCTGATCATCATGGGGTTATTTAGCGGCTGAACGGAAACCCTGATCTCCCTTTCTTGAATCTCTTAAGGCCAGGGAGAATAATTTTAGGTCAACCACGGTACAGGATGGCACCCAAGGATGCTTCCATGGGTGCCGCCCAAAACCCCCTTCCCCGGCCAATGGGGATCGAGGGAGGGGGAAGGGGTTTCGGGCCGGGTACGCTTTAGCAAGCTGTGTTTATTTTAAAAATTCCGGCTGAAAGGGCTCATCCACGGATTTGAACACGCCTTCCTTAACAACGTAAAGCTGCAGGAAATCGACACCCATGCGGTCGGTTTCCGAATAGGATACGGGTCCCACCGTGGTCAGGGTTTCGAAGGCCTTGTCGCCATTCATGTTGTTGAGTACGGCAACCAGGGAATCGCGGCTCACTTCCTTGCCGCTTTCCTTGACCCGCCGGATGGCCTCCACCGCAACCTGGGCCGCCATGATGCCGTTGGCGTAATTGTGGGAGTTGGCGGTTTTTTCGTCCCGTCCGTATTTTTTGGCGAAATCGAGCTGCCACTTGACCCAGGGGCCTTCATCCGAGGTCAGCCGGTAGCCGGTGGTCCAGTAGAACCCCTCCGCCGCCTGACCGGCCAGGGCGATGAGATCCGCGCCACCGGTATAGTGGGCTCCCAGGAAAGTCAGCTTGCCGGACTCACCGAAACTCTTGGCGGTCACACCCAGCCGATGCGCGTCCTTGATCAGCGTGGCCACCGGAGATTGAACGGTCTGGCTGATCACATACTGGACGCCCTTGTTCTGCAGACGCTGCAGCAGGGCACTGTTGTCCAGGTCCTTGCCATGTTCGACCACTTCCACGACTTCCAGCTTCAACCCTGCGGCAACCGCCGACTCAAAATCCTTCACCGGCGCGCGACCGAAGGCCGAGGGATGCACAAAGAGAGCGACCTTGGGGGTTCCCCCGCCTTTGTGGTGTTTGGCCACATACTCGCCCAGGCCGACGAACTGGTGGGAGTAGGACGGAATGGAGAGGAAGATGAACTTGGAACCGGTGCCCTCGCTGATCAGCGACTTGTCAAAGGAGGCCGGGATGACGGGAATCTCTTCTTCGGTGTAATCCTTGGCCAGGGCCTGGTTGGCTCCGGTGGCATAGCTCAGGAAAAGTACAATCTCATTATCCAGGAACTCTTCGAAGTTCCGCTTGGTATTTGCGGTCTGGTACTGGTCATCCTTGATGGGACAGTTGATCTTGGCATCACCCAGCACCTTGGTCTCGTTGACAAACTTCATGTAATCCTCAACCCCTTTGGAATAGGGATTGCCGGCATCCGAGGTAGGTCCGGTGATGGCCAGGGAAAGCCCTAGATTATAGGTCTCGGCGGATGATAAAGGAGCATTGCTGAGACCCAGAAATACCAAGGCAAACACGACCATGGGAAGAACTAGCAAGTTGCGATTCATTTCTCCTCCTTTGGATTTGGGGTCCTTTTCCGGTTACTGCCCGTCAGTAACGAAAAGGCCATAATTTGAAGTAAGACCTGCATATACGCCACCAGTTGGCGATACCTCTTGGTTCAAACATCAGGAAAAGCACGATGGTCAGGCCGAAGGCCAGGGGCCGCAAAGCGGTGGCCAGATTCATGCTGTCCGGCATGAAGGTGCCGGTCCACTCCGACAGATGTTCCACCTGCAGTTCCAGGGTATAGATGGCCGCCGGCCCGAACAAGCATCCCGGCAGGGTGCCCAGACCGCCCACAATGGCCATGGCCAGGTAGGTTATGGAGTGGTGCAGGGTGAACGATTCGAAACCGGCACCCCGAAAGAGGTAACAGTGGAGCGCGCCCGCCACACCGGCAAAAAAGCCGGCCAGGGCAAAGGCGAACACCTTGGTCAATCCGGGGTGCATGCCCATGGCATCCGCGGCCCGGTCATTATCGCGGACAGCGATCAGGCACCGCCCGTACTTGGTGCGCAAAAGATTGCGCACGGCAAAGCCCAGAATGACCACAATCACCAATATGACATAGTACCAGAAGAAGTAATGGTCCTTGCGCCCGATTTTTCCGGTTAGCCAGAATACGCGGCCCACCGAGATCATCTGGCCCTGGTTGAAAAAGACAAAAAAATTGATGACCCACTCGAAGATCATCTGGAACGACAGGGTGGCAATGGCCAGGTAGAGATGCTTGAGACGCAGGGCGGGCAGGCCGACGAAGGCGCCGAAAACTGCTCCCATAATGCCCGATAACACAATCATCAGCGGCCAGGCATGGGTCAAGAGCACATGGCTGTCCCCTAAAACCGTGGCAAAGCTGGCCAGGGTATAGGCCCCCACCCCCATAAAGGCCGCATGGCCGATGGAGATCAACCCCGCAAACCCGGTGACCAGGTTCAAGCCGTATACGGCCACAATGGCAATGAGGATGTTGTCGATGACCAGCATGATCTTGTTGCTCGGCGTAATGAACTGGGGCCAGATAAAGACCGCCAGCAGCAACAGGCAAAAACAGAGCCGGTCCAGGGAGGTAAAGAAGATACGCTGTTCTTCTCTATAACTGGTGAAAAAATTGCCAGTGGCCAGCCAGCGGTTTGCAGACATGGGCTATACTCGCTCAATTTCATGGGTGCCGAACAACCCATGGGGTTTGAAAAGCAGGATGATCAGCAAAATCACGTAGGGCAATACATCGGCAGTGCCGTTGAGGCCCCAGTTGCCATCCAGGTACCCGCTGGCGAACTGCTGAATCAATCCCATGATAATACCGGCCACCACCGCACCGATGATGGAATCCAGACCACCCAGGATGACAACGGGAAAAACGGTAATCCCGAAGGCATGCAGGGTATCGAAGTTCAGCCCGGTGATATTGCCGATGATGCCGCCGGCCGCGGCGGCGCTGAATCCGGCCAGGGCCCAGGCCAATCCGAACACCCGGGGCACGGAAATTCCGATGGACATGGAGGCGAACTGGTCGTCGGAAACCGCCCGCATGGAGATACCCACCGTGGAGCGCCTGAAAAACCAGGAAAAAGCAATAATCAGAATGGCGGTGATTATCACCCCCACCAACTGGGTCCAGGAGATGGATACCCCCCCGATGCTGATGGGCGTTGTGGGCAAAAAGGGCGGAAAGGAAAAGTTTTCCGAACCAAAGGGCGTCAGGTAGATAATGCCGTCCAGGATGGACATCAAGCCGATGGTCACCATGATCACTGATATGATGGGTTCGCCGATCAACCGGCGCAGGAACACCCGCTCCACGCTCATGGCCAGGAAAAAGGTGACCACCATACTGATCACAAAGGAAAAATAGAGCGGCACTCCGGCCCAGACCGTCAGGGCATAGGTGATGAAACACCCGCCGGCGATGATCTGGCCGTGGGCCATGTTCAAGACCCGGCTCGATTTATAGATCAGGACAAACCCCAAAGCAGAAAGGGCGTAGATGGAGCCCACGACAATACCACTGACCACGAGTTGAAGAAAATAGCTCATTTATGCCTTTTCCATGGTGTAGAAGGGCAGCACCGTGGTTACCGTCTTGGTCTGCCCGTCCTGGTATTGAAAGGTTGCTTCGACCTCTTTCTCACTGACCCCGGAATCATACAGCGCCTCGTACAGGTTCCCATACTTCTCCCGGACGAATTTGCGCCGGATTTTGCCGGTTTTGGTCAGTTCGCCGTCATCCATGTCCAGCAGCTTGTATAAAATGGCGAAGCGTTCGATTTTGAAATGCTCTTTCTCCACATTGCCGTTGATCTGGGCCACTTCACTGCGGATCAATTCCGCCACCTCGGGCTTGAGGGAGAGATCCATGTAGGTGGTAAAAGAGATGCCCCGATCCTCGGCCCATTTACCCACGATGATGGGGTCCACGTTGATCAGCGCCGAGACATAGGGCTGCTGGTCGCCGAAGATCACCGCCTCTTTGATATAGGGGCTGAATTTGAGCTTGTTTTCCAGAAACATGGGGCTGAACATATCCCCGCTGGCGGTGTGCATGACATCCGATACCCGGTCGATGACCACCAGGTGGCCGTTTTCGTCCAGGTAGCCCGCATCGCCGGAATGGAGCCAGCCGTCCTCCAACAGCTCTTCAGTTTTCTCGGGCAGTTTGTAATACCCCTGGCAAACCGAAGGAGAACGGGAGAGAATTTCCCCCTCCTCCGATATGCGGCACTCGGTTTCGGGCAGGGGTTTGCCCACGGTATCAGGACGCACATCGCCGTCCCGGTGCATGTAGGCAATGCCCACGATTTCGGTCTGTCCGTAAATCTGCTTCAGGTTGACGCCGATGGCCTGGTAAAAGGTAAACAGATCGGGTCCCAGGGCCGCCCCGCCGGTATAAGCCCGTTTGAGGCGTAAAAAACCGATGCGGTTGATCAGGGGCCGGAAAACGATCTGCTGGCCCAGCCAGGAGAGGATGCGCAGGCCCACGGGCATGGCTTCCCCGCTCATGCGGAAATGGGCCGCTTTCTCGCCGACCTTGATGAAAAACCGGTAGAACAACCGGTTCAGAGCGTAGGAGTCGTCAATTTTCAGCCAGATCTGGGAGCGAATGGTTTCGTAGATGCGCGGTGCTCCGAACATGAAATGGGGACCGACTTCCCCCAGATCCTCCATGCTGGTCTCCACGGATTCAGGGAAACTGATGGTGATCCCCGTGGCCAGGGCCACGCCAAAGGAGTTCATCTGCTCGCCGATCCAGGCAAAGGGCAAAAAGGAAAGGTACTCATCCGTGGGCTCCAGCTCGTCCACCTTGGCTAGCTGCATGCCCATGTTGATATAGTTGCGGTGGCTGAGCATGGCGCCCTTGGGCAGCCCGGTGGTGCCTGAGGTCAGGCATAAATGGCAGGTATCCTCCGGTTTGCCCTCATCCACCATCAGGTCGAAGCGTTGCGCATCGGCTTCAAGGGCTTTTTCACCCAGGGCGTAGAGGTCTTCAATGGTCATGAACCAATCATCGGCACGGTAATCCCGCATGCCCCGCGGATCTTCATAAATCACCTTTTTGATGAAAGGAATCCGCTCCCTTACCTCAACCAGTTTGTCCACCTGCTCCTGGTCATCGCAAAAAACAAAGCTGACTTCGAGATACGTAAGGATCTGGGCAATCTCATCGGGCAGGCTGGTCTGGTACAGGCCGGCGGAGATCCCGCCCAGGGCCTGGGTGCCCAGGGCGACAAAAAGCAACTCGGGGATATTATCCCCGATCAAAGCCACCTTCCCTCCCCGGGTCAACCCCAGCTTTTCCAATCCCAGGGCGACTTTTTTAACCTGGGTGTAATAATCATCCCAGGAATAGGTGCGCCAAAAACCAAAATCCTTCTCCCGCAGCGCCACCCGCGATCCATCCTTTGACACCCGCCAGCGCAGGAGTTGGGGAATTGTAAAATTGCGTAGGTCGGACTGTTCTTCCATAGTCACCGTATTATTTACCGTCAAACGATGGCGTCCTTGCCGATGTAGGCATCAATTACTTCGCGATTGGCCGCCACTTCGGCAGGCTCGCCGGAACCGATCAGTTCACCGAAATCCAGCACGTAAATATAATCGGAGATGTCCATAACCACCCCCAGATCATGCTCCACCAGCACCACGGTGATATTGCGTTCATTGCGAATATCGAAGATAAAGCGGACCATATCCTCCTTCTCCTCGATGTTCATTCCGGCCATGGGTTCGTCCAGTAAAATCAGATCAGGTCCCAGGGTCAGCGCCCGGGCCATTTCCACCCGCTTCTGCACGCCATAGCTCAAACTGCCCACGTTTTTCTTACGGTATGGCTCAAGCTCCATGGCATCGATGACATCCTCCACAAAGGCCCGGTTTTCAGCCTCCAGGCGGGATGTTTTCCCGAAAAACAAAACAGCATTGAAAATTGAATAGGTGAGGTTTTTGTGGCGCGCCAGCATCAGATTGTCCAATACCGTCAGACCGCTGAACAATTCGATATTCTGGAACGCCCGGGCAATTCCGAATTTGGTGATTTGATGGGGGGAGGCATGGGTCAGCGGATGGTCACCGTATTCGATATTGCCCCTCGTCGGATGGTAGAACCCGGACATACAATTGAGCATGCTGGTCTTGCCGGCCCCGTTGGGTCCGATGATGGACGTGACCAGTCCCGGGTTAATCTCCATGCTCACATTGGTCAACGCATTGAGCCCCCCGAAGGTCAGGGTGACATTATCAACTTTCAAAGCTGCCGTCATAAGCGTAATTGGTCCCGATAGAGGCAGAAAGTTTAGGAAGAATCTAAGGGCTATGGCCGCACACAATCCAGTTCGCCGTAGCTTCTGGATACTGCAAATTTTAGCTTTTGTCTATCACACAATTGGGCCGCCAAGGCAACCCATCAGGCCGCCCGGACAACCCAATTGATAAATAAATTAATCCTGCTTCAAAATTTATTAGGGACTAACACAATATGAATCCTATTCATTTGCTAAAATTCCCTTTGGTTTATAACATTTTATTCAATTGGTCAAGCACAATCAAGCACCAGGCAGCATCAATTTTCGGTTTGACAAAAAATCCACAGATTGTTAAATTTTGTGATTTTCGGACCCTGCCGGGACCCAATAATTACTCTTGGCTAAACCATGACAGCAAGTATTTCCCGGGAGATTGAACTAGTCAACAAATTGGGCCTGCACGCACGGGCAGCAGCACAAATCGCCACCATTGCCGCCCAGGCTCAAGGGGAAGTCCGGCTCTGCCGAGGCGGGGAGTGTGCGGATGCAAAAAGCACCATCGACATATTAACCCTGGCATGCCCCCTGGGCTGCCGCTTAACCCTAATCATACAATACCCCAACGACCTCCCAATACTGGAACAGATCGTGGATTTAGTGCTGCAGGGATTTGGGGAAGAACAATAGAACAGAAACCAAAAATGGAGCCAACCACAACGGAAATTCGCCTGCAAGGCATCGGCGCTTCACCGGGCATATGCATCGGCAAGGCATATCTGGTGGATAAAGAAGGCGTCGATATCGTCCGGCAATATTTCGTCAACAAAGAAGATCTGCCCAACGAAACCCAACGGTTCAAAGCCGCCGTCAAACAGGCCCAGACCGAACTGGACGGCATCATCGCCAATGTCAAAAGCGATGTGGCCGAGCAGACCAGTATCTTAGAGACCCATAGAATCCTGCTCAAGGATAAAATGCTCTATGGCAAAACCCTGGAAACCATTGCAAATCTCCAGGTAAACGCCGAATGGGCCCTGAAAATCGTTGTCCAGGAGGTCAAATCCATATTCAGCAACATGTCCGACCCTTATTTACGGGAACGGGTCACCGATATCGCCCAGGTCTCCGACCGCATCATGACCAACCTGCTGGGGGCCGAGCGCGTGGACATCGGGGCCATCAACAAACGCGTGATCCTCGTGGCCCACGACCTCTCTCCGGCGGAAACCAGCCAGATCGACCTGGAGCGCATCAAAGGCTTCGCCACCAACGTGGGCGGCAAAGCCTCCCACACCGGCATCATTGCCCGCACCATGGCCATTCCCGCGGTGCTGGGTTTGGGCAACGCCACCCGGAAAATAAAAAACAACGACCTGATTGTAGTGGACGGCACCACCGGTCTGGTGATCATCCAACCCTCGGAAACCACCCTCCTGGAGTATGAAGAGCGCCAAATCCAGTATGAGGCCCATCAGGCTTACCTGGCGCGCGGCAGCTACCAAACCGCCCAGACCCGCGACGGGTATGAACTGCGGGTATTCGCCAATATCGAACTGCCCGAAGAGGTGACCAGCGTCATCGATTTCGGCGGGGACGGCATCGGACTCTACCGCACCGAATTCCAATACCTGGGACACGCGGAATTTCCCACGGAAATGGAACTCCTGGATTCATACCGGGATGTCGTGCATGTCATGGGCGAAAAGCCGGTCACCATCCGCACCCTGGATGTCAACGGCGACAAGCTGATCACCAGCATTTCCAATCCGCCGGAGCCCAATCCGGCATTGGGCCTGCGCGCCATTCGCTACTGCCTGCGCAACCGGGACATCTTCAAAACCCAGTTACGGGCCATACTGCAAGTCGCCGCCCTGGGAAATGTGCGCATCATGTTCCCCATGATCAGCAGCTACGAGGAACTGACCACGGCCAAGGAGATACTATACCAAACCGC